>ERZ795048.737-NODE-737-length-33195-cov-52.501599_pt1 | contig 33195 bp, 23 predicted proteins | sample MGYA00375132_ERZ795048 | MGnify/ENA primary metagenome ERZ795048 (study PRJEB30177, sample SAMN05720225) | activated sludge metagenome | isolation source: Anaerobic digester | place: Hong Kong | collected 2014-12-17 ... | reverse complement strand
TTTTGCTGTAATAAAAATTTTCTATATTTGCCTCGTTAAACCAACCCATAGATGATATGAGGAAAGTTCTATTTTTAATTGCGATAACCCTTACCACAACAGGATTACTGTTTGCTCAAAAGGCTACAATTACAGGTAAAATTACCGAAAAATCTAGTGGAGAACCATTAATAGGTGTTAATGTTATCCTCAAAGCTCAAAACCCTGCTGATAGCACACGAAACACAGGAACAACAACCGACTTTGATGGTAACTATTATCTTGAAATAACACCTGGCACATATTATATCACATACCAATATGTTGGTTTTAAAAAACAAACCGAATCGGTAAGCCTAACACATGGTAGTATTAAGCAAATTGATATTGCCTTAATTGCTCAAGCTGAGCTAATAGATGAGGTAGTAGTAAGTGCCGGTAAATTTGAACAAAAATTATCGGAAGTTACGGTTAGCATGGAAATACTAAAACCTCAAACAATCGAAAACAGTAACGACTTTGATGTAAGTACGGCTATTAATAAAATACCTGGTGTTGATATTAATAATGCCCAACCTAGTATAAGGAGTGTTTCGGGATGGAGTTACGGAGCCGGAAGCCGTGTTATTATTCTTATGGACGAACTCCCAATTATGACAGCAGATGCTGGTGATGTTAAGTGGAATTATATTCCTATTGAAAACATATCTCAAATAGAAGTTGTAAAAGGTGCCAGTTCTGCACTATTTGGCAGTTCTGCATTAGGTGGAGTAATAAACATAAGATCCGCATATCCAAAATCGCAACCTGAAACTAAAGTAACCTATTTTGTAGGAACTTACGATTTACCCAAAACCAAATCATTGATTTGGTGGAACGATGGTTTCTTTAGAGAACAAAAAGGCGACTTTAAACCAATAATGCTTAGAAAAGAATTGTTTTACTACTTCGAGAATCCGATGTATTCAGGATTATCAGTTTCTCATGCTCAACAGTTTGGTAATTTAGACCTTACTATGGGAGCAAACCATTTTACAAACGAAGGCTATAGATATAACGACTATGAATACCGAACACGAGCAAATATCAATTTAAGATACAGAAGTAAGAAACATCAAGGATTAGCTGTTGGTGTTAATACAAATTTTATGGCAACAGAAAAATCTGATTTCTTCTTTTGGCATTCTGATACTGCAGCTTATTTACCCAACCCCAATATAGACTTTTATGCACCTACCGAAGGTTATAGAACTACAATAGATCCATATTTTCAATATTTTAAACCAAATGGCAGTAAATATTCATTACGCACAAGATACTTTAGGACAGCCAATCATATTTGGGCTGACTCTACCAAAGACTCAAAAGGAGATTTATTTTATGCAGAATATCAGTATCAAACAGTTTTAAAAGAAAAAATAAACATAACAGCAGGAGCTACTGCAGCCTGGTCAATGGTTACCAGTCGTTTGTTTGGAGAGCATTATAGTAGCAACTTTGCAGGCTATGGTCAATTAGATTGGCGTTTTGGTCGCCTTAAAGCATCACTTGGACTGAGAGCCGAATACTTTAGAGTTGACACCGCAGAAAGCTATTCAAATGTTACAATCGGAAAATGGAATATACCTTTGCAACCGGTAATGCGAACAGGACTAAATTATGAATTAGCTGAATACACTTTTTTAAGAGCCTCGTTTGGTCAAGGTTACCGTTTCCCTGCTATATCAGAAAAATATACCGCCACAAGTCTTGGTACGGGGATTGGAATTTACCCTAATCCTTATCTCGAACCAGAATCCGGTTGGAGTACAGAAATAGGAATAAAACAAGGTTTTAATATTAATAATAAATGGCGTGGATTTATTGACGCTTCTCTATTTTGGCAAGAGATCGATAATATGATTGAATTTACATTTGGCTTTGTTAATCCCGATGATTATCAACCTGTAGGTATGGGCGAAAGCTCTACCTTTGGACTCCAAGCTAGAAACATGGGAGATGCAAAAATATACGGAACCGAAATATCAGGAAATTTAATTGGTGAAATTGGTCCTTTCGAAACCAACATTATGCTCGGATACACATACACAAATCCACTAAACAAAGCAGGTACAGATACTACATATTCTACTGATGATCCATACCTTAAATATCGCTACTTACATTCAATAAAAGCAGACATAAACATAGAATCAGAAAGAATAATTTTTGGCATAAATTGTATATTCCATAGTTCATATAAAAATATAGATAGATTTTTTGCTGACGAAAGAGATGTAATTGACCCAGGATATGAATTCTGGAGCAGAGTATTACTTCCTGCATATATGGAATATCGAAGAGAACATGCTGACGATTCGTTTTTTGAGCTTGAAACTAGATTCGGGTTTAAATTTAGTGATAATATAAAAGCTTCTCTTATTGTTAAGAATCTATTAAACGCAGAGCAGGTAGGACGCCCTGGCGACATGAGACCTCCACGTAGATTTGAAATTCAACTAACTGCAAAATTTTAATTATTATTTGATCTATATGATATTATTATTATAAATTTGTAATCATTCTTAAATCATAAAATTATGAAAAAACTAGTACTAATTATTGCAATAATTGTTTTTGCAATGGGGCTTTCAACAAATGTTTATAGCCAACAACCTTGTGTTCCGGACGAAGCTTGTATTGATACGGCAGACCCTGGACAAATTTGTCCTATAGTGTTTCCAAACGGTTATGTTAATGTCCCTTATGAATTAACACTAACTTTTATTCCACCAACAACATTTGAAGCTATGGGTATGCAAATACCTGTACAAAAAATTGTTATTAATGAAGTAACAGGTTTACCTCCCGGATTACAATGGGATACCGATGCAGACGAATTCATCCCAACAGACCCTATTACAAGGTATTGCGGAATAATATTTGGCACTCCAACACAAGAAGGCGAATATCAATTCGATTTCGATGCCACTGTAACAGTTGACCTTATGGGTGGATTTGATGTTGGTATTACCGCTGCAGATTTAGATTATCAGCCATTACTAATTATAGAAGCAGAAGAAAATGCTCCTCCAATTGCTGCATTTAGTGCCAGCGAAACAACAGTTCCGGGTGGTACCGAAATAAGCTTTACAGACGAAAGCATAAATGCAGATACATGGCAATGGACATTTGAAGGAGGAAACCCTCCTAACAGCACAGATCAAAATCCTACTGTAGTATATAATACTCAAGGAGTTTATGATGTAACACTTGTAGTTACAAATACAAACACAGGAGACACAGATACATTTACCGAAACAGACCTCATTACAGTAACTTCAACTGTACATATTACTCCCGAATTTTCAAGCAAATATAATGTATTTCCAAACCCAACTACAAACAACTTTACAATCGAAGGTAACAAAATTGCAAACTTAAAAGTAATTAACTCTATCGGTCAAGTAATGTTTGAAACTAATGAATCTACTAATAGCATTAAAGTTGACGTTTCAAATTGGGCTGCTGGTTGGTATATACTCGAAGTAAATGACGGGAACAGTACTGTAAGAACAAATATTTCTGTCGAATAATAAAACTCTTTTATTTAGAAAAAAGTCATTCAAATCTGAATGACTTTTTTATTTTATAACTTTAATACATACTCTATTAAGAACATTTTAAGGAATCTTATGCTGAATTTTTAAAAAAATTCGTTTCTTTTGTATTAACATTACTTCAAATAATAATTAAAATAAAAGTATTATGAAAAATTTGTTACTATTAATTCTTAGTTTCTTCATGTTATTGTCTTTGAGTTCACTAGCCGACGAAGGTATGTGGATACCTGGACACATGAGTAAAATGAATTATACCGATATGGAGAAATTAGGCTGTAAACTTACTCCCGAGCAAATATACAGCATTAACGGATCAAGCATCAAAGATGCTATTTTTCAATTAATTGGCGAAGGTGGACAAGGTTTCTGTACCGGTGAAATAGTCTCAGAAAAAGGACTATTATTCACAAACCATCATTGCGGATATCAAGCTATTGCAAATTTAAGTTCTATGGAGAACAATTACTTAGACGACGGTTATTGGGCAAGAAACATTGACCAAGAAATTCCTGTGCCAGGGGTTTCCGTTAGTCGTGTAGTTCGTATCGATAACGTAACTGAAAGGGTATTAGCCGATATTAATGATGAAACATCAGAAAGCGATAGAAGCAGTATGATTTCTAAAGTTATACGCGAAATTGAGAAAGAAGCTACTACCGACAATCACTATAAAGCAAAAGTAAAAGAAATGTATCAAGGTGGTGAGTATTATTTATTTATTTATGAGGAATTTGGAGATGTACGTTTCGTTGGAGCTCCTCCATCATCTATAGGTAAATTTGGTGGAGATACCGATAACTGGATGTGGCCCCGCCATACAGGCGACTTCTCAATTTTTAGAGTATATATGTCGCCGGATGGAATGCCTACAAGCGAATTTGCCGAAGACAATATCCCTTACAAACCTTTGCATTATTTACCAATTTCAATAAAAGGACTTAAAGAAGGTGATTTTACAATGATTATGGGATACCCCGGAGAAACAGAAAGATTTTTATCTGCCGCAGGAATGGTATATAAGCGTGATATTTTTGACCCTACACTTGTCAATCTTTTTAGCGTAATGCTTGAACAAATGAAAAAACATATGGACGCCGACAAAGAAATCCGTCTGGCTCTAGCAGATACTTATGCCGGATTTGCAAATGCTCATAAATTATTTAAAGGAGAAGCTCACACCCTTAAAACTACAGATGCAATAGAACAAAGAATTGAACTCGAAAAAGGCTTTACCGAATGGATAAATGCCGACAGTAACCGAAAGAGTAAATATGGAAGCATTATACCTATCCTCCAAGAAAAATATGGTAATGCCAAAGATGGAACCGAAGGGCTATTATACGTTTCTATTGGACTTTTACAAAGCAATAGCAATGCTATGAATGCTCAAGCATTTATGGGCTTAGAATCATTATTAGAAGACTCTAAAGGGAATGCCGAAAGTATAACAGAATTTTGCGAAGAAATGAAACTTGATGTTGACGAAATGTTTGATGGATATTTTCCTGAAGCTGACAAAGATGTTTTTAGTGCAATGCTTAAATTATATATAAAAGATATTGAACCCGAAAAAAGAAGTCCTGTATTTAGCGAATATATTTTAAGTAACTTCAAAGGAAAAACAGAAGAAGAATCTATCGACAAGTTTATTGATGCTGTGTATTCAAAAAGTATTTTTACAGATAAAGATCGTATGATGGACTTCCTAAACAAACCTAAACAAAAAACTCTTACTAAAGACCCTATTTACCAGTACGTTCAAGGAATATTTTCGGGAATATTCACTCTCCAATCAAACTACTTATCATTTACCAGTGAAATTGCTGTTGCCGAAAGACTTTACATAGAAGCTCTTAGAAAATATCAAACTGATAGAGTTTTTTATCCAGATGCAAATTCAACTCTAAGGCTCACTTATGGAACAGTTAATGACTACGACCCAAGAGATGCAGTGCATTATCATGAGTTTACTTATGCAGAGGGGATTCTTGAAAAATACGTTCCTAATGACTTAGAGTTTGATGTTGATCCAAAATTAGTTACATTAATCCAAAATAAAGACTATGGAAGATATGCAGACCATACAGGAAGTGTGCCTGTTTGTTTCTTAAGCGACAACGACATCACAGGCGGAAACTCAGGAAGCCCTATCTTAAATGGCGAAGGACATTTAATTGGGTTGGCTTTTGACGGAAACTGGGAATGGCTCTGCAGCAACTTAATATTTAGCTCAGAACTCCAACGTACAATAAATGTGGACTCTCGTTATGTACTATGGATAATAGATAAATTTGCAAATGCTCAGTATATTATGAATGAGCTTGATATAAGAGAATAATTTTTTCCCTGATTAAAATAAAAAAACCTGACTTTTTTTAAAGTCAGGTTTTTTTTTACTCAATTCATTCTAAAAGATTGACTCATCAATGAACTAATCTAATAATCTCTTTATAAGATAATAAGACTCTTCGGTACAGTACATATATTCATCCTTCTTATATCCACTCAAACTATTTTTATATTCATCCATCTTTGTAATAATTGCTTCAATCTCGTTCTTACTTTTTGTTGCAATTATCTGCTCTACTATAGCTCGTCGGGTAAGCTGATTCCCGCCTTTAGCAACATAAATAAAATCATCAATATAGCTTTTATCCGATTTCGGATATAAATCTTCTAAAATAAAACCCCACTCTTTCAATTCAAATTCAGATAACATTTCTTTCAACTGATTCAATTCTAAGAATTCTCGACTCGTATCAATTTTATAATGCTGCATAAACAATATGGTGTCAATTTCTGATACATTTCTATTTTTAATATTTGCACAATATGCTTTAGGCAAATAGTTATTATTAGAACTGTCAATTTTAAGATATTTTGTAAATGGAATAATCCTAAAAAATACCAAAGAATCATTAAAAACAATCTCGGTACTAAAAGGCACACTACTAATACCGGCGTATAATTTATATAAAGACACTAATCTGGTAAGTGTTTTTGCTTTTTTATCTAATAACCACAAATTACAATCGTCCATAATATATTTTGACACTCCCCCATCGGGAAAAGCAGCTATACCTTTAGCTTTACGAAATGCTTTAGTACTTGCAGTAAAAGGAATCAAATTATTTGTAGTATCTACTTTTGCAATATCAATTACCTTATAGTCCAGATGCAAATACTCTGAATAACATGATGTAAATGCATAAGCTATTAATACAAATAGAACCAATACCCATTTGCTCATAATTAAAAAAAATTACAGTTTTAAAGCCTAAATCTTTAGTTAGCACTAAATGTAAAAGAATACTTATTACTGTCGGTGTCATACGAAGATGAAAGCGTAATTCCATATGTAACATCTACAGCTTTTGCCGGAGGAACAAGAAACAATATTTCATTAATAATAACTCCAAACATTGTTTCATTTTCCATATTAACAAACTTGCTCCATCCATCGTTTTCAAAAAACTCAACCTGCTCAAAGAACCAGGCATCTAACTCTTCTTTCAATTCTTCGTCAACATCATTAGCCTCAAAATTTATAACATAACTTTCGCCATCTCTTTTTACTTCGCTATACTCTAGTGCTTCGTGTAAATCCACACTACAATCTTGCAGTAGCATCATCATTCCCTCTTTTGTAGATTTTGAAAGCTTTTCAGAAGCTTTGTCGTTCTCTTGCTTTTGCTCTTGCTTTTGTTCTTCCTTTTCGCTCTCTGTGCTTGATTTATCCGTTTTAGTTCCACCGCATGAACAGAGTAGAGCAGTAATAATAATAACCGAAAATAATGATAGTTTTCTCATAAGTAAAATATTTATATAGTTAATAATCATTAGATATAGAGATACATTTCCATATATTTAAATTCTTCTTTTAGCAGTCAGATAGTTCCGGTAATCATCGGAACACACAAGCAAAACAATTACATCACTTATGCTTATTTCATAAAAATACAAAATATTTGCTACAATTTAAAATTTAGACATATTGATTATACGTTTTATCAGTAAAACTATATCTATTTAAGCATAAAAAAACCCGAAATAAATCCGGGTTTTTACAAAATTCTATTCTAAAATCGTAACCCATCCAAAGGGGTCTTCCATATCTCCGTATTGAATTGCAATTAAAGTTTCATACAATTTTGTAGATATCGGTCCCGGTTTACCGTCAGGGCAATATTTATAAACCTCACCACTGTCAAGGTCTTTTATTTCACCAATTGGAGAAATAATTGCTGCTGTACCACAAGCTCCAACCTCTTCGAACCCTGATAATTCATCTTCGCTTACAGGACGCCTTTCGGCTTTATAGCCAAGATGTTCAACCAATTGAATGAGACTTTTATTCGTAATACTAGGCAAAATCGAACTGCTCTTAGGAGTAATATAAGTTCCATCTTTAATAGCAAAGAAATTTGCAGCGCCAATTTCGTCTATATATTTTTTTTCGATAGCATCTAAATACATTGGTGCGCCATAACCCTCTGCATGAACACGTTCTCCACCTCTTAAACTAGCGGCATAATTACCTCCTACTTTAAGTGTTCCTGTTCCTAATGGAGCAGCACGATCGGAGTCTCTGATGATAGCAATTTTTACAGGCTTAAAGCCCTCCTTAAAGTAAGGACCAACAGGAGTAACAAAAATTAAAAACGTATATTCATCAGCTGGTTTTACGCCAACTCTTACACCCGAACCAAACAATAAAGGTCTGATATAGAGTGAAGCACCTGTTCCATAAGGGGGAATAAATTCTTCGTTTTTAAGAACAACAGTTTTAAGCATCTCGAAAAATAAATCTTTCGGGACAGGTTCCATTAAAATTCCATTCGCAGAATTTTGTAAACGTTTCCAGTTTTCTTCCCAACGAAATAAACGAATTTTACCATCTTTACCACGATATGCTTTCATACCCTCGAAAGCTTCTTGCCCATAATGCAGACAGGTAGCTGCCATATGAATATCAATATGTTCTTTATCGGTAATTTCAAGCTTACTCCAATTACCATTTTTAAAATATGCCCTTACGTTATAATTTGTCTTAATGTAGCCAAAAGGCAATTCTGACCATTTTAAATCAACCATAATATTTGTGTTTTAATTATTCAATTTATTTTAGGTTATAAAATTATCAATTACAAAAATGTTTTCCTATTTATTTTATATGTTTTAAGTCATTAAAAAACTACATCCCCATAGCATCCCATATTTTGGAAGATATTTCTGTATTGTCAAAATAATTATCGAACAACTCACTTCCGGTACCAATAGCAATTACAGGTACAGGAGAAGCTGTATGCGACCATGTGGTAAATCCAATACCTGCTCTGGTATTTATTATATTTATTACTGCAGAAACAATTGCATGATAACCTCCATATATTTCGTATAATTCGTTAGGATTATAATGTGAAATTCCCGACATAGTATAATCATATGCAAGTTTAAGTTTTACAATTTCCTCTTCTGTAAAGCTTATCGAATTATTGAAACATAAAGTATCAATAATCGTTAACAGTTCCTGAAACTCCCTTTTAATCAGCATTGATTTAGCAATCTCCTTTTCTATATATGCTTGCGAATATTTTTGGTTTTGCAGAAATTTAAAATCAGTTTGATATTCGTTTACAGCATTACCAAGAGCAAGTCCGCCTGTTTCATGATCAGATGTTACTATAATCAATGTTTCTTCGGGGTGTAATAGATAAAAATCGTAAGCTTTTGCAATAGCTTTGTCGAATTCAAGCATTTCATGAATAATTCCGGCTGCATCGTTGCCATGAGCAGCCCAATCTATCTTTCCTCCTTCTAACATTATAAAAAATCCGTCCTTATTTTCAAGGCGATCAATAGCTCCTCCTAAAAAATCAGCAAGTGGTATTGATTTTTTGTAATTAGGATCAATAGCAAAAGGCATTTCTGCTTCATCAAGTATTTTAGGATTAACACACATGCAAGGAATTTCACATTTTGCTTTATCTAAATCATTGATATCCCTATAAATATTGTAGCCATTTTTCTCTGTATAATCATACAAATTTTCCATGTCTGCATTTCTACCTTCAGGATACTTGAATCCGCCACCACCAAAAAAGTCGAACCCGCTATTTGCTAATTGCACTCCTATTTCGTAATACATGCTACGTCTATCTGCATTTGCATAAAAGGATGCAGGAGTAGCATGATTAATAGCTACATTCGAAATTATTCCTATTTTATATCCTGATTCTTTAAGGCTATAAGCAAGCGACTTATAATCAACCGATTTGTCGCTACTTTTAGAAATTATACTAACACCTGTTTTATTCCCTGTAGCTATAGCCGTACCCGCTGCTGCCGAACCGGTAATCTGACGGGTTTCGCAAAACGTATTACAAACCCCATGAACAGGGAATTCGCTCATAACGAGTTTTTTAACCCCAATCTCGTCTTCAAGATTTGCCAAATATGCTTCGGTAAGTGCTATGTGCGAATAACCCATACCATCGCCAATAAACAAAAAAACGTATTTTGCTTTCTTTGCTGTTTGCGGTTTTGGCGTATTCGAGCAGGATATTAAAAATACTAGGCTTAAAAATATAATCGATAAAAATAATAGCTTTTTCATTTTCAATTTCATTTCGTTAAATACAAAATACATTAATCAACAATTCCACTTAAATCACTGCTCTTGTATATAATACACACTATTTAGATGATAAATAATTTTCACCTATTTTAGTGATTAGAGACAAAAAAGTAGGAACCTTAACTTTTCGGCATGAAAATACGAAAAATAGCTTCAACAGTTATTCCCTTTGCAAGATTTATTTTGTGTAATCAAGATTTTCTCTGTTTTAAGGATACTGCTAAAATGATTGTTTTATTCTCTACTCCTTCAGCAAAACTATCAATGCTTTGATAAATTTTAACTTAATACTGTCAATGTATTGACAAATATGTGTATCTTTGCTTTAAATTGTTTAGTTATGAATGAATTAAGACAAAAATTTTACACCAAATTATCTGAATTAAGTATTGAAACAATCAGAGATTTTAAAAACACAATTGACTGGAATAACCGTTTTATTGGGATTAAGGGAGGTAGAGGTGTTGGTAAAACGACAATGATACTACAACACATAAAGCAACAATACAATTCCTATGAAAAGGTTCTGTATGTTAGTCTCGATGATTTGTATTTTACCGAAAACAAGCTTTATGACCTTGCTTCAGAATTTTATTTACAAGGTGGTAAATTGCTTGCTTTGGATGAGGTTCACAGATATAAAAATTGGGCAATTGAGTTGAAAAATATTTATGAGGATTTCTCTAACATAAAGTTGATTTTTACTGGTTCATCATTGTTGCATTTTCATAAAGCAAAAGCCGATTTAAGCCGCAGAGCTGTTATTTATCAAATGCCGGGACTTTCATTCAGAGAATATTTGAATTTTGAAGGAGTATATGAATTTGAATCCTTTAGTTTGAATGATATTCTAAATCATCATGTTGAAATTGCAATGCAGGTTAAAGCACAGATAAGACCTATAGAGTATTTTAATAATTATCTGGCTCATGGATATTATCCTTTTTATCTCGAGAATAAGCTTTCATTTCATCGGAAATTAGAAGAAATTATTTTAACCATTCTGGAAGTGGACATTCCTCAGTTTATTAATATCCCGTCGGCAAATATTTATTACCTTAAAAAACTTTTGCAGATTTTAAGTAAAAGTGTTCCTTTTAAGCCTAATATGACATCATTGAGTACAAGAACAGGAATTAGCTTGAATACACTAAAGCAATATTTATATCTTATGCACGATGCAGAAATTGTGAGTTTGTTGAGATCACCAATAAAAGGAATAAACAGCTTAAATAAACCTGAAAAAATTTACATCGATAATTCAAATATGATGTTTGCTCTTGCATCTCAGCAACCAGACAAGGGGAATATAGGAGAAACATTTTTTATCAATCAATTGAAACAAGGGCATCAGATTTACTCTTCAAAAGATGTAGATTTTATTGTGGATGAAAAATTTCATTTTGAAATTGGGGGTCGAAACAAAACCAAGAAACAGATAAGAAATCTGGAAAATTCATGGATAATTAAAGATAATATTGAAATAGGCTACAGCAATGTTGCTCCACTCTGGCTTTTTGGATTTTTGTATTAAATCAAAATCATTTTCATTGCTTCAAAATATTTTCTGTCAATTTTTAAAACATTGAGGTTTATCATAACAGTATGAAGCATTTCCATTTAAAATTTCATTAAAACAATCAATCATCAAAATTACCTAAATTGCATAAAGAATTATAACTTTGCGTAATTAAAATTACTCTACAATTATTATGGATACCAAACTTAATATATACAACACATTAACACGCAAGAAAGAGGTTTTTGAACCTATCAATCCACCACATGTAGGAATGTATGTTTGCGGACCTACAGTATATGGCGATGCACATTTGGGACATGCACGTCCTGGCGTTAATTTCGATTTACTTTACAGATATCTAATGCATTTAGGCTACAAAGTAAGATATGTTAGAAATATTACTGATGTTGGTCATTTAGAAAACGATGCAGACGAAGGTGAAGATAAAATAGCCAAAAAGGCAAGAATTGAGCAACTGGAGCCAATGGAGATAGCTCAATATTATACCAACAGGTATCATAGTAATATGGAGTCTCTAAACACACTTCGCCCAAGTATTGAACCCCATGCCTCAGGGCATATTATTGAACAAATTGAATTGGCAAAACAAATTCTTAATCAGGGATTTGCTTATATTAGCAATGGTTCGGTATATTTTGATGTTGAAAAATACAATAAGACTTATCCTTACGGGAAACTGTCGGGGAGATTGATTGAAGACCTTTATAGTAACACTCGAGAACTAGACGGACAAAGCGAAAAACGAAATCCATTTGATTTTGCCTTATGGAAAAAAGCCAACCCCGAACATATTATGCGTTGGCCTTCGCCATGGAGTGATGGATTCCCCGGTTGGCATGCCGAATGTTCTGCAATGGGTATGAAATATTTAGGCGAAACTTTTGATATTCATGGTGGCGGTATGGATTTACTGTTCCCTCATCACGAATGCGAAATTGCTCAGAGTACTGCTGCTATTGGCAAAGAATCGGTTAAATACTGGATTCATAACAATATGATTACCATTAACGGGCAAAAAATGGGTAAATCGCTTGGCAATTTTATTACTCTCGAAGAATTATTTACGGGAAATCATAAAATACTTGAGCAAGCATACAGCCCAATGACTATACGCTTTTTTATCCTTCAGGCACACTACAGAAGCACTCTTGATTTTAGCAATGAAGCCCTGCAAGCAGCTGAAAAAGGGCTTAACAGGCTAATGAAAGGAATTACTCAAATAGATAAAATTAAACCTGCCGAAAATTCTACAGTAAAAATAGATAAGATTGATGCAAAATGTACAGAAGCAATGAATGACGACCTTAATAGCCCAATAGTAATTGCACACCTCTTCGATGGACTTAAAACTATTAATGCTTTGGTTGAAAGAAAAGAAAAAATAAATAGCAGCGATCTCGAATTATTAAAAAATACTTATCATAAATGGACTTACAATATTCTTGGTCTTAAACAAGAAACAGATAGCAAAAGTAATGAGTTATTTAATAATCTTATTGATACTATTTTAAATATAAGACTTGAAGCTAAAGCTGCAAAAGACTTTGCCACATCTGATAATATCAGAGACAGGCTTAAAGAAATGGGAATAATTATAAAAGATAAAAAAGACGGGTTCGAGTGGGAGTTAGAATAAGATTTTTGAAAATAAACATCTTTAAATCAACTAATTATTCATTTGTTGCTTTAATTTCGATAGTTTTATTGCTATCAAGTTCTTGCTATAAATATGTTTCGTACAATAATTCTAAAAGTGAATACTGTGTTGCAAATATTAAAGATATTCAACATACAGGAGGGGCTTATTTTTCGTCTCCTAAACATACGCCAAACGGTAATATAGTTGCCGGCAACCATAATGGAAATGTTCTGTTTTTTAACTCCGAAGGCGATAAAATAAACAGCTATAAAACAAAAAGCTGGGTTCATGCTACTCCTCAAAGTGTTTCCGACACGTTAATATCGCTAGGCAGTTACGATGGAGATATTTATTTCTTTAATAATGATGGACAATTAAGAAAAGTAATAAAACCGGGAGGAAAAATATTTACAAATCTTGTAGAAGTATCTAAGGATATTGTTTTGTTCGGAGCTAATCGTAAAAGTATTATTTGGTACGATTTAAAAAATGACATAAAAAAAGTTTTTAAAACCCGAAAGTTAAATCATGGTTCACCGGCATTATTGTCGAATGGCATAGCAGTAATTGGCTCAAGCGACAAGAATTTATATTTTTTCGATAAAGATTTTAATATGATAAAATCATATAAAACCGGCGGGTGGATAATGCACTCTAAACCTATTGAGTTAAGTTCCGGAAATATAGCTTTTGGCTCTTACGATAAATGTCTTCATCTGATAAATTCGAAAGGCAAATTAATAAATAAAATAAAAACCGGAGGTAAAATTCATGGTACTCCAGTAGAAACAAGTGATAGTTTAATAGCATTCGGATCTTTCGATGGAAATATTTACTTTTCTGACCTTAATGGCAAAATTGTTAATACTATTAAAACAAGGAAAAAGATAGTTGCTTCTCCATTGGTTTTACCTAACAAAAATATTGTTTTCGCCTCAATGGATAGATGTTTATATTATTGCTCTCCAAACGGAGAATTATTATCGGTTACTTATACAGGAAGTAAGATTTTTGCAAGTCCAATATTAACGCAATCAGGCAATATATTTTTAGCTACTCTCGATGGAAGTGTTATGATTGTGGAACCTTAAGAAACAAATATATTAATTAATTCTACAATTAATGACAGTATATAAATACATGAGATATTGCAAACTTGTAAAAATTCATTTCAAAATATACGAACAAACATTCGTGCATTAGTGGCAAAAGAGATATAGCCACGAATACACGAATAAAAAACGAATAATATTAGTACAAAAAAAATGTATAAATGCTTTAATAATTTAATAAGGCTGCAAAACGCTTACTTGGATCCAGAAACATCAGAAATGTAATTTAACTTATGTAGAAAAATAACATAACAGTGTATAATGTATAAGAGGGGGGGGATATAAATATAGGTAAATCAAAGGCATACAGCAAAATAATTAAATAAATTAGTATCCAATTAATCTAGTCATAACTATTTAAATTTAATTTTATGAAAACAATATTTTCAATAATAATCTTCACATCTCTTGTCTTTCAGACTCAAAAGATTTATTCGCAAAACGCTGAAGTTAGAAACTTTAAACATAGCATAGGCATCCAATATAATCATGGAGCAGAAAGCCTCAACAGTTTTTTTTTCGGTAGCGACTTTATACATATCAATGTTTTTGCACTAAGGTATGCATATAGTATTACGCCAAGTATTAAAATCGGGCCTGAGATTTCAGTTGTGTTAACAAAAGTATTTAACAATGATGGTTCGCAGAATCAAAACATATTTAATTCAAGATATGGTATTTTTGGTAGATATTCGTTAACTTATTTTAATGTTTTCAGACCAATTGTAGAGGGTAGTGTATATTATTCTCACAATAATTCTTGGTCAGATATACCTATGCAAGGATATCATGAGTTCCGAAGTGGTGAATTAGGAGTGTATATAGCCCCTGGTGCATCAATATATTTATTTAAAAATAGAGTTAGCTTAGATTTAATGTACAAAATATCAAACATTGAAAATTTTAATTATAAACATGGAATTATTTCATTTAAATTAAATTATAACTTTGATATTTCAAAGAAACATTGAGTAATTAGTAATGATAAAGAATCATAGAGTATTAGTTAAGGTGTTTGTTGTTTTTGTATTGTCTTTATATTTATCAAGTTGCACAAAAATTGTTGAAATTGAGATACCTGATACGAACAAGGTACCTGTAATTAACTGCTTATTTAGTAATGATAGTATTTTGCAACTGAGATTAAGTTCGAGTTTTTCTTTATGCGAAGATATTCCTTCCCCAATTAATAACGCTAATATACTTTTGTTTGAAAATGATTTACTAATTGAAAATTTAAGTTTTCTTAACGGCTTTTATGAGTCAAATATAGTCCCTAAATCAGGTAAACGGTATTCAATAAAAGCTTCTATTCCTGAGTTTGACAATGACTTAGAGATAATTGCTTTCGACACAATACCATCAGAGCCTATTCTTTATTCATTTTCTTTTAACGATTCTGCAATTTTTGACATGCAAGGTTATCCTGCTTCACAGGCTATTATAGAGATAGAAGATAATTCAGACGATTTGCAATACTATGAAGTAATGCTTATTATGAAATATAAGCGTTCATCGCTTGATACTATTTACGAAAAAAGGATAGCCGACTATTGTGCTGAAAACTACGACCCTGTATTGACTGACGAAGGATTATTAGATTTTAAACCTAAAACACTTGTTTTCAGCAATAAACGATTTATTGGTCAAAAATATTCTTTGAAGATTAATTTCCAAAATACTTTGTATTTAGAAGATTCCTATCCACAATTTAAAGAACTAAAGCTAATTGTTCACTTACGAAAAGTTAGCAAATCATATTATAAATATAAGAAACAATTAACAATTCATCAAAGTAGTTTAAATAGCGATTTTTGGTCAGGTACAACAGAGCCAAGTACTATGTATTCAAATATTACCGGAGGATATGGAATATTTGCAGGATACACTCAAATTACGGATACAATAACCAAATATTACGGCTTTATTAATTAGCAAAATGATTAGAGTAAAAAACCATATTGTAATTAATCTTAATTCTATTCTAATACTCTATCTTATCCTATTATCGGGCAATTCTTTTAGTCAGAACATTACTTTGAGTGGCTATATTACTGATTCTGCAACAGGTGAAAAACTTATAGGTGCAAATATATACGATTTAAAATCAAGTAGTGGTACAGTTAGTAATAATTATGGTTTTTACAGTATTAGTTTACCAAAAGATGACAGCATATACTTATCGGTCTCTTATATAGGTTATATTTCTGTAACAGACACGCTTTCAGGGAAAACCAATTCTAATAATAATTATGCCCTAACTACAGGGACTCTTTTGCAAGAAGTTACTATAAGTGCAAATTCAGGTAGTTTAATAGAAGAAGCCACAGAAATGAGTACGACAACAATTTCTGTAAAACAAGTTGAAAATCTACCTGCAATTGGGGGCGAACCCGATGTTTTAAAGGTTTTGCAACTTATGCCAGGAGTAAATTCAGGCAATGAGGCTTCAAGCGGATTATATGTTCGCGGCGGCACACCTGACCAAAATCTTATTTTATTGGATGATATTCCTATATATTATGTAAATCATTTGGGTGGGTTTGTATCTACATTCAATTCAGATGCAATTAGTAAGATAAAACTAATAAAAGGCGGGTTTCCGGCTATCTACGGTAGCAGATTGTCATCAGTTTTAGATGTAAGGATGAAAGATGGAAATATGCAAGAATTTAAAGGCGCCGGAATGATTGGTATGGTAGCCTCAAAAATTGCTATAGAAGGACCTGTCATAAAAAACACAGCCTCATATATGATATCGTTTCGCAGATTTATGTACGATATTCTAATGCGACCTATTTCAGAAGCACTTACACAAGGCTTAGGTATTGGCTACAGCTTCTATGATTTTAATGCAAAAATTAATTATAAGTTTTCCGATAAAGATAGATTGTATTTTAGCTCATATCTTGGCAACGACAGACTTTCATTTAGAAGGAAAGACAATTCATTTCATTCTAACAGTAGTGTAAAGGTAAATCAAGATTGGGGTAATCAGTTATTTGCATTAAGATGGAATCACATTTATAGTCCAAAATTATTTAGCAACACAATTGTTAGTTATACCCGATATAGATTGAATAACAATATGACAAAAAATATTGATGATTTTTTATACCAACAAACTGCATTCAGTAATTTTATATCAGCGATAAACGATGCTTCAGCTAAATTAGATTTTGAATACTATGCTCATCCAATAGTTAATCTTAATTTCGGAGGTAGTTTTATTTATCATAACTTTACACCAGGACTTGCAAGTTATAATCAAAGCGATAATAGTAATTACCATCTTGATACTGTTTTTGGCGATTACAATTTACATTCCTTTGAATATTCTGCGTATTTATCCAATGAATTTAATTTTAGAAACAAAATTTTTGCAAATATTGGTGGTCGTCTTTCTATTTATCAAGTACAAAGTAAAAATTATTTATCGCTTGAACCTCGTATATTATTATCAGTTCCCGTAAGTTCATCTTTTATTATAAAATCTTCGTATGCAACAATGCAACAAAATGTGCACTTACTTACCAATTCTGGTATTGGTATCCCTACAGACTTGTGGATGCCTTCAACCGAAAGAGTTAGCCCTTCAAGGTCAGAGCAATTTGCATTGGGTTTTACAGGTAATATTTTAGATGAGAAATTTGAACTAAGTATTGAAGGATTCTATAAAAACATGAATAATCTTATTGCATATAAAGAAGGAGCTAATACAGTAAATGCAACATCGGACTGGCAAGACAAAGTTGAAACAGACGGTATAGGTAAATCTTACGGATTTGAGTTCCTATTTCAAAAAAAAGCCGGAAATACAACAGGTTGGATTGGATATACATTGTCTAAAATAACCAGACAGTTTGCGAATATTAATAACGGCAAGCCCTTTCCTTATAAATACGACAGAACTCACGACCTCAGCATTGTTCTTTCTCACAAAATAAATGAAAACATTGAAGTTTCTGCTACATGGGTTTATGGTACAGGGAATGCTTTTACAATACCCACAGGTATCTATGAAATAGTTGACGAACCCGACTACTGGTCTGAAAATGAAACTGGTAAATTTGACTATAATTCACAAGCTTATGTTTATGATGAAATTAATAATTATAGAATGCGAGCATATCACAGACTAGATATAGGTGCAAATTTTAAGAAAAAAACAAAATGGGGAGAAAGAACATGGAATGTTAGTATTTATAACCTCTATAATCGGCAAAATCCATATTATTACTACTTTGAACAATCAGAAACGGAAATAATATTGAAGCAGCAAAGCTTATTCCCAATTATTCCATCGGTAAGTTATAGCTTTAAGTTTTAATTAATTCAGTTTTTATATATCCTGAATTAAAATTACCTCAACATCCCCAATACTCGCTTAAGTCCGGCGACAAACACGTCAATCTCTTCTTTTGTGTTATAAAATGCCAGTGAAGCTCTTACTGTTCCGCTAATTCCAAAATAATCCATAACCGGGTCGGCACAGTGAGAACCTGTACGTACAGCAATTCCCAATTTATCAAGCAAAGTACCAATATCGGAATGATGTATATTCTTTACATTAAAAGATATTACAGAGCTTTTGTGCTTAGCATTTCCAAAAATTTCAATGTCTTCGATATCTTTTAGTTTATCGGTGGCATAATTAAGCAAGTCGGTTTCTATTTCTGCAATTTTCTCAATACCTATGTTAGAAACATATTTCAAAGCTTCTGCAAGCCCAATTGCACCCACGTAATTAGGTGTTCCTGCTTCAAAAATAAAAGGTAGTTCATTAAATGTAGTTTTATCAAAACTAACTTTTTTAATCATTTCGCCACCTCCCTGATAGGGTGGCATTTTTTCAAGATATTTGGTTTTACCATACAAAACTCCAATACCTGTTGGTCCATAAATTTTGTGTCCCGAAAATGCATAAAAATCGGCATCAAGGTCTTGTACATCAACAGAGACATGTTGCACAGCCTGAGCACCATCTACAAATACAGGAATATTATTTGAATGAGCAATTTTGATAATTTCTTTTATAGGATTAATTGTTCCCAGCGCATTAGACACATGAGTAATAGCTAAAATTCGTGTTTTACCGGTTATTAATTTAGGAAACACTTCCATATCAAGTTCACCTGAGCGGGTAATCGGCAATTTAATGAGTTTAGCATTTTTGCGTTCGCACATTATTTGCCAAGGAACCATATTGCTGTGATGTTCCATTTCGCTTACAATTACCTCATCTCCTTTGTTAATAAAAGCTTCGCCAAACGAAAAAGCCACAAGATTAGCCGATTCTGTAGTTCCTCGTGTAAAAATTATCTTTTCTGTAGCTTTTGCATTCAGAAACTTTGCAGCAATTGCTCTCGATTCTTCGTATTTGTCGGTAAGCTGTTCACTCAAAAAATGCACCCCACGATGAATATTGCTATTCTTGCTAGCATAGCAATCAGCAACAGTATCAATTACTATCCGAGGTTTTTGTGTAGTTGCAGCATTATCAAAATATATCAATGGTTTGTTATAAACTTTTGTTTTGAGTATAGGAAAATCTCTGCGTATTTGTTCTTGTAAGTTCATATTAAAAAAGAATGTTGACTACACAAAGGTAATCAACATTCATAATTAATAAATTTTTAATGCAGTATTATTCTACTATAATTTTTCTGATAGTATTACCTGTTAAGGTCTCAATATTTATTAAATAAACACCCGAGGATAAATCATTTGTATTTATTTCAACACTTGTGCTGTTCGGATTTTCTTCTAATAATTTTTTTCCTGCAATATCCATAATACTAATTTCGGTAATTGTTTCATTAGCATATAAATTAACAAAATCATTTGCAGGATTAGGATATATAGAGATTTTAGTTTGTTGGTTTGTTTCAACACCAACATAATCAGCGAGAGACATTTCAGCTACTTCCATAATATGTCCTGTTTCAATATTTTGCACAAAGAAAACAAGCTTACAATTTGCCATATTATACTCACTATTTATAGTAAACTGTAATGATACGTTATCAACACTACTACCCGAAAAATCCAGTAAAGTACCATTATCATCGGGTATCATATTTCTCAACATATTATTAATTACAGATTGAGCTTGCCATGATTCTTCGATTCCATTTTCGGTAAGAGCTACAAACAATTTCATATCACCACCATAATAGTAATAAACTTCTTCGATATCAACATCAATATTAAACACTCCGGATCCGGCATAATCTAATACTGGTTCAATTGTATATATTGCTGGTAGCTCAAGGTATTCTTCGGTATAATCTTTAAAGAAATTTCGTTGATTTAACAAATTAGATACCAGACCTTCGTGTCCTATCATTCCGTTTACGATTGAACTTGGGCATAATAAGTCGGAAGACTCATCAGAGTCGAAGAAAGGCACATAAAATGCGGAGCGGTTATTATAAGCTGATGTTTCATAAAGTCCACTTTGGTAATTTATAACAGTACTATTTAAACCAAGATTTTCGAAAAGAGAAGTAGCCATTGCCAATGTACCAGCATCATCACATTCGGTACCTGTAAAAATCTCGATCAAAACCATTTGACGTTGCACACCTCCTTCAACTTCAATTGTAGCAGTATCAGTTAGTACGGAATATCCATTTTCGGCACCATAATAAGCTTTAACCTGATAATCGTAAATATTAGGATATAGATTTTCGTCGAGGTATGAAGTAGCCCCGGAAACTTCGTAAAGGAATTCGCCGTTGCGTGTGATATAGTAAGAATCGGGAGAACCCACTTCAGGAGCATCCCAAGAAACCAGTACATCGTTATCATTTTGAATCTGTAAGACTAAATTTGTTGGAGGATTAACAGATTCAACTTGCTCAAAAACAATATCATCGAAGTACATTGCCGGAGTAGCAGATTCATCCCATCCATAAATGTCAAATCCTTGCAAAGTATTTGAATAATAATTTATCCCATTACTCCAGTTACCTGAATACACTATTTGTCCATTTACAAAAATATCTGTGGTTTCGTAATCTAAATCGAAAATCTGCTCAAGTGTATTCCATGTATCATGGTCAAAGGTAAAGCTGGCAACACCATTTGCTCCACCACCATCTATATCGCCCGATCCATTAAGAAAGAATATTTGCATACCATTATGATATGTTGAGGTTTCTGCATTAAACTCCTGCATGGGTGAATAAAAACCGCAATTACCTGTAGGAATATAGAATTGAAAACTCATCTTATACCTGTTTTCTGTAAGCTCTCCTACTGTCATTACAACATCATTCCCTGTTCCTATCAATAGAGAATTTGATGGGCTTACAGAATATGCATCGCTTACCCATGGGTCTTCTGCACCACCAGGATTGTCTGTCCATGTTGTCCAATTGTCGGGTACTTGCAAGGCAATACCTTCTCCTGTGTTTAATGCATCAAAATTCTCTGAATAAATTTCTTGTGCATTGATTAATCCGAGGGCGAAAAATAAGCTCATCGCCGCTAAAAGTAAAAGTTTTTTCATTTGTGTGTGTATTTTGGTTATAGTGTAAAAATAACAATAATAATTATACAAATCAAAAAATGTAATAAAAAAAACCTTACTTTTTAAATTAAGGCTTTTTTAATGTATAGTTGAGTAGCTTATTCCACTATCAATCGCTCTTTAAACGCAGCATTATCGGTTTTTATATTTATGAAATAAATACCAGATGAAAGGTTTTCTATATTTATTAAAGTTACATTGGTATTAGGTTTAAATTTAAATATTGTTTGTCCTGTAATATTTAATATGTCTATACTCGTAATATTTGCATTTGCTACAATGTTTATATTATCATTTGCAGGATTAGGATATATAGAGATTTTAGTTTGTTGGTTTGTTTCAACACCAACATAATCAGCGAGAGACATCTTTTTAGCCTCCATAATATAGGCATTATTCATATTTTGAACAAAAATCACAATTTCGCAATTAGCAAGGATGTATGTTTCGTCAACAGATAATTGAAATGTTTCGCTATGCACAGATTGTGAAGAAAAATCTAGTATTGTACCGTTATTATTAGTTAAAAACTCTCTAAACACAAAGTTAACTTCATTAAGTCCTCCTTGCCAGTTATACGGGATATTTGTTTCAGTTAAAGCAACAAACAAACGGATTTCGTCCTCGTAATATGCCATATTTTCTTCAACATTCACATTAATGTCAAATACATAAGGTGATTCATCAATAAATTCAATTTCAGCGTCAATAGTATAAACTGTTGGGATATCCAAATAATCTTCGTAATAATAGTCGTACAATTCATTTTGTGCTGCAACACCGTCAGCGAGAGCACCTTCCATACCAATCATTCCATTAATTATTGTTGTAGGATATCCTAAAGCTCCGTCTCCATTATCGTAAAATGGGATATAATATCCGGTTCGTGTTGATGTTGCTGGTGTTTCAAAAGGGTCGCCATTTAAACCATGGTATTCGATAATAGCTACATCAAGGTTTTCGTTAGCCATCAAATCAACAGCTTGAGCAGCAGTAGGACAATGAGGACACCATGTACCAGTAAATATTTCGAATAACACTAATTGTCTTTGATTACCTCCAACAATGTTGACAATTTCGTTACCTGCCGAAGCAGAGTACCCAACACCTTCACCATAATATGCTTTTAATTGATAAGTATAATTTCCCGGATATAAATTTTCATCAAAATACTCAAATTCTTCATTTACAACAGCAATTTCTTCTCCATCGCGAATTACAGAATAAGATTCTGGTGTACCTTCTTCCGGAATATCCCATGTAATACTAACATCATTGTCGTTTACTACTTCAATTGCAAAACTTGTTGGAGGGTTTGGAATTTCCACTTGTTCAATAATAAAGTCATCCATATAATACTCGCAAGTACCACCCTCGTTATATGCATAAAAGTTTAAAGCGTCTAGTTTGTTAATTCCTGTTTGATCATTAAAAGTTCCGTGGCTCCATTGGTATGCATGTACTAATTCTCCATCAATATACATATCAACCCAGTCGTTGTCGAGATCAACGAAATGTTGCATTCTAATCCAAGTATCAGGTTCATAAGGAAAAGTTTTAGCCGCAGGTCCATTTCCATCTATACTACCGATTCCATTCTGAAAAAATATTTGCATACCCCAGATAGTACCTGTTCCGGTAGGGTTAAAATTTTGCAAGATATTGTAATATCCTTGTTTCCCCGAAGGAATATAAAGATAAAATTCAATACGATAACGGTTTGATGTAAGGTCGTTGAACTCTATAACACCATCGTTTGTTCCTTGTATATTAACAGATTTTGTTCCGCTATGAGCATACTCATCGCTTACAGTTGGGTCTTCGGCAGTACCGGGCTGTTCTGACCATGTGTTCCATGTATCTGGTGCTTCGGAAGCAATTCCTTCACCCACAGAATAAGCTTCAAAATCGTCTGAGTACATTACTTGTCCGTTCACAAAAAGGCTTGTAAGCATTACAAAACTTAGAAAAAATAATATTTCTTTTTTCATTTTCAAATTTTTAGTTTATAAAGGAATATCTTTATCTATTTCTACTACAATTAAGCAAACAATGTTTACATTCGGTAAATTCACCTCTCAGACGATTATCGACTAAACCAGAAATTTGTTCTTTTAAAGGGATAACAGGGATATTTCTTACAATATCGTTAGCAAAAGCAAACATTAGCATAAGTTTAGCTTCTTTTTTACTAATTCCTCTACTTTGTAAATAAAACAAAGCTTCTTGGTCTAATTGCCCAACTGTAGCACCATGTGAGCATTTTACATCGTCGGCATAAATTTCGAGTTGAGGTTTTGTACGCATTTTTGCCGTATCGGTAAGGCAAAGATTATTATTGGTTTGATAAGCCTCGGTTTTTTGTGCATCGGGACGAACCATTATTTTTCCGGAAAAAGCCCCTCTAGCATTATCGTCTAAAATACCCTTATATAGTTCGTTACTTGTACAGGTTGGTGCCTTGTGATCGATATATGTATAATTATCAACACGCTGCTTCTTATCACTTAAAAACAAACCGTACAAATTACTATGAGCACGCTCACCGGCAAGCGTAGAATAAACATTGTTACGTAAACTCCCACCATGTAGCGAAAACGCTAAATTTGTAAGATGACTATTTGCCTCTTGATAAAAACATAGTGTGTTAAGTAAAGCTGCAGTATCGGGTTCGTTTTGTATAGAATAATATTCGAGGTGAGCATTTTTACCAATATAAGACTCGGTAAGGCTATTAATAAAGTTTTGGGTACGATTAAGAGTATGATCACAAATAATCATCCTAAGGGAAGCGTCTTCTTCAAGAACTACTAAATTACGTTGCATTACTGCTCTATTAGCAAAACCATGAATAAGATTTACAAGCTGAATAGTTTTATCAATTTTTACACCTTTAGGAACATAAATAAACACTCCATCTCTTGCTATTGCAGTATTTAAATCAATATATCCATCTTTATTTTGCGGCAAATATTTGCTGTAATGTTTTTTAACTATTTCAGGATATTTTACAAATGCTTCTCTTAGCCCACACACAATTACTCCTTTTGGAAATTTGTTTTCCAGATTATTTTTATCGTAATACCATGCATTGCTTAATAAAATGACTTGCGTATCCATATCCGGAACCTGACATTGCCAGTATTCGTTTAAATCAATATTCGTTTTTTCGGGTTCTAAAGAATACTCAAGTCCATTGTTTAAAAAACCTGAAAAATCTGAGTATTTATAATTTTCGTATGATTTATCAGGAATTCCATTTTTAATAATGCTATTAGCTGCAATATCGGCATATTCCCTAATAAAATCAGGAATATCCATATTTAGTTTATCCTTATTATCGGCATAAATATTATATAATTTTTCCTCTAAATTCATAACAATTAGTATTTACCTTATTTTGCTAATTCGTTTTTTATCCACTCATATCCTTTTTCTTCAAGTTCGAGTGCTAGATCTTTTCCTGCCGATTTTACAATTTTTCCATCGTATAAAATATGGACAATATCAGGAACTATATAATCTAGAAGTCTCTGATAGTGAGTAATTACAAGAGCACAATTATTAGGTGTTTTAAGTTTATTAACTCCATTAGCCACAATCCTTAATGCATCAATATCAAGCCCTGAATCGGTTTCGTCTAGAATGGCAAAATCGGGCTGAAGCATTGCCATTTGAAAAATCTCATTCTTCTTTTTTTCGCCTCCCGAAAAGCCTTCGTTTACAGAACGGTTAGTAAGCTGAGTGTCAATTTCAACCATTTCTTTTTTCTCTCTCATAAATTTAAGAAACTCGGCAGAACTAAGAGGTTTTTCTCCTTTATATTTTCTTTGTTCGTTTACAGCCGTTTTCATAAAATTTACCATACTTACGCCGGGTATTTCAATTGGATACTGAAAACTTAAAAACACACCTTCGCGTGCTCTATCTTCGGGAGCCATTTCTAAAAGGTCTCTCCCTTTAAAAACAACTTTTCCTTCGGTTACAGTAAACAAATCTCTACCTGTAAGCACCGACGCTAATGTTGATTTCCCTGAACCATTAGGACCCATAATGGCATGTATTTCGCCAGCTTTTATTTCAAGATTGATTCCTTTAAGAATTTCTTTTCCATCTATCTCTGCATGTAAATTTTTTATACTTAACATAGCTATCAATAATTAATATTTAGTTTTAATTTTTTACAGTCTCTTATTAGTTTGTTTCTTATTAAATCTTTTGAATGTTTAGCTCCATGCCGATTTTGAAATCCATCATGTTCGGTAATAACAAGAAGTTCCGGTTTAAGTTCCGGATAATAATCGGAATACTGAACCAATATTTTAAGAGCAATCATTCTTACAGATGCTTGTTTTTTAACTGGCTCCCATAGAGAAAAACATAAATCAACAACTTTACCGGCATAATCTTCGTTAAAACCTGCAAACATAATCATTCTTAGCAATTCTCGCTGTAAGCCATCGGGTTTCGCTATTTTTACATAATCAATAATATCGTGAATATATGGTTTAACTGATTTTGGTTGTGAATTAAAATAAAACGCCAGCATATAAGCAGAACGCCATGCATCGGGATGTTTGCCTTCAAAAACAAGCTGCATAGCTTCTGAAACATTAGCACAACTCTTCGACAAATATTCTAATGCTAAATCTTTAGAATAGTACTCTCTGCTTATAAATCGCTTAAATTCAATATTTTGGCTATCATTATCCATTAACCAACGCTACCCTCCAAACTAATTTGCAATAATTTTTGAGCCTCTACCGCAAACTCCATTGGCAATTTATTCAAAACTTCTTTGGCATAGCCATTTACTATTAAGCCAATAGCATCTTCGGTTTCTATTCCTCTCTGGTTACAATAAAAAATTTGATCTTCGCCAATTTTTGAAGTAGTTGCTTCGTGTTCTACTACTGCTGTATCATTATCAACATTAATATATGGGAATGTATGAGCCCCACACTTATCGCCAAGCAAAAGGCTATCGCATTGACTAAAATTACGTGAATTTGTAGCATTTTTGGCAACTTTTACTAATCCTCTGTACGAATTCTGACTTTTACCTGCCGAAATACCCTTACTTACTATGATGCTCCTAGTATTTTTTCCAAGATGAATCATTTTTGTGCCTGTATCAGCTTGCTGAAAATTATTTGTAACTGCTACGCTATAAAATTCTCCACTAGAATTATTGCCTTTAAGTATAGTACTTGGATATTTCCATGTAATTGCCGATCCTGTTTCAACTTGTGCCCAGCTTAGCTTTGAATTATCGCCTTTGCAAATTCCTCTTTTTGTTACGAAATTATAAATACCGCCCTTACCCTCTTTATTTCCCGGATACCAATTCTGTACTGTAGAATACTTAACCTCAGCATCTTTATTAACAATAATTTCTACTATAGCAGCATGTAACTGATTTTCGTCTCTCATAGGAGCTGTACAACCTTCCAGATAACTTACATAGCTTCCTTCTTCGGCAACAATTAGGGTACGTTCAAATTGACCTGTATTGGCGGCATTGATTCTAAAATAGGTACTAAGCTCCATTGGGCAACGAACACCTTTAGGAATATAGCAAAACGAGCCATCGCTAAAAACAGCAGAGTTGAGAGCAGCAAAATAATTATCGCCATAAGGGACTACACTTCCCATATATTTACGAACCAAATCGGGATGATTTTTTACAGCTTCGCTAAAAGAACAAAAAATTATACCTTTTTCGGCAAGACTTTCTTGAAACGTCGTTTTTATCGAAACACTATCCATAACGGCATCCACAGCAACGCCAGATAGTCGTTTTTGTTCATCTAAAGGTATCCCCAACTTATCAAAAGTCTCTCTAATTTCGGGATCTACTTCATCCAAACTATCAGGTGCTGCTTTTTGCTTAGGAGCAGAATAGTAAATAACATCTTGATAATTAATCTCGGGGATTTTTAAATGTGCCCACTCAGGCATTTTCATTGTAAGCCACTTACGATAAGCCTTTAAGCGAAAATCTAACATCCATTCGGGTTCTTCCTTTTTGGCAGAAATTATTCGAATAACATCTTCACTTAATCCTTTAGGAATAGATTCTGCTGCGATATTACTTACAAAACCGTACTTATATTCGTTTTGAGTTACGTCTCTTAAAACTTTATCTTGTGAATCTGACATCTTAATATTATTTTTTAAAAAACAGAGATGTAAAATTAGAAAAATTGATTGTAATACTTACATTCATTTATCATGTTTGAAAAACAAGTGTTAATCCTAAATGTTTAAAATGTAAACTTCTGATTATATAAAACAATAGTTTTTTGTTAATCTTAAACAAAAATCTCTTTACAACAAACTAAAACCAATCCTGATAACGTTAAGTATCAGTATGTTTTACTTCTTACACTAATTGTTTGAATTGATGAAAGAAAAAATCAAGTCGCTTATAAACGAACCACAAGAATTGGAAAAGCTATACAGGCTAAACAAAAAAGAATTCAAAAAAACTTTCTTCGAGATTTATCCTGATATTGCAGATTATCAAATTACCACATTTTGGAGATCTCGTTTAGAATTTACTAAACCTAAAACAGATAATAAGCCTAATAAAACAGAAAACATATTTAAACTGATTATAATTTGTTTATTAAGCGGTTTTTTGATTAAAATTCCTCAATTCTTCGATATAGTTAAACCTGAATATTTTTATCCCCAAAATACTGCATTGATTTTGTTTTTAGGTTTATCATTATACATAATTGTTTCTCGTAAATTTGTTAATATTAAAGGATTGGTAATTGGTGGAATAATCTTTTTAATATCGGCAATTTACATAAACATTTTACCTGCAAATACAACAAGCCAGACCATAGATTTAGTTTACATACACATGCCACTTTTAATATGGTGCTTGTATGGCTTAGTTTTTATTGATTTTAATATTAAGGATAGAATTAAAAGAATTGATTTTATAAAATACAATGGCGATCTAGCCATTCTAACGGCTATTATTCTAATCGCTGGAAGTATTTTAAGCACAATTACAATAGGGCTTTTTATGGCAATTGACCTTAATATTGAAGAATTCTATTTTGAATATATTGTGATAATTGGCTTGGTATCGGCACCAATAGTTGCTACTTATATTGTTCGGAATTTTTCGGCAATTTCTAACAAAATTGCTCCAATTATTGCAAATATATTTAGCCCATTGGTATTAGTAACTCTTACTGTTTACCTCATAAGTATCATAATAACAGGAAAAGACCCATATAATGATAGAGATTTTCTATTGATATTTAATATTATGCTGATTGCCGTAATGGGAATTATTGTTTTTTCGGTATCAGAAACATCGAAAAAAAACAAACAGCGATTCAGCAAAATATTATTACTCCTTTTGTCAATTATTACTTTAATAATAGACATTATCGCCTTGTCTGCTATTCTTTACAGGCTTGGCGAATACGGATTTACACCAAACAGAATAGTGGTACTAGGTTCAAATATTTTGATTTTTGTAAATCTATTGCTCATAATGATTGAATTATTCAAAATTAATTTTAAAAATACTGAAATTGAAAAACTTGAATATGTAATAAGTAAATATTTGCCGGTATATGCTTTCTGGACAGTATTTGTTGTATTTATTTTACCTTTGATATTTGGGTATAAATAGTAGATAAAAAAATGGATAAAATAGTTTTCACGCCAATCGGAATAATCCACTCCAGTTTTAAAAACCCCAAAGGGACACCAATTCAACCAACAGGAGCCAAAGAATCTCATGGTATAATTGAAGTTTTCAATGAATATACTGAGGGCTTAACTGATTTAGATGGATTTTCGCACATTTTCCTGCTTTATCATTTTCATTTAGCAAAAAAGCAATCTTTAATGGTAAAACCATTTATGGATGATATTGAGCATGGAATATTTGCAATACGGGGTCCAAGCAGACCAAACCCTATCGGACTAAGCATTGTTAAATTAGAATCTCTAGAAAATAATATTCTTAAAGTAAGTGGGCTTGATATACTGGACGGCACACCATTGCTGGACATTAAACCTTTTGTTCCTGCATTTGATAATTACGATGATGTACGTATAGGTTGGCTAAAAACCAATGTAAAAAAGGCTACAACATATAAAGATGATGGAAGATTTAGAGAATAGGAATTCTGTTAGCTTGTTGTAATTATCATTGTAACGCATCCCATTTAGTGTTTTAAACGCAAATAAAGGCACTTGCAAAAAGAGTTAGATTATATTAAGCAACGCTCCTCTAATATTTAAATATTAAATATTTCGGTACTCTGTACCTAATTTTTAGTTATTGTTGCATATTTTATCAATATTTCGGTACTCTGTACCTCAATCTATAGGTAAAATAATTTCCAAATATGACAAAAACTCTACACCGCCAAACAGCAGAGCTGCGAAACATTGATAACACTACATGACAGTTAAGATAACAGGTGCAGAGCACCGGAATATTTATAATCCCAAATGACACTTAAAACAAAAGGTGCAGAGCACCGAGATATGGATAACTCTACATGATAGGCATAGAAATAAGGTGCAGAGCACCAAAACATTTTCACAAAAAGCATCTCAGAGGGAGTAGCTTGGTTCAGAATAGAAAAACGAAGGTTTTTGGCATGGTTTTTTGCCTCGAAGAAATGCAAAAACACATGCCAAAAACCACTAACCTTTAATAATAAAATTAACGATAAGCTTCCACCTCATAAACACCTATACCTCAACTCAATAAATCGACCGAATACCAACTATAACAAATAGCTGTTCTAATATAAATATGCGAGGGGGGGGGGTATAATTTATAAAAAATAGCATAAAATATATTTGGTATTTGATGGGTTTTGGGGTATATTTGAGGTAAATGGGTAGTAGAAGTAGATAGGTAGATTTGAATAAGTTAAAAATAAAAATCAGATTAGGTTTAATTTTGAATCTTTAAGTATTTTTGATGTTCTTTAATTATAATGATGATGAGAATCCTAATTTATACAATATTAATTTTGTTTAGTTTTTGCGCTAAGAGCCAAATTATTACAGTTCATGAATTGCCGGATAGTATTTTTGTAGGATCGCTAGGAAGTGTCATGCTAGATATGACGGTAGATAATAATAATGAAATTTGGCTTGCTACAGAAGGTGGGTTGTCTAAGTTAAATGAAAACTATGAAGTAGTTGAGTATTATTCAGAAGCAAATTCTGATTTACCTCACTTTTACACTCAGGCATTAGCAGTTGATACATTTAACCAGATATGGATTGGAAGTGCTGGAGGTGTTTTAGCTGAGTTTGATGGAAATAGTAATTGGACAAACCATTCCCCTTACTATGATGTTACAGGGATAAAAGTAGATAAGGCAAATCATATCTGGTTTCACGGTTGGACAAATGGTATCGCTCAATATGACAGGACAGGCTTCAATTGGTATAATACAAGTAATTCAAATATCCCGTCGGATTATATCTATGATATTGAAATCCAAGATGATTCAACCATTTGGATAGCAACAATTGATAAGGGCATTGCAAAATTTTCAAAGGGGATTTTTACCGTATATGATACACTGAATTCAAATATAGTTTCAAATGTAATATATGGGTTAGAAATTGATTCAAATAACTATGTTTATTGTGGAACCGATAAGGGGATGTGTTATTATGATGGTGAGCAATGGCATATTATGGAGACTCTAAATCATGATTATTGTATCGAGAAATGTCAGCCTTTATTTGTTGACTCGGATGATTATCTATGGATTACTGCTAATGAATTGTCAGATAGATTGTTTTTAAGAGTTAAAGGAGAAAATTGTATGTTAATAGATGAAATATCTTTTAGACCAAATACTGCGCACAATACTCCAATAATTGAGATTAGTTCAAATAAATTTATTACATTTTTAAATAATTTTACAAGTATTATTGAACTAGATTTTAATACAAGTATTAATAAACTGGATGTTTCTGATAAATTACATGTTTTCCCAATTCCTTCTACCAACAAAATCTTTATTAAATCAGAAATTAAAAAGATGACACGAGTTGAGTTTTATTCATTAAAAGGAATGAAATTAATGGAGTTTAAACTTAATAGCCTATTAGATTTTAAAGGAGATGTTTCCGCTTTTTGGCCTGGCATATATGTTATTAAGGTTACATTCAGCGATGATTCAGAAGCATTTAAAAAAATAGTTAAATATTAATTTAAAAAAAAACATTATGAAAACTAAACATTGCTTTTTAATTGTGTTATTTGTGTTTTCTCATTTGTTCTCTTTTTCTCAATATCAATATGATAATGAATATGATGTTATCCCTCCTGCTGGAGGGACAAAATTAGTCGAATGTAGTGGGAGTTCTGATGCATATCAAAATAGGTACAATGTTATTGCAAATTATATTCCTGAATCAAACACTCCCAGTAAGGTTATTAAAGTAAATATTGTTGTAATGCAAGATGATAGTGGCGGAAATAATTTCCAGCATGATGATCCTTCAGATGATAATGGGCATTTGTATAGGGTATTGCAAATATTCGAAAATCTTTGTATCCATAAAATGGACAATATGTATCCATCAGATCCTATTTCTGGAGTGGTAGATTTTAGTAATCCACATTTCGAGTTTTCTCTTAATAATGTTTATTTTTACAAAAGTTCAATCGGAAATAATTCAACGAGTCTCAGCACATTAACAAATATAATACAAAATAACAATCCCGAAAGTGTTCATTATGTGAATAATTATAATGATTTACCGAGTCAGTTAAATGAAGTGAATATATTTTTTACGCAAGCTACCTCTGGTTCTTCTAATGCAAATCTTCCAAGTGATGTATATATTGATTCTCCGGTTCGATGTGTTATTCAAAGAGCTTATACACAAGGAGCTTGGGCAGTGTCAGGTAATATAGCTCACGAGTTAGGTCATAATGTAGATTTGTGTCATACTTATTTAGGAGGTGGTTGCCCTACTTCTATTTCATCAATGAATTCTTCAGAAAATTGGTTCCCCGATTTATTTGGAGATACTTATCCTGGTAATGCCCCACATATTACAAGTTCTTGTTCGCCAAGTTGGCCAGATTGTCCTCCAATTACTTACCCTTGGGATGAAGACCCTT
>ERZ795048.732-NODE-732-length-33254-cov-11.901051_pt1 | contig 33254 bp, 31 predicted proteins | sample MGYA00375132_ERZ795048 | MGnify/ENA primary metagenome ERZ795048 (study PRJEB30177, sample SAMN05720225) | activated sludge metagenome | isolation source: Anaerobic digester | place: Hong Kong | collected 2014-12-17 ... | reverse complement strand
CGGTCGAGGCTGCGCAGCAAACGTTCCATGGTCGGTGAAGAGTAACCCATAGACGGGCGAAGCGGCGGGGGGTTGCCAGCAAACCTCGCCTGCCGGGCCCGCCGTACCTTCGCGGCCCGCATGCGCCACGCCCGCACCGCCGCCTTCCACACCCTCGGCTGCAAGCTGAACTTCGCCGAGACCAGCACCCTCGCCCGGTCGCTGGAGGAGGCCGGTTGTGCCCGGGTGCGCGTGGAGGACCGCCCGGACGTGTTCGTGCTGAACACCTGCAGCGTGACGGAGAACGCCGACCGCGAATGCCGGCGGCATGTGCGGCGCTTCCGGGGCATCAACCCCGAGGCCTTCATCGTGGTGGTGGGCTGCTACGCCCAGCTGAAGCCGCAGGAGATCGCCGCCATCCCGGGCGTGGACCTGGTGCTGGGCGCCAACGAGAAGTTCGACCTGGCCGCCCACTTGGAAGGGCTAGACGGCAGGCAGAAACAAGGCAGGGCAGTGTTCGGCCCCATCAAGGAGGTCGCCCGTTTCATCCCCAGCTACAACGCCGGCGAGCCGGGTGCCGTGGGTGAACGCACCCGCACCTTCCTGAAGGTGCAGGACGGCTGTGATTACTTCTGCAGCTTCTGCACCATCCCCCTGGCGCGTGGGCGGAGCCGTAGCGGCACGGTGGCGGAGACCGTGGCGCTTGCCCGGGAGATCGCGGCCTCCGGCGTGCGCGAGATCGTGCTCACCGGGGTGAACATCGGCGACTTCGGGCGGGACGGCGAGACCTTCCTGGACCTGATCGCCGCGCTGGACCGGGTGGAGGGCATCGCCCGCTTCCGCATCAGCAGCATCGAACCCAACCTCTGCAGCGACGCCATCATCGACCTCGTGGCCGCCAGCGAGCGCTTCGCTCCGCACTTCCACATGCCCCTGCAGAGCGGCAGCGATACCATCCTGCAACGCATGCGGCGGCGCTACGACACCGCGCTGTACGCTGAACGGGTGGCCCGCATCCGGCAGCGCATGCCGGACGCCTGCATCGGCGTGGACGTGATCACCGGCACCCCGGGCGAGACGGAGGAGGAGTTCCTGCGCTCACAGGCCTTCCTCACTTCCCTGCCCGTGGACTACCTGCACGTGTTCACCTACAGCGAGCGGGCCAACACCACGGCGGTGCGCATGCCGGACACGGTGCCCATGGCCGAACGGCGCGAACGGACGAAGCAACTTCGCATGCTCAGCCACAAGCTGCAGCGCGCCCATTACGAACGCCATGCCGGTGAGGTGCGGCCGGTGCTCTTCGAGGCCGAGGCCCACGAGGACCGCATGCTGGGCTTCACGGACAACTACCTGCGCGTGTCGTTGCCCTACGACCCCGCACTGGTGAACGAGGTGGTACCCGTGTCGCTGGAGCGCATCGACGGCGATGGGCACTACACCGGCCAGGTGCATGAACTGGCGCCATCCGATCACCTGATCCTCTGATCCGCACATCCACCGATCGGCATGTACCCCACCCTCTACCACGCGCTGCTGGACCTCACGGGGCTCGACCTGCCCTTCCTGAAGTTCATCAACAGCTTCGGATTCTTCGTGGCGCTCGCCTTCGTGGCGGCCAGCTGGACGCTGGGCCTGGAGCTGCGGCGGAAGGCGGCACAGGGCCTGCTGAAGACCACCACCCGGACGGTCACCATCGGAGCGCCGGCCACGGCCGGGGAACTGATCGGCCAGGGGCTGCTGGGCTTCGTGCTCGGCTGGAAGGGGCTGTACCTGCTGCTGCATTTCAGCGAGGCCACCGCCGATCCGCAGGGCTTCCTGCTGAGCGGCACGGGCAGTTTCCTGGGCGGACTGGCCGGAGCGGCGCTGCTGGCGGGACTGGCCTGGCGCTCCAAACAGAAGCAGCGGCTTGCAGAACCGAAGACCGAACAGGTGGTCGTGCAGCCGCACGAGCACGCCGGCAACCTCACGCTCACCGCGGCGCTCTGGGGCCTCATTGGTGCCAAGCTCTTCCACTGGCTGGAGAACCCCGATGAGCTGGCGGCCTTCGTGAACGACCCCGGGGGAAGCAGCCTGTTCAGCGGGCTCACCATGTACGGCGGGTTGATCGTGGGCGGCGGCATGGTGCTGCGCTACATGGCGCGGAACGGGATCCCCGTGTGGGAGGGCGCCGACGCCACCGCGCCGGGCGTCATGCTGGCCTATGCCGTGGGCCGCATCGGCTGCCAGGTGAGCGGCGATGGCGACTGGGGCATCGTGAACACCGCGCCGGCACCGGCCTGGATGCCCGACTGGCTGTGGTCGTACACCTACCCGAACAACGTGAACGCCGTGGGCGTGCCCTACCTGGGCGAACCCTGCTTCCCCGGCTACTGCACCGTGCTGCCGGAACCGGTCTTCCCCACCCCGCTCTACGAGACCCTGGTCTGCGGGCTGTTCTTCGCCGTGCTGTGGGCGCTGCGGAAGCGGCTGCGTCCGGCGGGCATGGTCTTCTTCCTCTACCTGGCCCTGAACGGGCTGGAGCGCTTCTGGATCGAGAAGATCCGCGTGAACACCAAGGTCTGGGGCGACATCACCCAGGCCGAGATCATCAGTACCGGGCTCTTCGTGGCAGGCATCGCCGGCATGCTCTGGCTGCGCCGCAGGGGCCGAAACAACCCATCCGATGGACCTGCAACAGCTCACTGAACGCACCGGCGCCATCTGCCAGGAGGTGGCCGCCTTCATCCGCGAGGAGGCCCCCAGGCTCACCGAGGCCGGGGTCAGCAGCAAGAGCGCCAACAACCTGGTGACGCACGTGGACCACACCGCCGAGGACCGGCTGGTGGAGGAACTGGAGAAGCTGCTGCCCGAGGCCGGCTTCATCGCCGAGGAAGGTTCCGGTGAGCAGGGCCAGGGCCTCAACTGGGTGATCGATCCCCTGGACGGCACCACCAACTTCGTGCACGGGGTGCCCTGCTACTGCATCAGCGTGGCGCTGATGGACGGGGCCGACCCGCTGATCGGCGTGGTGCTGGAGGTGACCCGCGATGAGCTGTTCACCGCGTGGAAAGGCGGCGGCGCCCGGATGAACGGCACGCCCATCCGCGTGAGCGATCGGAAGGACCTGCGCGACAGCCTGCTGGCCACGGGATTCCCCTACGACGACTTCCAGCACGAGAAGGAGTACATGGACCTGCTGCGCGAGCTGATGCACCGCACCCGCGGCATCCGGCGGCTGGGCAGCGCGGCGGCCGACCTGGCCTACGTGGCCTGCGGGCGCTTCGAGGCCTTCTACGAGTACGGGCTCAACGCCTGGGACGTGGCCGCGGGCGTGCTGCTGGTGCGCGAGGCCGGCGGACGGGTCAGCGGCTTCGGCACGGAGAAGGACCCCGTGTTCGACGAGGAGATCGTGGCCAGCAACAGCGCCATCCACGACCAGCTGCTGGAGTGCATCGACCACTACTGGTCGCGCCAGGACTGAACCCTTCGCGTTCTTAAGTGTGGGCGGTGTTCCCACCTGTTCCTCTCGGGGTGCGCAGCAACATCAACCCGAGGAAGGTCAGCGCGCCATTCAGCAGCAGCAGCTCGAAGCCGAAGCGATAGCCGTTGAACCAGGTCACGCTGTTCGCGTCGAACACCCACGTGAGCACCGGTGCCAGCAGGGCCACGACCGGAACACCGGCGTCCCGCACCTGCCAGCGGGTGAGCAGGCCGAACGCGTAAAGACCCAGCAAGGGTCCGTAGGTGTAGCCGGCAATGGTGAACACCGCGCTGATCACGCTGGCATCGTTCCATTCGCGGAAGATCAGGATGATGACCGCCAGCGCCACGCTCATGCCCACGTGCACCCTCCGGCGCAGCCCTTCCCGCGTGGCCTCGGGCCGCTTGGCGATGTCCAGGATGTCCACGCAGAAGCTGGTGGTGAGGGCGGTGAGGGCGCTGTCCGCGCTGGAGTACGCCGCCGCGATCAGGCCGAGCAGGAACATGACCCCGACGACAGCAGGCAGATAGCCGCCCGTGGCGATCAGCGGGAACAGCTCATCCGACCGCTCCGGCAGGGCGATGCCTTTCTCCTCGGCGAAAAGGAACAGCAGCGCGCCCAGCGCCAAGAACAGCAGGTTCACCACCACCAATACCGCGCTGAAGCTGAACATGTTCTTCTGTGCCTCGCGGATGTTGCGGCAGCTCAGGTTCTTCTGCATCATGTCCTGGTCCAGGCCGGTCATGGCGATGGCGATGAACATGCCCGCCAGGAACTGCTTCCAGAAGAAGCGCGGATGGTCGGGATCGGCCGTGAAGAGGACCTTGGCGTAGCCGCTCTCCCCCACCCGCTCCCAGATGCCTGCCGGACCCAATCCAAGCTCCCGTCCGATGAGCAGGGCGGTCAACACCGCGGCCGCGATCATGAAGGCCGTCTGCAGCGTGTCCGTCCAGATGATGGTCTTGATGCCGCCTTTGTGCGTGTAGGTCCAGATGAAGGCGATGGTGACCGCCACGGTGGCGGCGAAGGGCACGCCCCAGGCATCGAAGAGGGTCACCTGCAGCACCAGTGCCACCAGGTATAGTCGTGCGGCCGAGCCGATGCTGCGGGAGAGCAGGAAGAAGCCCGCGCCGGTGCGGTAGCTCGCCGGCCCGAAGCGCTGCCCCAGGTAACCGTAGATGCTGGTGAGCTGCAGGCGGTAGTAGAGTGGCATCAACACCAGGGCGATGACGGCGTAGCCGGGCAGGTAGCCCAGCACCATCTGGAAGTAGCTGAACTGGCTCTCGCCCACCCAGCCCGGCACACTGATGAACGTGACCCCGCTGAGCGAGGCCCCGATCATGCCGAAGGCCACCACGTACCAGGGCGAACGCCGCTCGCCGATGAAGAAGGCCTCGTTGCCCGCGCCCCGAGAGGTGAGCCTCGCGATGAACGTGAGCAGAAGGAAGTAGGAGGCCAGAACGGCCACGACGAGCCCTGGGGACATGGGCGCAAGTTGGCACAGGGTCACCCGGTCCCGACCCGCGGTTCCCCAGCCTCCACGCACGATCGGCTGTGAATGGACCTGCCTGCCTTCCTGCCGCAACGGCTGGCCTATGACTACGCCACACACCTGGCCGCGTCCTTGGCCGCTGGTCACGATCTTTGCCCGCCCCAGCCACCCAGCGACCATGGAAAAGCCAGACTGGAAGACCGCCATCGAGTTCACCGACATCACCTACCGCAAGAGCGGCGGGGTGGCGCGCATCGCCTTCAACAGGCCCGAGGTGCGGAACGCCTTCCGGCCGCATACCGTGAGCGAACTGTTGCGGGCCTTCCACGATGCGCACCAGGACACGAACATCGGGGTGGTGCTGTTCTCGGCGGAGGGTCCGAGCCCGAAGGACGGCATCTGGAGCTTCTGCAGCGGCGGCGACCAGCGGGCACGCGGGCACCAGGGGTACGTGGACGATTCCGGCATGCCGCGCCTCAACATCCTGGAGGTGCAGCGCCTGATCCGATTCATGCCCAAAGTGGTGATCGCCGTGGTGCCGGGCTGGGCCGTGGGCGGCGGGCACAGCCTGCACGTGGTCTGCGACCTGACCCTGGCCAGCCGCGAGCATGCCATCTTCAAGCAGACGGACGCGGACGTGACCAGCTTCGACGGGGGCTATGGCAGTGCCTACCTGGCCAAGATGGTGGGGCAGAAACGCGCCCGCGAGATCTTCTTCCTGGGCCGCAACTACAGCGCCCAGGAGGCCTTCGACATGGGCATGGTGAACGCCGTGGTGCCGCACGACGAACTGGAGGCCACGGCCTGGCAGTGGGCGCAGGAGGTGCTGGGCAAGTCGCCCACCAGCATCAAGATGCTCAAGTTCGCCTTCAACCTGACCGACGACGGCATGGTGGGCCAGCAGGTCTTCGCTGGCGAGGCCACCCGCCTGGCTTACATGACCGAGGAGGCCAAGGAGGGCCGCGATGCCTTCCTGGAAAAACGCCGGCCCGATTTCTCCAAGATCAAGTGGATCCCTTGATGGGACGGCGCCTCGGACCAACGTACGGAAGCAAGCGCTCGCCCGAAAGCCCCCAGCGACCCACGAACTGGTCGCTGGCAACGCTCATCCTGATCGGACTTGTCTGCATCGGACCGTCCCATGGACAGTGGATCAGCGGAGGCTATTTCCGCATGCGGCTATCGGCGGTCGGCACCAGCCCCACGCGTGGCCAGAACCTGGTGGCGCAACTGGTGCCGGAGCATCCGGGAACGGCCGACACACTCCTCGTGCACTTCCCCGCACACAGCTTCACCCGGAAGGAGGCGGAGCTGGTCGGGTTGTTCCGGGGCAGTGTGAAGCGATCGGCGAGAAGTACACCGTTGGACCCGGACCCCACGCGCATGCATCTGTATCCTGCGGACAGCCTGGACATCGTCCTGAAGGTGCCGCGCCGCAACATGTCGTTCAGGCTTGACGAATGGCAGGTGGTGCGGGTGACCACGAAGTGACCCCTGCCGTTCGCACCTTTGCCGGGATGAGCCTTTCCTCCAAGCTGCTCGAGAACGCGGTGGACCAGCTGGCCACCCTGCCCGGCATCGGGCGCCGCACCGCCATGCGCATGGCGCTGGACCTGCTCCGGCGCGATGTGCCCGAAGTGCAGCGGTTCGCCGAGGCGGTGCGGAAGCTGCGTGAGGAAGTGGGCCACTGCGAGGTGTGCTGCAACATCAGCGACACCCCACGTTGCGCGATCTGCTCCGATCCGGGGCGGGACGCATCCCTGGTCTGTGTGGTGGAGGACATCCGCGACGTGGTGGCCATCGAGAACACCCACCAGTACAAGGGACTCTACCACGTGCTGGGCGGGGTGATCAGCCCCATGGACGGCATCGGTCCCGACGAACTGAACGTGGGCGAGCTGCTCGCCCGGGTGGACCAGGGCGGTGTGCGCGAGGTGGTGCTGGCACTGGGCGCCACCCTGGAGGGCGATACCACCAGCTTCTTCCTGGACCGCAAACTGAAGGAACGCGGCGTGGACGTGACCATGATCGCCCGCGGCATCAGCGTGGGTGGGGAACTGGAACAGGTGGACGAGGTGACCCTCGGCCGAAGCATCCTGGACCGCAAACCCTACGCCCAGAGCGTACGCCGCTGAGCCCATGAAGCTCACCGTCATCATCGTCAACTACAACGTCCGGGCCTACCTGGAACAATGCCTCCGCACCGTGCGTGCGGCCATGGAGGGCGTGGATGGTGAAGTGTACGTCGTGGACAACCAGAGCACCGATGGCAGCGTGCAGCTGGTCCGTCAGGAATTCCCCGAGGTGAAGCTCATCGCCAACAGCGTGAACGTGGGCTTCAGCCGGGCGAACAACCAGGCCATCCTGGAGAGCACGGGAGAGTATGTCCTGCTCCTGAACCCGGACACGGTGGTCGGCGAGGACGTGTTCCGCAAGGTGTTGACCTATCTGGACGCCCATGACCGCGTGGGGGGGCTCGGGGTGAAGATGATCGATGGCACGGGCCGGTTCCTACCCGAAAGCAAGCGGGGACTTCCCACCCCTGAAGTGGCCTTCTACAAGATCATCGGCCTCACCCGCCTGTTCCCCAGGAGCAAGGTGTTCGGCCGGTACCAGCTCGGCCACCTGCCCGAGAACGAGACCAACCCGATCGAGATCCTTTCCGGGGCCTGCATGTTCCTGCGTCGAAGGACCTTGGACGAAGTGGGCCTCCTGGACGAGAGCTTCTTCATGTACGGGGAGGACATCGACCTGAGCTACCGGATCACCCTGGGCGGTTTCGAGAACCATTACTTCCCTGAGGCGCGCATCATCCACTACAAAGGGGAGAGCACGAAGAAGAGCAGTGTGAACTACGTCTTCGTGTTCTACAACGCCATGGCCATCTTCGCCCGGAAGTATTTCACCGGGCGCGGCGGCAACCTGTTCAGCTTCCTGATCAACGGGGCCATCTACCTGAGCGCTGCCGCGGCCATCGTGGCGCGCTTCCTGCGAAGGGCACTGCTTCCGCTGCTGGACCTGGCCCTCCTTGTCGGGACCGGCCTGGTGCTCGCCGGTGATGCCTGGGCGCCGGTCCGGTCGCTTACCTGGGGGGGCGTCATGCTGGCCAGTTTCGGACTGATGGGAGGATACGACCAGCCCATCCATCTGCGGAACGCCGTGAAGGGGGGGCTGCTCTTCTTCCTGGTGCGTACCGCCTGGTCGGTGACCCCGCACGCGGTCGGGATCCACGGAACAGGGATGCTGGTGCCTCCGCTGCTGGAGACGGGTATGGTGCTTGCCGTGGCGTTCCTGACACGCGGATTGCTGCACCTGCTCCGGGTGAAGGGCTATGGGCTGCGTGACAGGGGGAAACGCCGGGTGCTCGCGGTGGGGTCCGAGGAACAGGCGCGCAAGGCGCTGGCCCTGCTCTGGCAGACACACTATGGCCTTGGTCGCCAGACGATCGTAGGGCCCGAGGACGTATCGCTGGACGCGTCGAACCTGCGCGCACGTGCCAGGCGCGAACGGATCGATGAACTGGTCTTCTGTGCGGCGGACCTTTCGGCGGCACGCATCATCCAATGGATGGAGCGCTTGAAGCGTTCGCGCGCCCAGATCAAGATCGCCCAGCCGGGCGGCACCATCATCGGTCCCAACAGTGCGGAAAGCCTGGGCGACCTGCTCGTCCTGGAGCGCCACGGGATCCACAGCGCCGCCGCGCGACGGATGAAGCGCACCACGGACCTGGCCGTGGCCGTGCTGCTCCTGATCTCGGCCCCCTTGACCATCTGGCTGGTGAAGGACCGGGCGGGGCTGATCAGGAACGCCGTGGGGGTGCTGCTTGGCAGGTACACCTGGGTCGGGTATGCTGGTAACCCGGTGCAGCGGCGATTGCCCGTGCTGGCACCAGCCGTGCTGGGCAACCTCGCTGCCTGGCCGGCAACATCCACGCGGGTCTCGGCCGACCGCATGGACCTGCTCTATGCCAAGGACTATCGTCCGTCGTTCGATGTCCGATGCGTCGTCCGGTCGTTCCGATCACTCGGCGACCCGGCACGGGGTCGTGCTTGATCGGGCGGCCTTACCTTTGCCGCTCATCTTTCGACCGAGCATGTCGCAGACCGAGATCCTGTTGCCGAAGATGGGCGAGAGCGTGGCCGAGGCCACGATCATCAAGTGGTTGAAGAACGAGGGCGACCGTGTTGAAGCGGACGAGCCGATCGTGGAGATCGCCACCGACAAGGTGGACAGTGAAGTGCCAGCCCCCGAGGATGGCATCCTGATCAAGCAATTGGTGGGCGAAGGCGATGTGGTCCAGGTGGGCCAGGCGATCGCCCAGTTCGGTACGGATGGCGGCTCGGACGAGGCACCCGCACCCGCCGCCCCAGCAAAGGCACCTGAGGCCAAGCCAGCCGCCCAATCCCCTGCGCCGGCCACCAATGGCCATGTGGCCACGGCGGCCCCGGTCCCTTCCGGTGGCCCCGTGCAACGGACCGGGCCCTCCGGCAAGTTCTACAGCCCGCTCGTGCGCACCATCGCCGAACAGGAAGGGGTCTCCATGGAGGAATTGGAGGCCATCACCGGCAGCGGCAGTGGAGGCCGCGTCACGAAGAAGGACCTGCTGGACTACCTGCCGAACCGTGGTTCCGGCACCGCCCCCACCACCACCAAGGCACCAGTCGCCGAACAGCCCCAGCCGGCCCCTTCGGCACCCGCTCCGAGAACGGCCGCCCCCGGCGTGAAGCCCGAGCAGGGCGACGAGGTGATCGAAATGGACCGCATGCGCCGCCTCATCGCCGACCACATGGTGATGAGCAAGCACACCAGCCCCCACGTGACCAGTTTCGTGGAGGCCGATGTGACCAACCTGGTGCTCTGGCGGGACAAGGTGAAGAAGGCCTTCGAACAGCGCGAGGGCGAGAAGCTCACCTTCACCCCCCTCTTCATCCAGGCCATCGTGCAGGCCATCAAGGAAATGCCGATGGTGAACGTCCAGGTGGACGGCTACTCCATCATCCGCAAGAAGGACATCAACATCGGCATGGCCGCCGCGCTGCCCAGCGGGAACCTGATCGTGCCGGTGATCCGGCGTGCCGATCAATTGAACCTGGTGGGCCTGGCCCGGCAGGTGAACGACCTGGCCGCGCGTGCACGGGCCGGAAAGCTGCAACCGGACGAGATCCAGGGAGGCACCTATACCGTGACCAACGTGGGGACCTTTGGCAACGTGCTGGGCACGCCCGTGATCAACCAGCCCCAGGTGGCCATCATGGCCACGGGCGCCATCCGGAAGAAACCCGCGGTGATCGAGACCCCGCAGGGGGACGTGATCGGCGTCAGGCACATGATGTTCCTGAGCCACAGCTACGACCACCGTGTGGTGGACGGGGCCCTTGGAGGGAGCTTTGTCCGCAGGGTCGCCGACCTTCTGGAACAGTGGCCGCTCGATGCACCCTACTGATCCGGAGCAGGGAACGAAAGATCCCTACATTTAACCGCTCTCAGAACGACCCACTGGAACGATCGCCGATATGATCAACGGTCACGCTGCACTGTTCACCACCTGCCTCCTGCTCCTGCCCACGCTCGTCGGGGCCCAAGGGGACGACACCTCCTTCAACTGGAAGTTCGAAGAGGGGAACAAGCTCATGGAGGAGAAGTTCTACAACCAGGCCGCCGAGGTCTGGAAGGAACTGGTGGACACCAACCCGGAGAACGCCAACCTGAACTACAAGCTGGGGTATTCCTACTTCAACAGCTACAACCAACAGGCCAAGGCCCTGCCCTACCTGGAGAAGGCCGCCCAGCTCCGTGCCTCGGCGTCCTACGGCGGGTTCAATACCGCCGGGTACGACCCCTTCGACCCCAAGGAGACCAACGCCCCCGTGGAGGTGGACTATTACCTGGGCCGGGCCTACCACCTGTCCGGTGACTTCAATAAGGCCGACTCCCAGTACCAGAAGTTCATCGACGAGACCGACGACAAGCACAACCTGTACGACCAGGCCCAACTCGGTCTCTCCCAGACGGCCAATGCGCGGGAGTTGATGAAGGACCCGAAGGACTATCAGGTGTCCAACATCGGTCCGGTGATCAATTCGGAATACCCGGACTTCGGTCCGGTGATCTCCGTGGACGGCAACGCCCTTTTCTACACCACCCGCAGGGTGCACAACGACAGCTCCAACTTCGGGATCTTCGACGAGGTGGCCGGTCTTCCCCACGAGAGCATCTACGTGAGCTACAAGGACCGCGAGGGCAACTGGCAGACGCCGGAACTGCTCAACATCAACGAGGTGGGCAACCACCTGGCCACCATCAACGTGAGCGCCGACGGACAGACGCTGTTCATCTACCGGAACGACAACGGCGACGGCAACATCTACGAGAGCAAGCTGGTCGGTGAGATCTGGAGCGACCCCGTGCTGATGGGCTCGGACATCAATACCAAGGCCTGGGAGACCCACGGGGCCCTTTCCGCCGATGGGAACACCTTCTACTTCGTGAGCGACCGGAAGGGTGGATACGGGGGACGTGATCTCTATCGGGTGGTGCGGCTTCCCGACGGGGAGTGGAGCAAGGCCCAGAACCTGGGCCCCAACGTCAACACCAAGTATGATGAGGACGGGGCGTTCATCCACCCCAACGGCCGCACCCTGTACTTCAGCTCCCTCGGCCATACCAGCATGGGTGGTTTCGATGTCTTCCAGACGGAAATGCTGGAGGACGGCACCTGGGCACCTCCCGTGAACATCGGCTACCCGCTCAACACGCCGGATGACGAGGTCTTCTTCGTGACCACCGCCGATGGCCGCCGGGGCTATTTCAGCTCCGACCAGATGGGCGGCTACGGGGAAAAGGACATCTACTTCGTGGACCTGCCCATGGAGATGGAGGCCGCTGGCCTCACCGTGCTGAAGGGCTTCATCATCCCCCCTCCGGGTCAGACCCTTCCTCCCAGCACCATCCTCTATGTCACCGACAAGGAGACCGGGGAGGTGAAGAGCTACAAGCCCCGTCAGCGGGACGGTGTCTATGTGGCCATCCTGCCCCCGTGCAAGGAGTACAACCTGGATTACCGAGTGGACGACAAGACCATCCACACCGAGGATGTGTTCGTGGAGTGTGAGAGCGCCTATCAGGAGATCAACAAGGAGATCTACCTGAACCCGGTGTCGCTCGCCGGACCTGCCAGCATCGTGGACCTGCCCGAGGGAGCGCCCCCGGGCAGCAAGGAGAAAGGTCTCACCCCCGAGGAAGTGGCGGCCGGTGGTGTGGTCGGCGCCGGAGTCGTGGCGGCCGGAGGCAAGGAGAAGTCCGACATGACCGACAAGGAGGTGAAGGAGTCGGGCACGGGCCACGTGACCCCGGACGCCTCCTATGCCAAGGAGTACGCCCGGTACTACGCCTACAACGAGAAGGACATCGACCAGCAGGAAGGCGACTGGCAGGCCTTCGTGGACAAGGTGGTGGAGCTGATCGACACCAAGGGAAAGGCCAACATCGTGATCGAGGCCAGCGCCTCCAAGGTGCCGACCCGCACCTATGGGTCCAACGACAACCTGTCCAAGTTGCGGATGGAGGATGCCCGGAAGCGGTTGATCGAGGCCGTGAGCGTCAAAGGCAAGGATCCGAACGCCTTGTTGCTCGAAGCCGTGAACTCGCTGGTCCAAGGCCCCGCCTACAAGGGCGACTACAAGGCCACGGACAAGTACGGCAAGTTCCAGTACGTGAAATTGAAGGTGCGCTGAGGCACGCGATCGTGGAAAACACCAGAAGCCCCGGCGACCCGCCGGGGCTTCTTCGTGGATACCTTCCCACCATGGAACTGAAGCTGGAACGGCCGCTGGCCGTCTTCGACCTGGAGACCACCGGTGTGCGGATCGGAAGCGACCGGATCGTGCAGATCGGCGTGGTGAAGTTGATGCCGGACGGGCGCCGCCTTCCCTGGCAGACCCTGGTGCGACCCGGTATTCCCATCCCTCCCGAGGCCACGGCCGTGCATGGGATCTCCGATGCCGATGTGGCCGATGCCCCTCCCCTGGAGTCCATCGCCGGCGAACTGCTCGAACTGCTGGCCGGATGCGACCTGTCCGGTTTCAACGTGCTTCGGTTCGACCTGCCCTTCCTGGCGGAGGAACTGCACCGTGTGGGCGTGCACTGGGACACCACCCGCCTCCGCGTCGTGGACGTCCAACGCATCTTCCACAAGATGGAACCACGCGACCTCTCCGCCGCCCTGAGGTTCTACTGCGGCAAGGAGCACGGCGGAGCGCACGATGCCCTGGCCGACGTGGAGGCCACGGCCGATGTGCTGCTGGCCCAGGTCCAACGCTATGCCGACCTGCCGGGCGACGTGGACGGGCTGGGCGAGTTCAGTGGTGACCGGCTTCGCGCACCGGATGCCGCGGGCAAGCTGCAATACGACGAGCAGGGTCAGGTATGCCTGGCCTTCGGCAAGTACCGCGGCTGGAGCCTGGAACAGATCGGGCGAAACGACCCCGGTTACCTGCAATGGCTCATGACCAAGGCCGAGCTCCCCGGCAGCACCCTGAGCGTGATGCGCAACGCCCTGGCCGATATCGAGGCATGAAGCTGCTGTGCATCGGTCGCAACTACGGCGATCACGCCCGTGAACTTGGCAACGCCGTTCCCGCGGAGCCGGTCTTCTTCCTGAAACCGGCCACGGCGCTGCTGCAGCACGGGAACGCCATTCGGCTGCCCCGGTTCAGCAGCGACGTTCACCACGAGCTGGAGGTCGTGTTCCGCGTGGGCCGGACGGCCTCACACATCTCATCCGAACGCGCCTGGGAGCATCTCGATGCCTACACCCTGGGCCTGGACCTTACCGCCCGCGATGTGCAGCAGGAGCAGAAGGAGAAGGGCCTGCCCTGGGAAAAGGCCAAGGCCTGGGACGGTTCCGCGCCCATGTCGGACACTTGGACCGCCATCGACCCGGGCACACCGCCCGGCTCCATGGCCTTCTCGCTGGAACGCAACGGCCGGGTCGTGCAGCGCGGCACCACGGACGACATGTTGTTCCCCGTGCCAGCCTTGGTGGCGTACCTGAGCCGGTTCATCACCCTTGAACCTGGCGACCTGGTGTTCACCGGAACTCCTGCGGGCGTCGGCCCGCTGGCCCCCGGCGATGTGCTGGAAGGAAAGCTCGACGGCCGCACCATCCTCACCTTCAACGTGGAGGCCGAAGGGGAACGCTAACTTTGCCGGCCCGTGCCAACAGGCCGGAACGATCGCCCATGACCCGCATCGTCCACGTCGGAGACATTGCCTGCGGCAGCGAACAGCTGTTCCTGATCAGCGGCCCCTGCGTGATCGAGACGGAGGACGTGATGCTGCGCACCGCCGAGAAGCTGAAGGAGGTGAGCGAACGCCTGCAGGTGCCCGTCATCTACAAGAGCAGCTTCACCAAGGACAACCGCAGCAGCGTGGACTTCTACCAGGGCCCCGGACTGGATGAGGGGCTGAAGGTGCTGGCCCGCATCAAGGAGGAATTCGGCTTCCCGCTGCTCACCGACATCCACTACCCCAGCCAGGCGAAGCCTGCGGCGGAGGTGGTGGACGTGCTGCAGATCCCGGCCTACCTGTGCATGCAGACCACGCTGGTGACGGAGGCCGCGAAGACCGGCGCCGTCATCAACCTGAAGCACGGGCAGTTCCTGGCGCCGGAGAACATGGCCAAGCCCGCGCAGAAGTGCGAGAGCGTGGGCAACTCGAAGATCATCCTCACCGAGCGGGGCTACACCTTCGGCTACAACGACCTGGTGGTGGACCCGCGCAGCTTCTTCCACCTGCGGAACACGGGCTACCCGGTGGTGTTCGACATCACCCACAGCATCAGGAAGTATGGCATTCCGAGCGCCGACCCCCGTGGTGGCAACCGGGAGGTGATGCCCACCATTGCCCGGGCCGGGGTGGCCGCCGGGGTGGACGGCGTGTTCATCGAGACCCACCCGGACCCCTCCAAGGCCCTCTGCGATGCGGCCAGCCAGCTGTGCGTCACCGACCTGGAGGAATTCCTGAAGCCCCTCCTCGACCTGCACGCCGTGGAGGTGAAGCACCGCCACACATCCGTAACCGCATAGGCCCGCGCGTCAGGCCTTTCCTATTTCCACGTTCACCTTTCAGCTTTCCCCATGGAGCTCTACCTCGACAGCGCAGACCTGAAGGAGATCGACGAGGCCTTCAAGCTCGGCTTCCTCACAGGCCTCACCACCACCCCCACCTTCATGCATCGCGGAGGAGTGAAGGACATCGACAAGATGATCCTGCAGCTCGCCAAGAAGGTTCCCATCCTGCAGGTGGAGGCCCTGGGCGAGACCGCCGAGGAGATCGTGAAGGAGGCCGACCGGCAGTTGAAGATGGGCCTCAAGAAGGAGACCACCGTCTTCAAGATCCCGGTGAGCCTGGAGGGCCTGCGCGCCTGCCGCATGCTCCGCAACAAGGGCATCCTGGTGAACATCCACCTGGTGTACACCATCCAGCAGGCCTACATGGCCATGCAGGCCGGGGCCAGCTACGTATGCCCGCTCGTGGGGCGCCTCCAGGACCAGGGGCATGATGCCCTCGCCCTCGTGGAGCAGTGCGTGCGCGCCGTGAACTACTACGGCTACGACACCAAGATCATGTTCAGCAGCGTGCGCACCGTGGAGCATGTGCGGAACGCCGTGGACATCGGCGTGCACACCATCACCGTGCCCTGGAAGCTGATGCGCCTGCTCACCGACAACCACTTCACCGCCATCGGCACGCAGCAGTTCTATGTGGACACGCGCCTGATCACCATGAAGGTGAAGGACGTGCTCACGCGGAGAAACCCGATCGTGAAGGACAGCGCCACCGTGAGCCAGGCCCTGGTGGAGATGACCAAACACGGCTTTGGCGCGGTGATGGTGGTGGACAGCAAGGGCAAGAACAAGGGTGTGTTCACCGACGGCGGACTGCGCCGGGGCATCGAGAAGGAAGGCAACAAGTTCCTCTCCAAGAAGCTGAGCGGCCTGAAGTTCAACGCCCCCTTCACCATCAGCCCCGAGGCCCTGCTGGACGAGGCCCAGAAGGCCTTCAAGGAGCACCAGGTGGACACCCTGAGCGTGAGCGAGAACGGCAAGCAGCTGGGCATGCTCGACATCCAGGACCTGATGAAGGCCATCTCGGGCTAGTACGAAGCCACCCGGCCGGGGTGGCTATGCGTATGTTCACGCCATGGAATCCCTGCGCCATTTCAAGGAACGCGGAGCCAGTTTCCTGAAACAGCCGGACGTGCTGCAGCGGCAGCTCTTCAACGTGAAGGCCCTGCTGTTCGATTGGGACGGCGTGTTCAATGAAGGCTTCAAGGACGAGCAGGGCGGCAGTCCGTTCAGCGAGGTGGACAGCATGGGCGTGAACATGCTGCGCTTCGGGCTGTGGCGCACGTTGGGCAAGCTCCCCCCCACCGCCATCATCACCGGCCAGCACAACCACCTGGCCCAGGCCTTTGCCGAACGCGAGCACCTGGACCGGGTGTACATGGGCTTCGCCAACAAGCCCGCGGCCTTCGATGCCTTTCTGGGCGACCACGGTCTGCAGGACCGCGACGTGGCCTTCTTCTTCGATGACATCCTTGACCTGCCCGTGGCGCGTCGTTGCAGCCTGCGCATCCTGATCGGCCATCAGGCCTCGCCCATGATGGAGCTCTATGCCCGCGACCACAACGACGCGGACTACGTGACCGCCAGCAGCGGAGGCGACCACGGGGTGCGTGAAGGCTGCGAGCTGATGCTCGCCTTGATGGGCCGTTGGGATGAGGTGGTGGACAATCGGCTGGCCTGGTCGGACACCTACCAGCGCTACCTGGCCGAGCGCAATGCGGTCGTCACCGAGGTGGTCCGCCAGCCTCGCTGATCAGCCCCGGGTGCGGATGCGGACCTGTTGCCGTCCCGGCCCGACCACCACCTTCGCCTGATCGAAGCCCGGCGGCCCGAACGTGCCCATGGCATCATTGCCGAAGGCATAGGGCTCCCTGGGGATGCCCATCCAATTGGTGTCCAACTCCCCGTTCGCGTTCACATCATGGAAGGCCTTGATGGCATACTCGCCCTCGGGCACACCGTGGAAGACCACGTTGACCATGGGACCGTTCGCCTCCACTTCCCGCAGGATGCAGCCCTCGTCGCTCTCGAACGACGCTGCGTCACACAGGGCCACGCGAACCACGCCTCCGGCCTCCGGTCGGTGCAGTTCCACCTCGACCGTGAGCGTTCCCTGGCCGTACAGGACAGGCACCAGGAACAGGGATGGCAGCAGCAAGGGCAGGCGGAGGAGGTTCGGCATCACGGGCAAAGGTCGGATGGTCGCATCAGAACCGGCATTCCCGTTGCAAGGCCGATGCCAATTCCAACCTGAACGCGCCCCTCGGTATCTCCACGGCCCCCAACAGGGCGGTATGTGCGTTCAGGTATTGGCTGTCGAAGAGGTGGAATCCCCGGTGCTGGAGGTGTTCCAAGAGGGTCAGGAAGGCGATCCGCGAGGCGTTGCTCTCCCGGCCGAACATGCTCTCCCCGAAAAAGGCCGAGCCCAGGTGCACGCCATAGATGCCCCCGACCAGCGCACCCTCCTTCCACACCTCCACGCTATGCGCATGCCCCAGCTCATGCAGGGCGGTGTAGGCGAAGATCATCTCCTCCGTGATCCAGGTCTCCGGACGATCGGCACAGCCGCGCATCACTTCGGTGAACGCCTGGTCGCGCGTGGTCCTGAACGGGCTTCGCTGAAGGATCCGTCGGCTGGTGCGTCCCGGGCTCAGGTCCTCCAAGGGAAAGATGGCGCGCGGATCGGGATCGTGCCAATACAGGGCCCCATCCTCATGGCCCATGGGGAACCATCCCCGTGCATAGGCGGCGAGCAGCATGTCGCAGGAAAGTACCGGGGCCTGTGCCGGCCCGCTCATCGGCCTGCCTTCACGACCTGACGGGCCAGGGTGGTGCCGCCCAGTTCGACCTGAAGCACGTAGACCCCGGCTCCCAGGCGCTGAAGCGGCTCATCCTGCACACGCAACTGCAGATAGGCCTCCGTATCGACCACCTGCTCAGCCTGCCAGGCGATCCGTCCGGCGGCATCCGTGAGCTGCAGCTTCACGCGGTCGGCCGCACCGGTGAACAGTTCCACCACGAAGAAGTCATCGAATGGTACGGGCTGCACCTGCAGCACCTTGGAACCGGCGAGCCCGGTGAGGTCAGAACCTCCGAGCAGCAGGTGCGCCCGCCAGAGATCGGGAATGCCGAACCCCTGCTCCGCATCCGGGGCATCCCACTGGGAAGCGCTCCGTCGGATGGCGTCCATGATCTCCACGTTGCTCCGATCCGGATGCAGCTGCCAGAGGCAGGCGGCCGCACCCGCCACCAACGGCGAGCTGAAGCTGGTGCCGTTCACTCCGATGATGGCCGCATCCCAGGGGCTCAATGCTGCACATTGCACCCCCACAGCGGCCACATCGGGCTTCACCCGGCCATCCGCGCTCGGTCCGCGGCTGCTGAACGAGGCCGTTCTTCGGTCATGGTCCACGGCACCCACGGCCAGGATCCCGAACGCATCAGCAGGGGCACCGATGTGGAACCAACCGTTGTTGCCGCTGTTCCCCGCGCTGTTCACCACCACCATGCCCTTCTCCACGGCGATGCCGGCCGCGATGCTGATGCGCGTGGTCTGTCCATCAAGTTCGGAATAGGTGTGGTCGGTCAGGCTGTCCTCGAAGGTGGTGTAGCCCAGTGAGGTGTTCAGCACGTCGCAGCCCAGGCTGTCGGCCACTTCCGCACCGGCGATCCAGTTGTCCTCCTCCCAGATGAACTCACTGGCCTCGAACTCGGTGCGCAGGAGCGCATAGTCCGCCTTGGGGGCGGTGCCCATGAGGGAACCCGGTGCATCGGCGGCCATCACGCTCAGCACGCTTCGTCCATGCCAATGCCGTTGGAACACATCGCCGCCAGGTTCGGCCAGGTCCTGGGTCCAGCGGATCCCGGCACGTTGCCGCAGGGGCGTGAAGAGGTCGGCGCTGTCCACGCCGTCGAACCCACTGTCGAGCACCCCGATCAGCATGCCCTCCCCGCGCCCTCCGGCCAGTTGGTGGAGCAGGTGCAGGTTCATCATGCTCACCTGGCGGTATGAGGCGCCATAGATCTCCTGGTAGTGTGTCCCGATCTCGGACTTGGAGACACCGGGGAACTTGTCGGGGATCCGCTCAGGGACACGGACGCCGTCATCCACCCGCCGGACCTCCGCCACGAAGGGTGCCTGGGGCAGGCTGTCCAAGGCCAGGGTGTCCGTGGTCCGGATGGTCACCGCGTTCATCCAGCGGCTTCGGTTCACCAGCTCGATCTCGCCCCATTGCAGAAGGGCATCGATGTAGGCCGGGTCCACGGGCAGGTCCAGACTGTCCACGGCGATCCCCTGCCGCTGACGCCGTTCCAGTGCACGGGGGGACAGATAGGCCTCGGGTTGTTCCAGGCTGAACGGGGTGTTCCCCTTGTCCGTGAAGCGCACCCGGTACCGTTGTGGTCCGGTCTGGGCCACCAGGAGCGCCTGAACGAGCAGGCCGAAGAGGATCGCGATGGACCGGGACATCATCATAGGTCGCCCCAGGCCGTGGCGGTCATGGTCAGGTAGGTCCCTTCGATCTCCACTTGCGGGGGCAGTGGCGGGTTGAAGATGGTCTGCGTGTTGCTCACCACGCGCCGCTGGTACACAAGCCCCACACCCTTCGCGTAGCGCTCGGTATGGATCACCGTGTCCACCAGGTTGTTGAAGAAGGTGGTCTCCACCAGCGCGGTGCTGTCGAACGCCATGCCGTTCACGCTCCAAGGGACGTCCCAGGTGCTGTAGGTCATCTCCAGCTCATCCTCGGTATTCCGTGCGTTCAGGTCCCAGAACTGACCTCCGCGCACGGGAAACACCAATTTCACCAGCCTCAGGTTCTCCTCGGTCCGCTCGGCACTGGTGGCGTTGCGTGTCTGGGTCCAGACATCCCGGATCACCCAATCGCCCAGGCTGTCCAGCACATAGCGACGGATGCGCTGTGCGGGCCGTCCCTCGTTGTCGATGTGGTCCTCCTCGATCACCTCCCGCAGGGAATAGGTCAGCTGGCCTGAACTGTTGATGGCATCATCCCGCCAGGCGCTGTCCACCTGGTACTCCACCCAGTGGCCCAGGCGCGTGGGGAAGTATCCCTGGCCCAGGTCGAGCGGAGCGGCCGGGTCGTCCTCCCTGCAGCCTGCGTGCAGCAGGGCAAGGGTGGCCAGGATGGCGGGTATGGCTGTGCGCGTGTTCATGCGTCGGGACGTTCGCGGTCGATGAATCCACCACCGATCACATCATCTCCATCATAGAAGACGGCCGACTGCCCGGGTGCGATGCCTGACACGGCCGCATGGAAATCCACCAGCACACGTTCACCGTCCATGACGATGGTGGCCGGCGTGCCCCTGTCCTTGTACCGGATCTTGACCACGGCCTCGAGTTCACCCTCCAACCGGTCGAAGCGCTGGAAGTTCGGCCGGCGCACGTACATCCTGGTGCGCTCCAATTCCTCCTTGGCGCCCAGGGTCACGGTGTTCGTGGCGGGATCGATGTCCGTCACGTACAGCGGCTCACCGGTGGCGATGCCAAGGCCCTTGCGCTGTCCCACGGTGAAGAACGGGTAGCCATCGTGCTCGCCCAGGACCTCCCCGCTGGTGCTCACCAGCCTTCCATGGGCCAGTTCCGCGGTGGCCTCGGGTTCCCGCCGTTTCAGGAAGCCCCGGTAGTCGTTGTCCGGGATGAAGCAGATCTCGTAGCTCTCGCTCTTGTTGGCCAGGGCCTCGAAGCCGCTCTTCCGCGCCAGCTCGCGGATCTCCGTCTTGTGGAAGCCTCCGATCGGGAGCATGGTGCGCGACAGGCTCTCCTGCCCCACCCCCCACAGCACGTAGCTCTGGTCCTTGGCGGGATCCAGCCCCTTGCTCACGATGTGGCGCCCATCCTGCTCGCGGACCCGTGCGTAATGGCCGGTGGCGATCAGGGGACAGTCCAGCATGTCGGCCCGCTTCAGCAGCGCCTCCCACTTGATGAAGGTGTTGCAGAGCACGCAGGGATTGGGCGTACGCCCCGCGAGGTACTCGTCCACGAAGTTGCCGATGATGGCCTCGCCGAACTCCTCCCGGATGTCCAGGATCAGGTGGTGGAATCCACGGCTCACGGCCAGCTCACGCGCATCGTTGATGCTGTCCAGGTCGCAGCACCCGGTCACCCGCTTGCCACCACCGCTCTGGGCATAGTCCCAGGTCTTCATGGTGACGCCGATGACCTCGTAGCCCTCGTCGTGCAGCAACATCGCGGTCACGGAGCTGTCCACTCCGCCGCTCATGGCCACCAACACCTTGCCGTGCCTGCTCATCGCACCTTCTTCACCAGTTCACCTTCGATGTACTCCTCCTGCCGCACCAGGCGGCCTTCCGCGTCGTATTCCTTCAACGTTCCGTGCAGCCGATCGTTCCGGTAGGTGCACTCCAGTTTCAGGGTCTGTCCCTCCAGCACCATCTCCTCGTCGGCCGGGGTGCCACGTACGGGATCCTCGGGTACAGGCCGCCGCACCCATTCACCGTCCGGGTGATATTCCGAGTGCGGTCCCTCCTTCATGCCGCGCTTGTAGGTGGTCTCGCTCTTCAGCCGCTCGTCGTCGTAATGCTCCTTGAACGTGCCGTTCTCCTTCTTGTCCTTCACGTACTCTCCCTGCTGATAGAGCACCTGTATCTGAATGGTGCCGTCGGGATTGTAGTAGATCCAGGCCCCTTCCCGTTGTCCGTTCACCATGTCGCCCTGGATCTCCTTCTTCCCATCGGGATAGTACCAGGTCATGGTGCCTTCGGGCTCGCCGTTCTCGTAACGGGCCTCCATCTGCAGCTGCCCGTTCGGGTGGAACTGCTCGAAGCGACCCTCCAAGAGGCCGTTCTCGTAGTGCTTCCGTTCCACCACCGCGCCATCCGGATAGTAGGCCGTCCAATCACCGTGTTCCGTGCCCAGGTGGAAATTCTCCACCCGCCTGAGCCGGCCCTCCGGGTCGAAGTAGTTCCAGGTGCTGTCCTTCCGCTGACCGTCATAACGCCCTTCGGCCATCAGCCGGCCGTTCGGGTGGAAATGGCGGGCATGCGCGGCATCGCTGTCGGCATAGTGGTCCACGACGCTCTCCAGCTTCCCATCGGTGGCATAGTGGTTGAAACGCCCGACCGGCCTGTCGTCCTTGAACTGTCCGGTGTAGCGCACCTTGTCGCTTTGGTACCACAGGCGCACCCACGGACCCTGTTTGCGGCCCTGATCGTCCACCACGTTCGGGGCGCTGGCATCGGGGCCCGGTTGGCCCATGGCCATGGGCCCGCACAGGGCAGTGCATAGGAGAATGACGGTGAATTTCCTCACGGCCACAAAGGTACGGCCGGGCCAGGGCCGGTATTGCGTGGGGATGGGCACCGATCAACACCGCCGTGTACGGATCGCGATCGGTCCGGCGTTCAACTGGCATTCACCGGAACCCGGATCCATGCGTGCCTTCCTGCTGTCCACCTCGCTGCTTCTTGGGACCCTGTTGCCTGCCTCACATGAGGCCTTGTTGCTCCTGCTGGAGGCCGGGGCGGTGGACGTGGAGGCCCGCGGTCTCGGCGGCCACCAGGGCGAATGCCTGCAGGTGACCGTGGCGAACCGTACCGCTCGACCCATCACCACCAGCATTCCCGTGGGTTGGGTCTTTCCCAGTTCGGAAGCTCCGGTGCAGGACCTGATCGTGGTGCGCGAGGAAATGGTGGCCCTCACGCCCGGAGGAAGCCGGCTGGTCACCTGCCGGGCCTTTTGCTGCGAAGCTCCGAACCACTCTCCGGACCCCGGGGCCACCTACCGGACCGGAGCACCCGGCACCGATGAACTGCAACGGGTGGCCCGCGCCATTGCCGCCGGTCGATATCCGGACCACCTGGCCCAGCATGCCATCTGGGTGGTCAGCGACGGGCACGACCTGGCCGGCATGGGCGCCTTGGACGGCACTGTGGACGACACGCTCCGCCATGCCCTGGCCCGCATCACCGGGTTGCCGCCGCCCACGTATACGGTACGCTTCGCCGACGACCCGCACCGTGCCTGTTCCGGGCGTCCCGAGGCCATTCAGCGCGACCTGCGCGTGGATCTACCCTCGGGGGGACTGGTGACCCTGGTGGTGGTGGACCGGGAGGGGCGCATCGTGCGTACGCTGCTGGCCCGCGAGGTGTTCGCACCCGGGGATCACCGCATCCCGGTGGAACTGGACGTGCTGGACTGGCCACCCGGGCGCTACGCCCTGCACCTGCACACCAGCGCGGAACCTGGCGTGCACCGGATGCCGTTCGCGCTCTGAACGACCTTTGGGGCATGTCCGACCTGGGAGAATTCCCGGACCGCCTGCTGCTCTTCGACGGGATCTGCAGCCTCTGCAACGCCTCCGTGCGTTTCGTGCTCAGGCATGATCCCCGGGAACGCATCCATTTCGCGCCGCTCCAGTCGGATCTGGCGAAGGAACTGCTGACCCGGTATGAACAGGACCACCAAACGCTGACCTCCTTGGTCTACCTGAGGAAGGGTCGGTTGTTCACCCGTTCGCGCGGGGCGCTGGAACTGGCAAGGGACCTGGGTTTCCCTTGGGCGCTCACCTACCTCTTCGTGGTCGTGCCCGGCCCGCTACGCGACCTGGTCTATGATCTCGCGGCCCGGAACCGGTACCGCTGGTTCGGCGTGAAGGACGCCTGCATGCTGCCTCCGGCAGGTGTTGCGGACCGCTTCCACGGCGAGGTCGACGGCTGAGTGCGGACGTCCCATCTTTGCAGCGCATGGCAACACACCTTGTTACAGGCGGCTGCGGCTTCGTGGGCCGCAACATGGTCCAGCGGCTCTTCAACACCACCGCCGATCGCATCCTGCTCGTCGACGACCTCAGTGTGGGCACCCACCCGGACACCTGGGCACCCTGGAAGTGCGACGGCGAGGACCGCGGGATCACGGTGTATGGTGACGGCAGGGTGCTCTTCCTGCAGGCCGACCTGCGCGACGTGCTGCGCGAATTGAACCGGGACCCGGAATATTTCGTGAAGCAGCATGGCCTGGACGTCACGCGGTTCAAGGACATCTTCCATTTCGCGGCCATCGTGGGCGGGCGCAGCAAGATCGATGGCGACCCCATGCTGGTGGCGCAGGACCTGAGCATCGATGCGGAGATGTTCCTCTATGTCTGCCGCAACAAGCCCGACCGGTTCCTGTACCCCAGCAGCAGTGCGGCCTACCCCATCGACCTGCAGACCGAGAGCAACACGCTGCAGCTGAAGGAGAGCGATATCGACTTCAAGAAGATGGGCGAGCCGGACATGACCTACGGCTGGAGCAAGCTCACGGGCGAGTTCCTGGCCAAGATCGCGGCCGCCCACTACGGCGTGCACGTCACCTGCATCAGGCCCTTCAGCGGCTATGGCGAGGACCAGGACCTCTCCTATCCCATTCCCGCCATTGCGGCAAGGGCGGCCCGGAAGGAAGACCCCTTCGAGGTGTGGGGCACCGGGAAGCAGGGCCGGGACTTCGTGCACATCGACGACGTGCTGGACCTGACGCTGCTGGCCATGGACAAGATCTCCGACGGCACGGCCATCAACATCGGCATGGGCAAGCTCACCAGCTTTCTGGAGATCATCGAACTGTTCACCTCCTTCGCCGGCTACACCCCCACCATCAAGCCCCTGCTGGACAAGCCCGTGGGCGTGCACAGCCGCTACTGCGACATGAGCTGGGTGGAGGAGCACCTCGGATGGAAGGCGAGGATCAGCACCGAGGAGGGCATGCGGAGGGTGTACGACGCCGCGGTGGCACGCGTGAAGGCAGGCGAATGACCCGCGTCGTCTGCTTCGGCCCAGGCCCCCGGTTCAAGGGCGGCATCGCCCAGTACAACACCGCGCTGGCCCGTGCGCTGAAGGACGAAGGCGCCGAGGTCACGATCGTCAGCTGGACGCAGCAGTACCCGGCCATCATCCCGCGCGAGTTCGTGGACAAGGCCAGCCGCAGCGACTTCCTCGAAGGCTACGACATCCCCGTCCACTACCTGACCAACTGGAACGCACCCGGTACCTGGAAGAAGACCGCGAAGGCCATCGCCGCGCTGAAGCCGGACAAGGTGATCATCCAGTGGTACAACCCCACTCAGGGCATTCCGCTGAACACCATCGCGAAGTACCTGCGGAAGCACACGAAGGCCGAGGTCCTCTTCGACCTGCACTTCGTGGCAGCGAAAGAGCAGAGCAGCCTGGACACGCGGCTCACCCGCATGGCGCTACGGCACGGGCACAGCTTCATCGTGCATGCTTACAAGACGGCGGACGAATTGAAGGCCTTGATGCCGGATGGATCCTTCGAGGTCACGTTGGATGGGCACTCGGAAGCGAGGTCTTTGGTCGTTGGTCGTAGGTCCATGGCCGCTTACACCTCAGGACTAGGACCTAAGACCAACGACCAACGACCAAAGACCATCCTCAAGCTCTACCACCCGATCTACAGCCTCTTCAAGCCCGATCCCGCGTTCGACAAGGAAGCCTGGAAGACGCGGCACGGACTGAAGGGACATGTGTTCCTCTTCTTCGGGTTCATCCGCAAGTACAAGGGGCTGCACCATTGCCTGCGGGCCTTCGCGGAGCTGGCGAAGCAGCGCGACGATGTGAGCCTGATGGTGGTGGGCGAGCGCTTCTGGCAGACGGTGGACCAGCGCAAGCTGAGCACCAAGCTGAAGAACGCGGTCTTCGGCACGTTGAAGAAGCTCTTCCTGAAGAAGGCCGATGACGAGCAGGGCTACGATCCCCTGGCCCTGGTGGACGAGCTGGGCATCCGCGACCGGGTGCTGGTGGTGGACCGTTTCGTGCCGAACGAGGAGGTGCCCCCCTACTTCCAGGCGGCGGACAGCATCGTGCTCTTCTACGAGACCGCCACACCGAGCGGGGTCGAGAGCCTCAGCTACAACTTCAAGCTGCCTGCGGTGGCCACACGCGTCGGGCACTTCCCGGAGACCATCACCGACGGCTACAACGGCTACCTGGCCAAGCCCAACGACCTGGCCGACATGGCGCGTGTGATGAACAAGGCCGTGGACCAGCCCATTCCGCAGGAACACGTGGTGGAGGCGACCAAGACCATGAGCTGGGCGAACTACGCCAAGGCGGTGCTGGCGGGCTGATGGATCGGGACCTGCTAGGAGGCCGATTAAGGAATGCGCTGTAGCGTGCACCCGTCATCCAACCTCCACCGCCCAACATCCAACCCTACTGCACCATCACCGTCCCCCGCGCCTCCACCTCCACCACGCGGCGGCCGCCGGCGCTGCCATCGGCCTGCTGCAGGGGCAGGGTGCGGGTGCGGCTGAAGTACAGGTCGGCCGTGCCGGGGCTCAGGTCCTCGACATCATCGGCGGCGAAGACCACGGAACCGGCGCCGGTTGTGTTCACGCTCACGCGGCCGCCATTGGTGCCACTCTGCCGAAGCCAGGCCTCCACCACCTCGCCAGCCTCCAGGTCCCGGCCGGTCCAGAACACCTGCCCCCCGTTCACCCGGGAGAGCACCACCCCGTTCGGTACTGCGATGTCATGCGTGTCCGCCCGCGCAATGCTGTTCAGGAATAGGGCCTGGGCCGCCTTGGTGTACTCGAACGACACGTCCACCAGGCCGTTCTCCGTCCACCGGTAGAAGTAGTTGTCCAGCTCGGTGTAGACCTCATACGGCTGCCCGTTGAAACGGATGGACGAGCCCCCGGTGAGCTGCAGGCGGGTGCCGAGGCTGCTGGTGCGGCGGAAGGTGGCAAAGGCACGGGTGCGGTTCTCGGGCTTGTCGAACAGCACCTTGTAGTCCTGGTAAATGGGCACATCGGGTGCCAGGTCGGAGGAATCCTCCTTGGCGCAGGCGGCCAGCAGCAGCAGGCTGAAAAGGGCGATGGTGTGACGCATGGCTGATCGACTTGGGTCCTGAACGGACCGTGGATGCCGAAGGTTCTGCCAACAGCGTGCCGATCTTCCATTCAGCATTCAGCATTCAGCGTTCAGCATTCAGCGTTTCGCGTTCAGCCTTCAGCGTTTCGCGTTAAGCATTCGGCGTTGGTCGGCAACCCGAAGGCCTTCGTCGACGTACACAAGACCGTATCGTTCAGGCCGTTATCTTCACGCCGCCGCGTTCCACAGGAAGACCGCCCAGCGGGTGGGGCGCCCGGCACACTGCAAGGAAACCGATGCTCGTCATCCCTTCGTTGATCACCACGCTGTTCGCGGCCTCGCCCGCGTTGCCCGCCCCTGCACCTGCGGAGCCGGAGGTGGTGGTGATGGACGCCGGTTCCAAGCTGTACCTGGAGCTGGGTCTGGAGGGCAGTCTGCCGGCCGAGGCCTTTCTCGAAGCCCTGGAGCGCCGCGAAGCAAAAAGGGAGAGCGGCCACATCCTGGCCATCGCCGACTTCAGCAGACCTAGCACCGAGAAACGGCTCTACATCATCGATCTGGAGGCCCGGCAGTTGGTGCTGCGCACCTACGTGGCCCATGGAGCGAACACCGGCGAACTTTACGCCGAGCAGTTCAGCAACCGCGAAGGCAGCCACCAGAGCAGCCTGGGGCTGTACCGCGTAGGGGCCGAGATCGTGAGCCCCAAGCACGGTGCCGCCCTCCTGCTTCATGGCCTGGACCGCGGCGTGAACGACAAGGCGCTTGAGCGCGAGATCATCATGCACGGCGCCGACTATGTGAGCGAGGCCTTCATCGCCGAGCACGGCCGCCTGGGCCGCAGCTGGGGCTGCCCCGCCGTGCCGCGGGAGCACATGCAGCGCCTGGTGACGCTTCTGGCCGACGGTGGCCTCCTCTTTGTGTACGGGGGCTGATCCCCGTCGCCTGCCATGCACCGCTTCCCTGCCTACATCCTGCTGTGCACCTGCGTCCTGGCCGCATGCACCAGCACCCCGCCCGCACAACCCGGTCCGGAGGAACAGGCCCAGGCCGTGAACGAGGTGTTCGAGACCCCCGAGGTCTACAGTCCGCGCACCCTGGACAGCCTCGACGTCAGCGCCTTCCTGGACCGTCATCCGGAGTACCAGGCCGACTCGCTCGGCATCCGGGGCTTCTATGAGCGGCGCGGCATGCAGTTCGCCTGGTTCATCGGCGACACCCTGAGCCAGGCCGCCCTCAACTTCCTGAACCTGGTCGATGGCGCCGACAGCACGCTGGGCAACCTGGGCACCGAACACTCCGCGCTGCACGACCTGGTGCGCCGCATCGCCGACGAAACGGACACCGTACCCCTCACCGACCGCTTCTTCGTTCAGCTGGAACTCTCCCTCACCGCCCAGTTCTTCCGCTTCGCCGACCGCAAATATGGAGGCGTGGTGCGCAAGGACCTGCGCGAGCTGGACTGGTTCATCCCCCGCAGGAAGAAGGACTACCGCCAGCTGATCGACTCGCTCGCCGCCGGGCGCATGGACCTGAGCCCCATCGAACCCGTGCACCCGCAGTACCAGCTGCTGAAGCGTGAACTGCAGCGGCTGTACGGTGAGACCTGGATCGACACCCTGCCCCTGGTGGACCTCGGCGACCGCCGCAAGCTGGAGCCCGGCGACCGCGACAGCACCGTACTGGCCCTGCGCCGACGCCTGATCGCCTTCGGCGACCTGGAGGCCACCGCCGACAGCGGCCTGGTGATGGACAGCACCCTGGTGGCCGGCCTGCAGCGGTTCCAGGAGCGGCACGGCCTGCTGCCCGATGGCGTGGCCGGCAAGGGCGTGGTGAAGCAGATCAACACCTCCGTCTCCGATCGCATCCGCACCATCCTGGTGAACATGGAACGGCTGCGCTGGGTCCCCGAGGTGCAGCCGCCCAACGTGATCCTGGTGAACATCCCCGAGTATCGGATGCACATCTACGAGGCCGACACCCTGGCCTGGAGCATGAACGTGGTGGTGGGCGCCACCGCCACACGCACGGTGGTCTTCAGCGACGAGCTCACCACCATCGTGTTCAACCCCTACTGGAACATCCCGCGCAGCATCATCCGCAACGAGATCCTGCCTGCCGTCAAGCGCAACAGCAGCTACCTGGCCCAGAAGAACATGGAGGTGGTGCGTGGCGGCCAGGTGGTTCCTGCGAGCACCATCGACTGGAGCCAGTACACCGGCAGCGTGCCCTTCGAGATCCGCCAGAAGCCCGGCACCAGCAACAGCCTGGGACTGGTGAAGTTCCTCTTCCCCAACGAGTTCAGCATCTATTTCCACGATACGCCGAGCAAGAGCCTGTTCGGGCGGGAAAGCCGCGCCTTCAGCCATGGCTGCATCCGCCTGGGGCAGCCCATGGACCTGGCCGAATACCTGCTGAAGCCGGACACCAACTGGACGGCCGACAGCATCCGCACGGTGATGGCCAGGAAGAAGGAGAAGTACGTGGATCTCCCGGAGCCGCGGCCCGTCATCATTGGCTACTTCACCGCCTGGGTCGACACACAGGGTCGCCTGAACTTCCGGGATGATGTGTATGAGCACGATGCCCGCCTGGCCCAGGAGCTCTTCGCATTGCCCGAGGAGGAAGAGGAAGCCGTCGCGAGCGTCAAGTGACCCGTGCCTCCTCCCTGGGGTGAGCGACCGGACCGCCGGTGCTGGGATCAGCCGGAACGGGCGCCGTACGTTCCGCCAAACCCAGGCCGGAAGGACCGGTCCATGCTGAAGCACAGAGCGGGCAGGCCGTTGAGCCCATTGGCCCTTGCGATGGGACGAACCGTGGTATTCCGCCGTTCCGCAGCGCGATTACGGTCCATCCCGTAGTCCTTCCCGGTCCTTTACGGAGGAACCACCCTCGTTGCACGGGGAAGCTTTGCCGAAACGCTTCGCCGTGGGACCTCAGCACCCTTCCGGAACGCGCCGATCGCCCGCCCTCCTCTGGCTCCTGGTGGCCTTCTTCAGCCTGGTCACCCTGGTGTGCACCGCGCAGGACGATGGCCAGGTCTTCAAGACCATCCGCATCGGCGGGCAAAGGACGCTGAGCGGCTACCTGATCAGCTGGGTGGACGTTTCGCCCGACGGCGGCACCGTGGCCGCCAGCGCCACCCAGGGCTTCCCCTTCCGCTTCTACCCGATGGACGACCCCGAGGCCGCCACCGGCATCGATGTGGGCAACTGGTACGCAGGCAGCCGGGCGCGCTACAGCCGCAGCGGGAAGTACATGCTGCTGCAGCAGCTCTTCTACCTGGACTTCGCCCCCAACAAGGACAGGCCCATCAAGTACGAAGTGCTGGACGTGGCCGCGGGCAAGGCCGTGCGCACGTTCGAGGACCTCTACGCCGCCGACCTGACGCCCGACGAGGCCACCGTGCTGACCCTGGACAAGGCCGGGGTGCACTTCGTGGACCTGGCCAGCGGCAGGCGGGATGATGCGAAGCACATCGACCGCACCGGCAACGCCATCGCCGTGAGCCCGGACGGGACACGTTTCGCCGTGGCGCACCGCCCCACCAAGGACGAGGTTTCCGCCATCCCCGCCGTGCGGAACGACAAGGACGCCATCAAGGCCGGTGTGAAGCAGGGGCAGATCGTGGTGGTGTACGACCTGGCCACCCTGAAGCCGCTCTTCACCCTGCCGGAGCTCTTCGACAAGGTGTTCCGGCTGGAGTACAGTCCCGATGGCAGGGACCTGTGGGTGCACGCCAAGCCGCACACGCGCAAGGGCGGCAACCCGAACGTGAACCAGAGCTACGTGGAGGTGAGCGACGCCGCCACGGGCGAGATGCGCCGGACCTCCTTCCCCAGCCTGGCGCTCTACGAACCCGACTTCCGCACCAGCCCGGACGGCAGCCTGTTCGCCATCGGCAGTGCCGGCGGCAAGTTCCAGGAGGTGCATCTCTACGACCGCGCCACCGGCCGCATGGTGGACCGCTTCGTGGTGAGCTGGCGCCTGTGGGAGAACCTGGACAAGGGCGAGTTCGCCAGCGGCGACGGGCGCCTGAGCTTCTGCTTCCTGCCGGACAACAAGCGCATGCTGCTCACCAGCGGCAACCGGCTCATCGAATGGACCTACGCCCCATGAAACACGCCTTCCTCCTTCTCTTCCTGGCCCTGGGTTTCCAGGTGGCCGCCCAGAAACGCGAACTGATCCAGGACAAGGACGCCATCCTGGCCCGCGCCGGTGAAGAACTGGATGCCGCCATGGCGCCCGGTGGTGCGCTCTACGAGGCCATCAACGAAGAAGGGCTCACCGGCGTGATGACGGCCCGCATCAGCTTCCGCGACAAGGGCGACGTGAGCAGCGTGTTCGTGGTGGACTACACCGGCGGCGACATCCGCAGCCAGAACCGCTTCAAGGACCTGCTGCACGGAATCCGCTTCGGCTTCAAGACCCCGAAAGGCAAGCAGTACCGGCTGGAGAAGGAGTTCGTGCTCTCTCTGGAACGCTGAACGCTAAAGGCTGAAGGCTTAACGCGAAACGCTAAACGCTGAAGTGAGTCCCAACATCCAACCTGCAACTCACAACCCCCAATCGGCAACCTCCAACACTCAACCCGCAACATCCAACCTCCAACACTCAACCCAAAACACCATGAAACGCGCAGTAACGACCTCAGCCCTCTGCCTGGCGTTCTCCCTGGCCTTTGCGCAGGAGGACATGTCCGTGATCTGGGAGACCAAGCTCGGCCACAAGATCGAGCACACCGGCACCGGCCTGGAGGAACGCGGCTACAGCTATGCCGCCGATGACAAGGAGATCACCGTCTTCAACAACAAGACCGGTGCCGTGCGGTGGACCGGCAAGTACAAGGACCTGGCGCCCAAGCTGCGCAAGGTGGACGAGCTGATCCCCTTCTGGGAGAGCGACTGCATCTTCCTCTTCGACCGGAAGATGGGCAAGGACCAGATCGCCGTGCTGGAGATGAGCACCGGCAAGCTGCTCTGGAACACGGACCAGTACCAGAACCTGGTGGACGAGAGCATTGTGTACGTGCCCGAGCTGGACGGCTTCGCCATCGCCTTGAAGGACAAGCTCGTGTGGGTGCTGGCCAAGACCGGCGAGGAGCGCTGGAGCACCGACAAGTTCAAGGGCTCCGTGGGCCGCTACGTGATCACCGGCGACAGCAAGATCGTCATGGTCAACTTCGTGCCCAGCGGGCTCGGTGCCCTCTTCACCGGCTTCAAGAACCAGATCGCCAAGGTGGACCTGGTGACCGGTGAGATCCTCTGGGAGAACACCTACATCGGCCGCGCCGAACGCAAGGTGATCAGCCGGGAGTTCGTGTACGACCTGGAGGTGGACGCCGACAAGGTGTTCCTGCGCATGAACGGCATGCAGGTGTACGACCTGAACACCGGTGCCAACGTGTACAGCGCCGCCTTCGACTACACCCCGGACAAGGTGGTGGGCGCGCCCGCGGGTGCCAAAAAGTTCGGCATCTACGGCGCCGTGGCCGACCCCGTGTTCGTGGGCGACGACATGTACGTGCTGGACATGAGCAACAAGAAGAACCAGTACGTGAAGAAGTACGACCGCATGAGCGGCAAGCTGCTCTGGACCAGTCCGGAGATCGAAGGCGCCAGGGCCATCCCGGGCATGTACGTGGTGGGCGACCAGGTGCTGCTGCAGATCGGCGGTGCGGTGGAGGCGCAGGCCTACATCTACAAGCGCGAAAGCGACGGACAGGGCGGGTGGACCATCACCGAGGAGTGGCGCATCTGGCACCCGGAGGTGAAGCCCTTCGGCATCCAGGCCTTCAACACCAGCGACGGCAGCCTGGCCTGGGAGAGCGAGAAGTTCAAGAAGGGCATCACCAACGCCATCGTGGTGAACGGCAAGTTCATCGTGTGCAGCGGCAAGGAGCTCTACAACATGGACCCGGCCACCGGCGCCGAGAAGTACGTGGTGCCCGTGGCCAAGGGTGGTGTGGGCCAGGCCAGCATGATCATGCCCTACAAGGACATGGTGGTGGTGGTGGGCGACAAGGGCGTGAGCACCTTCAGCACCGAGACCGGCGAACCCGTGGCCAGCAACAAGTACAAGAAGAGCGAGGTGGAGGGACAGAATGGCGACTTCCTGCTGATGAAGACCGCGGGCTCCGACATCGCCTGCTTCGACCTGAACACCTGCCAGTACAAGGAATTCAAGGCCAAGAAGGGGGCCGTCACCTCCCTTACCGAGAACGGCGGTGAATTCGTCTACGTGTACGAGAAGAAGGATGTGACCAAAGTGGCCACGCGCTGAGGTCGGCACGCGCACGCAGGCCGATCGCGAACGGGCCGTCCCTCCGGGGGTGGCCCGTTCCAATTCC
>ERZ795048.727-NODE-727-length-33411-cov-8.271256_pt1 | contig 33411 bp, 23 predicted proteins | sample MGYA00375132_ERZ795048 | MGnify/ENA primary metagenome ERZ795048 (study PRJEB30177, sample SAMN05720225) | activated sludge metagenome | isolation source: Anaerobic digester | place: Hong Kong | collected 2014-12-17 ... | reverse complement strand
AACGCTTTCGACATCGCCGCCGCAATAAGCGCGGAAAACGTCGTCTCTTATCGACTTCAGATCTACATTGGCCGCATCTAGTGTCGGCAATATCTTCTCCAGGGCCTCATAAGACATTTCCCCGTTCGTTACCCAGATGTTTGCCAAACCGGCCTCTTTCGCCAGTTTCATCGTTTCCAGGGCATATTCCAACCATACGGTCGGTTCCGAATAAGTGTATGAGATCGAAGGACAGCCGTATCTTTTTGCCATTTTGACATGGTCTATAGGCGTGACATTATGTCCAATGACCGGTTTATCCGGTTTCGGATTCTGGGACAATTCATGATTCTGGCACCACCGGCAGAAAAGGTTGCATCCCATGGAGCCAATCGAATATGTCTTGGTTCCCGGCATGAAATGATACAATGGCTTCTTTTCAATGGGATCGATCTGGATTGCGTCCGCAAGTCCGTAGGTCAGGGCGTAAAGCGTGCCTTCCCGGTTTTCCCTGACGCCGCAATGTCCCCTTTTTTTGTCCGGTATCAGACATTTACGGAAACAAAGACCGCATTTGACGGATCCATCCGGCAATTTGTCGTATAGCAAGGCTTCTTTCATAAAGATACCCCCTTCAGACGCTTTCATTATATTCCAAAACCCTGTTTGCGTAAATATGCCCAACAAACAAAAAAGCGACCGTGAAGTGATGGTCGCTTTCTTCATTTAAACAAGTTTTCCGCGTAGATAACTGGAAACGGCGTCCACAAGCATTACCATGACGATGATCGCCACCAGGATCGTTCCCAGCGTGTCCCAATCCCAGTTGTAGGAGGCGATGATGAGCGATGCCCCAAGGCCACCAGCGCCGACGATTCCCAGAATAGTGGCGCTCCTTACGTTGATATCGAAACGATAAAGCGTGATCGAGGATATGTCGGCTGCGACTTGCGGCAGAATGCCGAAACGGATCTTCTGCCAGCGGTTGGCACCGACGGCGTCAAGCGCTTCGATCGGGCTTTTGTCCATATTGTCGATCGCTTCCGAAAACAGTTTTCCCAACATGCCGATTGAGTGAAGCCCGATTGTCAAGACGCCAGTCAGGGCGTTCATGCCGAAACCTTTGACCAAAACAAGGGCCAGAACGATTTCCGGAAAAACACGGATGATGACCAGGATCGTCACACCGATCTTGGAAACGACTTTGCCGGAGATAGTTGAGGAAGCCAGGAATCCGAAAGGAATGGCTAAGATGGCGCCGATGAAAGTTCCGATAAAAGCGATGGCCAAGGTTTCCAAAGCCATGTAAATGACGCCTTCTTCAAACTGATAGACCCCGACGCCAAGCAAGAAATCCGTGTTGAGATTGACCATCTTGGTGAACATGATCCTAAGGGATGTTCCAATGGTGGATAAACGATACAAGTTGATCGACGACCCGGTGAAACAAAAAATCACCGTGGCGACGATTATGGCGAAGAAAATCAGATTGGCAACCCATTTTCTGGGTTTTTGTTTCAACATTTCACCCGCCCGGCTCATTGTAGTTTACCTCTAACGTAGTTAGACAGGAACTGGACGAAGAGAATCACGAAAAAGATCAGGATGATTGTGGCTCCAACCCGGTCGTAGTTATAAAGGATATTGTCGCTGATGACAGCTCCGATACCGCCGGCTCCGACGAATCCGAGCACGGCCGAGGTCCGGACGTTGATTTCAAATATATATATGAGATAACTCACGTAAACCGGCAAAATCTGCGGCAAGGCGGCATAGCGGAATGATTCCATCCGTGTGGCGCCGGTCGACTCCAATGCTTCGTAAGGGTTCATGTCGATGGTCTCGATGACTTCGTATAACATCTTCGCCATGATTCCGAAAGAAAACAGAGTGATCGCAATGATTCCCGACAAAACGCCGGTTCCGACAAACAGAACCGCGATGATGGCGAGCACCATGGCCGGGATCGTCCGGAAAATGTTCATGATAAAACGCATGGGAATGTAGATTACCGGAAGTTTGACGATGTTTTTGGCTGATAAGACCGCCAAAGGAACGGCCAATACCGAACCGATTACAGTACCGGCAAAACTCATTTTCATGGTGTCGAGCAACGCTCCCCTGAGCGTCCACATATAGGCAAAATAGTCGCCCCAGGTTCGGTTTCCTTTCGGAGTGAACATCTTCTTCAGGATCACACCCAATTGATCGAACATGAAATAGTTGGGATCAAAAGGAATAAACTGTGCGAAGATGACCAAAAGGACGATAACCGCAATGACGACGTACCACATTTTGTTAAAAGGTTTTTTTACGGTTTTTCCGTTGGTTAGGTAATATCTCATCATTACTCACCAAGTACTTCGTCATGCCTGAGCGAACGGCCGTAGATTTGAATCAGGATGTCGTCGCTGATTTCCTTGGGGAGTCCGTCGAAGACCACTTGGCCTTCCTTGATGCCAATGATTCTGGTGGAATATTTGAGCGCCAGGTCGACATGATGCATGTTGGCGATAACGGTGATCCCGAATTCTTTGTTAATGCGGGCGAAATCGTCCATGACCTGGAGCGTTGTTATCGGATCGAGCGAGGCGACCGGCTCATCGGCCAGGATCAACCTCGGTTTTTGGGTAAGGGCCCTGGCCAAGGCCACGCGTTGTTGCTGACCGCCCGAAAGCTGGTCGGCACGCGTGAAAGCCTTGTCCAGGATTCCCATGGTATCCAATGCCTCTAAGGCGAGGACCTTGTCATATTCGGGGAAAAATCCGAAGATCGACCTGGCGGCGGAATAATAAGCCACCCGTCCGGTTAAGACGTTGTTGAAAGCCGACATTCTCTTCACCAGGTTGAATGATTGGAAAATCATGCCGATTCCCCTTCTCATCATCCTTAATTTTTTCCCCTTCAGCGAACTGACTTCGACATTGTCGACATATAGCTGACCGGAAGTGATGGGTATCATTTTGTTGACAGATCTGAGCAAGGTGGATTTGCCGGCACCGGACAAACCGATGATACCGACAAATTCCCCATCATATATTTCCAGGTTGATATCTTTGAGAGCCTGAACTCCGTTCGGATAAGTCTTGCTGACATCGACAAATTTGATCATTGGGTCCTCCGCTTAGAAAATCGATTTTATTGCCTATTCTTCCGGATTTAAGAATTGATACAAAGATCTTTCTCCGTCATAATCGGAATCGACGGCTTTCAAATAACCGGTGTGGTTATAAATCTGAAGGATGGCTGCGCCGTCTTCAGTGGCGATAATGTTGATGAATGCGTCCTGGATGGCTGCACGGAGGCCATCGCTAAGGGAAGTGACTGCAGAAATCGTGTCGTTGTAGATACCGTTCGTCAAAGCGACGACTCTGGTTTCTTCAAAAAGGTTCAATCCGGGATTGGCTTCCTGCCAGGCATCGAATGAACCGGCTCTGGTTCTGGCGTCGAAGTATGTGAAGACAGCGTCGACTTCGTCGTTCAACAGAGCGAGGACCGCAGCCTGATGTCCGCTGATGGTCGTGTACTGGACTTCGCCGTTGGCCGCAATTGGGTCAGATGCGACGAAACTCATGTTGTTTTCATAAAGCAGATAGGAAGGATAAACATATCCCGATCCCGATGTCGTAGCTTGGGTTCCGACGTTTTTGCCGGCCAGCCAGGAAATTCCCGCTGCCTGATAGGCGGCATAGTCTTCGGCTCTGACTAAAAGCATCGAGTAATAGGAGCTGACTTTGACTGAGGTGTTGAGCGAGCCGTCATAGCCGTCCGCATTGGCGTTGGCGATGATCGTGGCTTTGTCTTCGATGATGTTTCCTTCAGTGTCGATTTGAGCCTGGTAAGCATCACGCACAGAGGTGAGCAAAACTACCACTTCGTCTGGATACTCAAGAGTCGTATAAGCGTACTGCTGTGCTGTCAGGAATCCGACATGCACCTGTCCGGAAGCCATAGCTTCGATAACCGAAGCGTAACTGGTTCCAACGCTGATGTTGACGTTGATCGTGTATCCGGCTGCTGCCAGTTCGGTTTCGAGCATTGTTTCCAGATTTTTGATCTGGGTGAGTTTTTCCGAATTAATGTCGGTGCTCGGTACGAATTGGATGATCAATGTTTCCGGATCTCCCTCGTTGTTCCCGCCACAGGCGAACAATCCGAAGGACAAAGCTAAAATCAAAAACATGCCAAGAATCTTTTTCAATTGTCTTTCCTCCTTTTTTGTTATGGATTTTTCAGTCCATACATTCAAATTATATGTGTTACATATAAAGCTTGTCAATGTGAATTTACAAAAAAAGAAAAGAAAAAAAGCGCACTGGCAAAACATTGGTTTTTTCGCTAGGTAAACTCGTTTTTCTGGCAATACAAATAAATATTTTTTATGTATCTTTCATTGAATTCAAATCGTAAAAAAAGGATCCGGAATTAAAGGATCCTTTCTTTTTTTTTAAGTTATCCGCCGTATGTGAAAAGCAGCGAATTACTCATTGACGACACTCTTCCGACGAAATCCACGGCCTGTACCTGAATATTGTAGGTTTGTCCGTTCACCAGTCCGAAAAGGGTGTATTGGTTGAGAGAAGCATAATCTCTCAGTTGTCCGTCCACGTAAATAGCATATTTCTCCACTCCGTAATCATCATCGGAAGCATCCCAATAAATGGTGTTGGCGAGTTGGGCAAGCTGGATGTTCTCCGGAGTCGTCGGGGTTTCCCTGTCTATCGAAGCATAGTCGAGTTTGTAAATGCGGACATAATCCACTTGAAGCGAAGTCGGGAAAGCTTCGGCATCGACCCCTTCGGATCCGCCCCAAGTGCCGCCGACCGCAAGATTCAGTATCAGATAGAATGGTGAATCGAACGGGAAACATTCACTATACGCATATGCGCTCGTGAACGCGGCGGCATAATTGAATTCACCGGTTTTGGTCCCGTCGATGTATGTTTCCATATGACCTGGATACCAATCGAGTTCATAAACATGAAACTCGGTTTCGACATTCTCGATGTCGGTGGAAAAACCGATCTGGGTACCGAGAGTGTGATTGAATCTTTCCGTATGAATCGTGGAATGGATGACATCTTCTTCATAACCGACATATTCCATGATATCGATCTCACCGCTGTCAGGCCAACCGCCGTATTCTGCCAATGTAGGCATCATCCAAATAGCAGGCCAGGTGCCGACGCCGGAAGGCATCTTGGCGCTTACTACGACCTTGACATACTGGAAATCCCCTTTGTATTTGGTGTTGATCCTTGACGATGTGTAGGTCTTGTTCAGATAATTCTCGTGAATCGCCGTAATGGACAGGATGCCTTCGGAAACAGTGGCATTGTCTCTTATATAATACTGTAGTTCCTGATTGCCGCCGCCGTCGCCATTGATTTCAAAATTCCATTTTGTTTCATCGACGGCGTCACCGGAGAATTCGTCAGCCCATATGCAGACCCAGCCGCCGTCTAGTTCCGCTACTTCGCAATCGGAAACAGCCGTAAGTGGTTCGAGGCCGTTCGGGATCGTCACTTCGGTCGTTGATGTCGTAGTGCTGGATGTCGTTTGTCCGGTTGTAACGGAAGTGCATCCGACCAGAAAAAAGCACATGAACAGAATAATAGATAGTTTTTTCATAAATAGTCCTCCAATGTCACCCGGTTATGCCGGTACGGTCGATACTCTCGACGAAATAACGCTGGGTGAAAAGATATAGAATGAGCAATGGCATGATGGTAAGAAGATTACCGGCCATTAAAATGGCCTCATTGAGTTCGGCTCCCGGAGTTCCGGCAGGGAAAAGAGTTTCATAGGAAGCCTTGAACGCCTGCAGTTTCAAAGGAAGGGTGACTGTGTCGCCGACATACAAACTGGTGATATAGGTTTCGTTCCAATACCAGACGAAACTGAACAGGAAAACGACGATGAGCGAAGGAATCGCCAAAGGCATCGCTATCTTCAGAAAAATCCGCATTTGTCCGGCTCCGTCGACTTCCGCCGATTCCATCAATACTTTCGGGATCGCCCGGAAAAATTGATAAAAAATCAAAATGAAGATCGCGGCATTCAGTCCCTGACCGAAAATCGCCGGCAGAATCATCGAAGCTTGAGTACTCATCAAATTCAGGTTTTTATATATCAGCATATTGGCGACCATCGTTACCTGCGAAGGCAGGATAAAGGTCGCAAGCATCAAAACGAACATCAGCTTTTTGAGCGGGAAATCGAAACGGGCAAAGCCGTATCCGATGATTGCCGACGAAGCAGTGGCGCAAACGCTGACTTTCAGAACATAGGAAGTGGTTTCCCAGATCGATTTCGGGATCTCGAGGACTTCCAAAGCCCTGACATAGTTGGATATTTGGATCGTCGTCGGCACCCATTTTACACCGGTGTCGATCAAATCGTCGACGCTCATGACGCTGGTAACGGCCATGTATAAGACCGGGTAAAGATAAATGTAACCGAAACTTATCAACAACACATAGACGACCAGTTTGTAAACAAAGCCGTCGACAAAGTTCATTCCGAACAGGAAACGCTTTAGTCTTAGTTTGGTCTGGGACATTTTCTTTTCTTCCATGCTGATCACCTGTCCTTCTTCTTTATCGACAAGAGGCCGATAAAGATTCCCATGATGATGACCATCAGGAAGAAATAGATCCAGGCGATCGCCGCCGCATAACCGTACCCGTGCCAGAACGTCGAATCAGGTCCGCCGACCAGCATATGGATCTTGGCCAAATAAAGAATACTGCCGTCTTCGGCGAAAAGCGACATGGCGACCACAATATAGATAATGTTGACAGAAATTAACGGATTGATCGAAGGCAAGGTGATTTTCCAGAAACGGTCCCAAGGCGACGCGCCGTCAATCGCCGCCGCTTCGTAAATCGAAGTGTCGACTTTCTGAAGCCCGGCAAGAAATACCAATATCGGGATGCCGGCAAACCAGAGGATCTGGAGCATCGAGGTCAGAATGGCCTCCATCGGAGTAGCCAGCCAGTGCCCGATATTTTCTTCGACATAAAGTAACAGGGCGCTGTCTTCTAGACTAGGAAGCGTGGTCGCTCCCTGGTCAGCCAGTTCGCTGATGACCGGACCGGAGGCGATGACCACCGGAAGGAAGAAAACCATCCGCCAGAAGCCTTTTAGCCTGATCGGATTGTTGATCAATACCGAGATCATGATCGAGAAGACGACAATGAGCGGAACCGCCAGCAGCATCTTGCCGATATAGGCTCCAAATAGCGGCAACAATGTTTCGCTCTGGAAGATGTTCAGATAATTCTGGAACCCGACATAAGTCGAAGTGACGCCGTTTTCCAGACTGTAATAGGCTTCATGGAAACTGAGGTAAAACGAGTAAAACATCGGATAAAGGGTGAAAACCAGATAACCGATGATCCAAAGCATCACGAAAGCGATGCCGTAGAAGGCTTCCCTTCTTTTCCGGTTCACCTTAATCTTGATGAAAGAAAACAGAATCAAACGCGAATGCTCGCTGCGGATCACCGGATTGTGGGTCAGGGCGTGTCCTGTCTTTCTTAGCGCCTTCCGAACATGCTTAACCCAAAATGAACCGATGGCGCCAAACACGCCGGAAAAGAATTTTTTCACCGGCAAAAACAGTTTTTTGATTTCCGACATCAGCTTTTTCATGGCAGGACCACCTCATAGTTTCTGGCGCCAACCGTCAAACCGCCGACGGAAAAATCGTCATATGTGTAATTGACATAGATCGCTACCCCGTTGGAATAGCCTATCTCGACGACACCGGTTGCGAGAACCGTCCGGCTTTCGACCATGGCTCCGGTCACGTATGTCAGGGCGCCGTTCACGAAATCATAGGTGTCGACGATCTCCTGAACGTATTCCGCAAGAGTCGTAGTGTAATAAACGTTGGACGGCGTATAACGCATCTGGTAGGTTTCTTCCTCTGTCAGGACGAAACTGGGATTGATGGCGAAATCGACCATCATCAGAAGCCTGTCTTCCGCCATGGCGTTGAAATTAAGGAACGGAGTGTAATAAGAGATGCTTCCCTTGAGAACGATCGGCACGAGCGGCACAAGATCGGTATAGTAGACATATTGGCTGTTCGTAATCGGCATGCTCATGTATCCGTCGCAATAAGGAAGCATGTAGGCGTTCGGACTGTTCATGATAAGCGAATCGTAAAGCATGGCGATCTGTTGATAGATGGCGAGCGCTTCGATTCTGTTGTAGACGCCTCCGTCGTAATAGCTGAACAATAAACCTCCCAGCGACGACATCTCCAAACCGGAGATTCCGAGATCTTCGAAGAATGAAACGTCGGACTCGGCCAATTTCAGGCTTTCTTCCGGATAAAGCATGTAAATCTTCGTGATTTCGCCGTTCAGGCTTCTGTCCTTGAATATCAGTTTGATTCTCGACAGGTCCTTCGCGATATCCCCGTTTGTCACCCTGGATGCGTCCTCGGTGGCAATAAGATAATCATCTTCCAGATAAATGGAATTGCCATCACCGATGACGAGATTTATCAACTCTTCCAATTTGTCGCGGTCGCTGATGCTGGTTTGATACGGGGCGCGGTGGACGAAACCGTCGTTGCTCCAGCCGTATAGGGAAATCTGCTGGTTGGTGATGCCGTAATCGCCAAATGTCGTGTAGGCGTTCATCACGTCTTCTGACGTCGTCATGACGATTTTTTTCGTTCCGAGGAAACTCGGCTCGCGGTCGGACATGATGTATGTGAGTTGGATCGGGATGCCGTTGCCGGACTTTTCCCGACTCGACAGCGTTCCGACGCCGGTCAGATAATCGCGATAATCCTTGGCGATTCCGACATAGGAAGCGTCATCGTCCGAAAGGATGTTGTAGGAAATTGTATAATTGCCTTCGCGCAATTCTTCGGTGATGGTGGAATTTCCGTCGCCGGCCTTGTTGATGACAGTCTGATAGATCTGTCTCACGGAATAGCGCGAATAAATGCGGTCATAACGTGTGTTGGCGCCCCATAAATAGGATATCAGCGTAGACGCTTCCGAACCTTCGATGATATTGACGTAGAACCCGTCGGCGCTAGCTTCATGGACCATTCCGTAAATCGGGAGCGACAGATCGGGTATGTTCGATGTGCTGTATCCGTAATCGATGCCGTAGAAAGGCGATTGGAAATAGGTGTCGTAGTATGCGTTGGTCCTTACGAGGGCTCCCACGCCGTCCGGAATCACGATATATCCCGGATATAGATCTTCCCTTGCCGATCCGAAATACGGGAAAAGATCGATCGCGAGCAATCTGTATTCGTCGTCGCTTTCCTTTATGCTGTCGCCTTGGATCGAAACCACGACCGAATTGTCGGTTAGTTCGAAAGTAACTTCAAAATAGAACCCGACGGCCTTGAGATCGACGGCAACCGAGAAAGCATTGACGGCTTTGGACAGAAACCAGGTCGAGACCTTGGCGTAATCATAAACGCCGTTATCGAGATAATACGGTCTGAGATGATCCGGATTGTCTTCGGTTATCGAGCCGTTGGTATAATACGACACATCAGCAAGCGAATAAAGCGAACTGATGGTGATGGTCGAACTGGAAACGCTCTTCGATTTGACATATTCCACCCATAGTCCCGAATTCATCAGGTTCCTATTGGCTGTATTGTTTTCACGGGTGCCGGATATGCCCTGATATTCGGGTCTTGAACTCCATAGATATCCGGTCGTTTTGTTTCTCACCATCATCGAGAAGGAATCCTTTTCGAAATAGACCTGCAGCGCGTCGTTCTCCATTACGAGTTCAAAACCTAAGAAACTCAGTTCCTGGTCGGTATAGGACAACGTGTATAGGTCGTGGAAATCGGACAATGTTTCGGCATCTGTCTCGTCGGTTTGCGTGTAACGGGAACTTTCGAGCATCAATTCGTTGATATAGGGATAATTGGATTCGGTGTCGATATATGAATCGGACGACGATGCCGTCGCTTGGGTTACGACACCAAAAACCATGATCAGGGCGACGCCGATTGCTAGCAGATGTTTACCCACGGTTGATCAACTCCCTCACAATATCGGATAAGAGATCCCAGACTTCCGAAAGCAACATGAACACGATGACAAGCACCGCCAAAAGCATGACGGCCGTGAAAAGCGTGATCAGGATGTTACCGATCGTCGGTTTGAAATCATAGAAGTGGATTTCCTTGACCATGATGATAAAATAGATCACCGTGATGAGGATGCCGATCCACAGAAGCGTGTAATAGATGAACGATTCGTTGTATGTCAGTCCGTTGGAAATCAAGGTGACGATCGGGAAGGTGATGATCATCGGCAATAACGAATATGCCGATGCTTGATAGACATCCGACAATTTACCCTCGCCTTCGCGAATCGAACAGACAAGATAGTTTGCAACAACCCACAAAAGGAAAGGAAGGAAGATTTTGATGATTTGTTCGAACAGATCGATTTCCGATGGAATATTCCGGTTGAAAAGAAAACTCGTCTTGTAGATCCAAAGGATGTAGGTGAAGAAAAACAAAAGCAGGTAGATTGTGGCGGAGAAATTAGAACCCTTCTTCTCGCGCTTCACCCCGTAGTATCCGTCGGCCGGATGCTTGAATATGTAGAAAGGAAATACGAGTTCACGGTATAGCTTGAAGCGTGACATCCAACTTCCAATTTTTTTGAACGGCCGCTTCACGTACTTCATAAACTTGAAGATGGAATCCAAAATGCCGATCACGACAAGGCCTAGCAGACAGGAAACGACGATAGTCGCGCTGCCCAGAAGGAAGGTGTTCCTGACTTCCCAGAAAGCATCGGAGTAACCATCGCGGTCTCTGGCAATCTCATAATATGTCAGAGCCGTTTCATAATCGGCCTGGGCGAAGTAAGCATCCCCGAGTCCCTTATTGGCAAGGTCGAACAGGCTGTTCATGTTGAGAACTTCCTTCCAGGGATCGAGCGCTTCTTCGTAACGTCCGGCTTGATACAAGACGATGGCCGAATGGACATAATCGGCAAATTCCGTCGGCATGAACACCTGGAGGGCGTTCGTCTTCTGGTCGACCACGTAGATGTTGCCGCGGGAATCGACGGCAATGCCCCGCGGATCTTGGAAGAGGCCTTTTTGGCCGCTCGTGTCGGAACCGCTGAATACGAACAAAACCGATCCTTCGGGATCATATTCGGTAATATAGCCTAATGCTGATATTGTGAAAATCGTGTCGCAAGGTCCGACAAAAATGTCTTCGACATCGTCGAATCCCCATTTGGAGGAGTTGTACACATAGTTCGCAATATTGAGTTTCAAATATCCGTACTCTCCCTTGGTAGTCGTAAGGATGAGTCCGTTGTGATCGACGGCAATGTTGTATACGGGATCCGGAATCATCTGGAACCATTCGCGACGCTGCTGTTCGTCGAATAAAATATATTTCAGGACGTTGGACCAGGTATCCGGGATCCGGTTGCCACCGAAATAACCGAAAAAGGTTCCGTCGTTTTCGTATTCCGCCAGTCCGTTGATGTTGCCGGACAAAAGGATATAGACGTTGTTGCCTTCGTCGGTCACGACTTTGACCGGGTCAAAAGCGTCTTCTTCCGCAAAATACGGGGTGTTGACCGGTTTGGCATAGGTCACCGCCAAATCGTAAACCTCGGTTGTTTCGTTATAGACGAACTTGTAAGCTGCCTTAGTGCCGTAGTCGGCGACATAAAGACTTCCGTCCAAGCCGACATGGACGCCGGCCGGCTGTCCTAAAATACCTTCGCCGATCACGGAAACGACATCGGTCTGTAAACTGTATTTGATGACCCTGCCGTTGTCATAGTCGGCTATATAGATATTGTCATCGGAATCGATTGTCAGATCCTGGGGGTTGGAAAGCGAATAACCGCCGAGATCATAGGCATACGAGAGCGGAACATAAGCGTCCTGGGTCCAGACTAGCCGTCCCGTGGAATCGCTGTAAGTGTAGGTTGTGTAGGTGACGCCGTTGGCTTTCGCATTCATTGCCAGGGATGGAAGGACAAGAAAGAGCAACAGCGTCAGGATCAATATGTGTTTTTTCATCATTTGAGCCCCGAATGTGCCATGGTGTTCATAACCTTGCTTTGGAGGAAAATAAACAGAATCAAGTTCGGAAGAAACATGATAAGACCCGCGGCGGCGGCCATCCCTTGTCCGGCCACGGTATTGCCCTGGGCTGAAACCAGGGAACTCATGTAAAACGCCAGTGTGCGTTTGCTTTCATCGTTTATATACAAAGTCGAGGTCGTCGTATCGTTCCAGATAGCCTGGAAAGCCAGGATCCCGACGGTGGCGATCGCCGGTGCGACAATCGGCACGATTATTTTGAAGAAAATCTGCATTTCCGAAGCTCCGTCGATCTTGGCTGATTCGATCAGTTCGTTCGGAGTCTGGTCGATGAACTGCTTGATCAGGAACATGGCGACCGGCATGCAGATGACCGGGAAGATATGCGCGGCATAGCTGTCGATCAGCCCCAGTTTGGCAATGATCAGAAAGCGCGGTATCTGGACGGCAATCGGTACGAACATCAATGCTAAAGTATTGAGTTCGAACAAGACCTTTTTCGATCTGAATTTCAGTTTGGACAGGGCGTATGCCGAAAGTCCCGTGAAAAGGATTGCAAGCAAAACCCCGACCACGGTGACGAAAACGCTATTGAGCAGATAACGCGAGAACGGCACCCCGGAAGACGAGATCAGCGATGACAGCTGAGAGAAGTTGTCCAAGGTCGGACGTCTCACAAAGAATCTCGGCGGATAGGCAAACAGTTCGCTTTGCGGTTTGAATGCCTGGTTGACGATAAACAGAATCGGCAACAGCATAAGAACTGAGAACGGAATCAGAAAAAGAAAGAAAGGCATCTGACTGGGATGATATCGCTTGGGATTGATTCTGGTCCCAAGAAAACGATGACGTCTTGACATAGCCATCACTCCCTTTCCCCGAGGATCTTCCAGGTCACTTTGGACAAAATGTACACCATTATCAGCAAGACGACGCTGACGGCGGACGCATAGCCCATCATGTACCGGATGAACCCGTAATCGGCAATATGGTTGACAATCAGTTGACCGGCATATTCGGGTGTCGGATTGGATCCCGACAGGGCGACGCCGATCGAACCGGCCTGGAATGTCGAAACGACGGCCATGACCGCTCCGAAGAGCATTTGCGGTTTCATGGCCGGAATCGTCACATAGAAAATTTCTTGTGCCCGGTTCCTCACGCCGTCGATATAGGCGGCTTCATATAAAGTCTGATCGATATTTAGAATACCGGCAAGCATCGCCAGGAATCCGACGCCCATCGAACTCCAAAGAGTCACGATGATCATGATCGGCATCAGATACTGGGGAGATGAAAGAAATTGGATCGGTTCTAATATGACTCCCCATTTAATGAGCAGGCTGTTGATGTAGCCATTGGCATCGCTCGAGAAAATGATCTTCCACATCGAGGAAAGCGCGACGCCCATCGTGAGGGACGGGGAATAAAGGATGATCGCCAGAATAGTACGCGGTTTCTTCGGAATCTGCGCCAGCATCCAGGCAAGTAAGAACGAAAGAAAATATCCGACAGGACCGACGATCAGGGCAAATTTCAAAGTGTTCGGCAGAACATATTGCATGAAAACGGCATCGAGGGTGATCATTTCGATGTAGTTTTTGATACCCCGCCACGTCGGCGCTTCGATCGCGTTGAAATAGGTGAAGGACAAATAGACGGCCGCCAGCACGGGAACAATGACGAAAGCGGCGAACAAAGTCCAGTAGGGGATCAGAAACCAGATGGGTTTATTGATCTTGTTCATCAGTCGCCACCTCCGGTTTCCGTCAGCCAATCATCGATGTTGTCGATAGTCGGCACCCGGTACGATTTAATGATCACGCCGTCTTCGACATAACCGAATTCGGCCATTTTATACAAAATCTCCCGATTCGAGATTCTGACAGCGTCGTCCAGAGCCTGACGCGGATTGGTGTTGTCGTAAACGATCGAGGTCCAGGCGTTGCTGATCTCGCGTTCGACCATATAGGATCCGGGGATGCGCGATGCTTCAATTGCGTAATCCCATTGTTCGAGAATCACTTCTTTGTATTTTTCCGGAATTGACAAGGTCTCGAAGGCGTCCAGGTTCGCCGTATTCCACATGTATGCGTCGCCATAGGTGCTCTGCAACAGAAAAGCAAAATCGCTTTGCACGTCGGTAGACATCCACCAGGACAGGAAATCCCAGGCTTCGTCCGGGTAGTCGGTCTGGCTCATGATCATCGAGGCCTGCGCTCCGCAAGCGGAATAACGGACGATATCGCCTGATTCTTCGTCATATACGCCAGGATGAAGATCGATATCCCAAAGACCGTTCAGTTCGACTGCGGAAGTCGAAAGCAAAAGGAATGTCGAAAGATCGGATACTCCGATCGGCATCGTACCGTAACGGAAATTATTAAAGAAACTGCCGACATATTTTTCCACATTGTACAAAGTGAATAATTCCGCCATCAGCGTGATGCCTTCGATGGAATCTTCGCTGTTTATTGCCGTCTCCATTCCGTCTTCGGTATAGAGCGTGCCGCCGAACTGGTAAATGAAAGGAATCGTCGCGACAAACGGCTTCAACCCAGTATATGATGAAAGCGGCAGGTAGTAGTTCATTCCATAACTCTGCAGGATCGGAAGAATGTCGATAATTTCTTCCCATGTCTGCGGAATCTCGGTGATGCCGATGTTTTCAAGGATGTCCTTGCGGTAATAGGTTACCCAGAAATTCTGGGTTTCCGGAATCGCATAGATTCCATCTTCGAAAGCGAAGGGGATCATGGCGCCGGGCGAGAAATGGGACACCAGTTCGGCATATCCGGAAAACTGCCGTAAATCAAGGGCGGCGTTCCTGATGGCAAAATCGTAAGGTATCCAGTTGTCGACGCCCAAAACCACATCGGGCGCCTGTCCGCTCGCATTGGCCAGAATCAGTTTGTTTTGATCCGGCATCTGCGACAAGGTCACTTTAAGCGGCCCGTCATAGTTGGCATCGATCATCGCCTGCATTATTTCGATATACTGACGCGGATGGTTGACCCAGACCGTCAGTTCTCCTTCGGTCGCGCTTGACGCCGCATAAGGATTGTCGATGAAGGACAGCACCAACCGTTTCAAGCCTTCCCACATTCTTACCGGGAGGCTGGCAAACGGTTTGTCTAATTTGGTGTCGCCATGCATCACCGTTCTTTCCAGTTCCAGAGAAGAACTCATGAGATCCTGCATCAGGATTCCCAGCAGTTCGTTCACCGACGAATCTCCGTCGGAAAACTGGACCATGAGACTAGGCAGTTCGTTGATGTTGTCTGCGATATTGTCAAGCCGGCTGGCCGCCACTTTCAGACTGGCGATTTCCGATGGGGAATCGCTGTCGGCTACTGTCAGTAATTTTTCATAATTTTGCCGCAATAGTGCGGCGAGGCTGTAGATTTCTTCGGCAGCTGTCGGAAAATAGGTTTCGATGTCCCAGTCACGGTAACGATCGGTACCGCCGCTAGTGTATTTTTTGACATTGAGGGCGATCGTCTGGATCCTGTTCATGACATATTGAATTGTCTCAATCGTCGTCCGGTACGGATAGTTCACGGCGGTAAGCGTGATCGTGTGTTCTCCCGCCTCCAAATAAACTTTGAGCGGATCGCCGTTTTCATCGGAGAGAGTGCGGTTAATGAAAGAATTCGAATACGGGAAAGCGTAACAATAAAGCAGATCATAAGGAATTACGCCGTCGATCGCTATCTTTCGGTAAACCGACATGTCCTGAACCATGTATTGGCGGTATTTGAAAGAAAGGTTGTAATATCCTGATTCCGAAACAGTGAAAGAATAGGAAACCGATTGTCCGCTGGCATCCCAGGATTCGCCGTAAATTACATTAAGGACAAGCGATCTTGTTTCATAATAGATATTGGAAGGATCGCGTTCAGCCCTAAGTCTGATCGATGGATCGCTTCTGTAGGCGATGTCCCTGGCCGCCACGGTGACACTGTCGTTAGCAATAGACGCGCCATCATGCAAAGCCAAATAATCATCATAGCTCATGATTGATTCCTGGGCCACATAGCTGAATTGGCCGACCAGGAAGTCCGAATTCACGTAACTGATGGAAACGACATCCCCTTGTTCAAGATATAAACAATAATATCCGGGATGCAATCCGTTGAAGTCATAGACAACCGCATTTCTCCAGGTATGGATCTTTTCCGATCCGGATTGGATCTCGTCTCCGTAACGGTCGAGGGAAAAATCCATTGTTTCGAACCGCCATTCGGCCGGTAAAACCAGCGTCATGGCTTCATAAAAGGGAACCTCACCATTGACGGTCAGGTAGAATTGCGTGTTGGCGATATTGTTTTCTAGATCATAAAAATCGAACGACAGGCAATATAATCCGGCGGTTTTTGCGTGGATGAACGACACAGAATGATCGGAATCGACCAGATAAACCGAAGCGTTTTCGTCGAAATTTGTCAGATAGTCCGAGACATACTCTCCGTAGTCCGGATCGTCAGATGTCACTTCCGTCCCGTTTGTTCTTGCGTAATCGATAGCACCCGCATAATCCGGATCGGAAAGGCCGGAAGCGTTGTATTCTTCCAAAACGGCGGAATACAAAGGAGCTTCGTAAACTTCAGCCAAAGCCGTATTGTCATATGTGTTCGACAGGGCGCTTACGGAATAATAAGTATCATCCGAAATGCGCTTAAAAAGCGAAAATCCCAATAAAATTAGCAAAATAACCGCTATAGTACCGACAATCCAGTGCTTCGGATTGACGGACTTGACGGCCGCGAAGAACGACATCATTCGTTTTTTAAAAGCATTTCCCTGTTTTTTCATCATTCCTCCTGAAAATCCGCGAAACGGAGAGGGGAGAAAACTATCCCCTCTCTATTATCGTGGAAAATGGTACTAATTGTCAATCCCCGGTGTCGGCACCTAAACTAGCCATCTGTTGGGTGACTATTTCGTTAGCCTTCGACTGCCATTCCGCTGCATAGGTGGGAACAGCTGTTGGACCGGCGGTGATCAGGTTGTCCCTGTTATAGGGATTTTCCGGATCGACGATCCATGACCAGAGATCCTTGTAACCGGCCAGCCATTTGTCGCAGTCCGGTTTGGAGTATTCGATGCGGCTGAAAATGTACTCGACACCTTCGATGCCGTCAACGAGATCGGAAACACGATCCCAGACGCCGGGATAATCGGCAACCGGGAAACGATCCAGGTAAGCGGGGTTGTCGCCATTGGCAACAGCTTCGTCCCAATCGTTCTCTAAAAGCGTGAGACGGGCATTCCATCCGTCTTGTCCGAATGTCATCCATTTGGCGAGCAAATACGCTTCGTAAGGATGTTCGGTCTGCGATGAAACGCACTGATAGTCAAGGATTGTCGGCGGGAAGAGTCCGAGTGATCCGGACGGATACGGCCAGAATCCGAGATGAATGTCGCTGTCTTCAAGGGCTTGGTTAATGATACCGAACTGCCACGATCCTTCAATATCCATGGCGGCATAACCGGTTTGGATCAGATAATTGCTGAGAATCGGATTATTCTCCAAATCTTCTGCCGTGAAATGCGTCGTCGTGCCGTCTGTCAATTGATAGAACGACACATACTGCTGCATGGAATAGATCCAGTCGGACGAGGTGTAATGGAACGAAGTTCCGTCCCAGGTATCATATTGGACATCGGCGTCGTTCATGGTCGGCCAGACTCTTTCGAAATCAGGATAGCCGTACCAGAGATCCACACCGACAACCAGGTTTTCGGTATTGACCAAATCAAAGTTCTTGATAGCTTTGGCAATCTCGATGAATTCCGAGAAAGTCCAATCCTTGACGGGATAGCCATCGTCGTCGATCCGGTATTTTCCCTCGACTGTAGTCAGGTTAGCATCTTCAAAGATGTCGAGGTTGATCATGATGCCTTTCAGGAACTGGAAGCTCGGGACAGCCAAACGCTTGCCGTTGTAGACACCGGTCAGGGCGATGTTGTCATAAACATATTCCGTGTCCGGGTCGACATCCCAGTATTCTGCCACATCCATCGTCAGTCCGGCAGTGATTCCTGTCGGAACATTATCGATGGCGAAGACATCCGGGAGTAATCCCGCCTGGGCGGCGGTAATCAGGTTTCCGGTAAAGGAAGCGCCGCTACCGGCGATGTCGGTACGCAATGTAACGCGGATGTTCGGGTACTGTTCCATGAAAAGATCGATCATGCGTTGATTGAAATCCTGATCGCCCCAGTCGGCATATGTGAGTTCGATGGTCTGTGTGCTACCAGTCGTGGTGGTTCCGGTCGTGCTGTTGTCGGTAGAACCCGTTGTCGTCTCGGTGCCGCAGGCGAACAGGGTGAGTGCCAGCATGAGGCTGACAAACATTACTGCGATTTTTTTCATAACAATTTCCTCCGATCGCTTATTCGGCCGGAACTTCAGCAACTGCCTCGTAAATAGCCGCTTCATAGAAGGTCACGGTGCCTTCGGCAAATCCGTCGGATGAACCGAGTTCAAATACCAATTTAACATCATGGGTTTCCGGTGTAACGGTGAATACGAAGCTGTAAGTTGTTTCCTCCAAGCCGATTTCGATGTTGTTCAAACGTCCGAATTGGGTCCAGGCGTTAGTAGCAGAATCAGTCCAGCCAACCGCGCAGTTGATGGTTCTTTCGGCAGTGGCGCTGACACTGAATACTACTTTGTAGGTCTTGCCTTGTTCAAGGGAGATACCGTCTTGGAAGAACTGGACTGCCCAGACAGCATCGCCGCCGCCGTCAGTGATATTGACATTGTAAACTTCATCTTCGGTGTCGATGTCAGCTACTACTGTTGGCATTGTTCCCCAGTTTTGAACCCACATATCCCATTCGGGAGTCTCAGTGTTGAGCGCATCCGCGAAGGAACCGTTAACAAGCAGGTTCGTGGTCTGGAATTCAACATTTTCGTAAATCGCAACATCATAAATCGAAACTGTGCCTTCGGCGAAGGAATCGGTTGTGCCCATTTCAAAGACGATCTTCACGATATGGGTTTCCGGTGTAACTGTGAATGTGAATTCATAAAGCGTGGCTTCGCTGGTAAGAGCGATGGCATTCAAACGGCCGAACTGGGTCCAGGCGTTCGTAGCTGCATCGGTCCAACCGACTGCGCAATTGATCGTGCGGTCAGCTGTGGCGCTGGCTGTGAACTGCACCAAGTAAGTCTTGCCCTGTTCCAAAGTCAATCCGTCCTGAGCCAATTGGATAGCCCAAGCAGCATCGCCGCCGCCATCAGAGATAGCGACATCGTATGTTCCGGCTTCGTTATCGATACCGGAGACTACTGTCGGCATTGATCCCCAGTTTTGGACCCACATGGCCCATTCTGGAGTTTCGGTGTTTAGCGGATCGTCAAAGGTCGGGTTAGTTACCATGTTGATGTCGCTGAAATCAACGGCTTCTTGCAAGGTAACATCATAAATCGAGACTGTGCCTTCGGCGAAGGAATCGGTTGTGCCCATTTCAAATACGACTTTGACGATATGGGTTTCCGGTTCGACGGTGAAGATAAGGGTATAAAGCGTGGCTTCGCTGGTAAGAGCGATGGCATTCAAACGGCCGAACTGGGTCCAGGCGTTCGTAGCTGCATCGGTCCAACCGACTGCGCAATTGATCGTGCGGTCAGCTGTGGCGCTGGCTGTGAACTGCACCAAGTAAGTCTTGCCCTGTTCCAAAGTCAATCCGTCCTGAGCCAATTGGATAGCCCAAGCAGCATCGCCGCCGCCATCAGAGATAGCGACATCGTATGTTCCGGCTTCGTTGTCGATATCGGCGACTACTGTCGGCATTGTTCCCCAGTTTTGAACCCACATGGCCCATTCTGGAGTTTCGGTGTCTAGCGGATCGTCGAAGGTCGGGTTGACGATAAGATTGGTATCGCTGTAATAATTCGAATCTGTTTCTTCGGCTTCACCGTACAGGTTGACATCATGGAATGTCACTACGCCGGCGGCGAAGGTTGTGGTGTTTCCAAGATCGAAAGTAACTTTGACCGCATGGGTTTCTTCGGTTACTGTGAAGATGATCTGGTAAGTTGTCGGTGTCGAAGTAACGGCGATGTCATCCATTCCGGCAAATTCGGTCCAAGCCCATGTTGTGGTGTTAGACCAGCCGATGGCGGCATTGATCGTACGATCGACACTGGCGCTGACTGTGAAGGTAAAGAGATAAGTCTTGCCTTGTTCAAGGGTGAGAATTCCATCCTGGTTGAACTGTGAACTGTAAGCGGCGGATCCGGCGCTGGTGACGGTTACGTTAAATACGCCGTTAACATTGTCGATTTCACCGGTGGTACCCTGATCAGACCAAATCGTCCATTCCGGTGTAGTTTCGTCGAGAGGATCGTCGAATGTCGGGTTAGAGATCATGTTGACATCGGACCATTCGAGGGATTTGACAGTGACTTTAGTCGATTCGGTCGCGATATTTCCGGCTTCGTCTTCAACGGTGAAAACAACATAATAGATTCCCGGGGTGTTGAAGTCGATGGCTTCGATCGCATTGTGATCGGCATCTTCGTAAGTAATGACGATGTCTTCGGTTACGTCGCCGTCGACATAGTCGTAAGCAGTAACATTAGCCGGTGTATAGCTTCCGCCGTAAGCAACAGTAACTTCCTCTTTGACACCGGTAAATGTCGGAGCGGCTGTATCTGCATCAGGAGTGCTGACGGTGATGGTAATGTCATCAAACCACATAGTGGCATCGGTGGTATTACCTCCGACAGTTCCCATTTCAAACAAAACGCCGCCGCGATGGTTCGTATCTTCTTGATTCATCGTAAATTTGTAGGAGTAAGTCGCCCATTCGGTTCCAATCGTCTTGTGAATGGTCAAACCGGGTTTGAAATCAGTGAAATACGGGCTGGCGGAGAGCAATTCTCCGACTTGCAGGTTGATCGTCTTTTCAACACTGGATTTTGCACGGAAAGAAATCTCGTAGGTAACTCCATTGTCGAACGGAACATTCATCTGGCCGAATCTTGGTGTCCAGGCGTTTGATCCGGCAACGACGACAGCCTGTAAAGCACCGTCTACTACCGATAACGTCATTTCGGCGCCGTCGGCAACATAGTTGACATTGGCGTCGTTCCATCCGGTCAAGCCGTCAGAGAAATCCGGGTTGACCAGGTACTCGCCTTCCGCAGCCTGCTGGGGATTCACGGTGATGTACCGCCAGTGCTGAGAGGTCACGGTTCCTACTGTAACCTGATAACGGAGGGCTACATTTCCAGCCACCGTCGTATCGAGGGTTCCATCTGTTGCGATGGATGTCGATGTCGTGGTGAATGTGATTTCGCTGGTGTAGTCGACATTGTTGTTACCGGTAGCTGTGACACCGGTAAAAACGTTGAATGCGACGCCGTAATCCAGCGTGATGTCATCTGCACCGCTGATCGCAATACTCGTGAGAGCCACTTGCGTAGTGGTGGTCGTGGTGGTTGTGGATTCGGTTGTTGTTCCGCAAGCCGAAATCGTACCTACCGCCAAGACTAGTAAGGCTAAAAGCACAATACGTTTCTTCATTTCCTATCCTCCTTATGGATATTAAAAAATATATATATCTATATTCAAGACTTTTCCAGCTCGGATGTCTTGAGCTGACTCTGTCATGACCATCCTGTCGTTGATCGTTTTGGTTCCGTCTATGCTATCCAATACGATCTTTTGCACTTTCATGCCGGGATCGTATGTCGACACTCCGGGTGTGATGTGATAGGTGACGATCGTTTTGTTGAACAGGCGGAACGACACTTTGTTATTCTTGAAAAGCGAATGATGAAGGATCGGCTCGGGAACAAATGCCAGCTTCCCGTCCACCAGTCTGAATGGAGCCGGTCCGATAAACATCAGTTGCCACATGGAAATTGCTTCCGCAGTCGAGCCGGACAATCTGGCGGAAAATCCCTGGCCCCATTTGACGGGATCCGGATTCGCCGAAGTCGCGATGAAGGAAGAATTCTCGAGCGGCGAACGTCCGTAGGTATCTGGATCCATGAAACAGGGAAAGTTGGTTTCCATTTCTTTGTAAAACTCGGCGTACAGTCCCGATTTCAACAGCCCGAGCAAATACTTGTAAGTCATGTGGAGAAAATCGGACTCCCTTTCCAGCCATCCGGGAGTGAAGGCCCGGATCCTACCGATTTCCGGAGAACATCCGGCCAACGAAACGCTGGTCTGGTAAATTCCCAGTTTCTTGTCATATAGACCGCTATTCTTGATTTCTCCGTACATTTCCAAAGCCAGCGATTCTGATACTTTCGATTGCAACAGACGGGCCGGCGCTTCCAGAAACGGCGGAAGCTTGGCGGATTTGAACGAATGGACTTTGACGAGATCGAATCCGTCTTCGTTTTTGAGCGTTCTGCCTTCCTCGTCGGCAAGAACTTCGTATGAAACAGCTTCATAATATAAATAAGTAGGAAGAATGGGCGCCATCTTCTGGGCTCTAGCCAATCCGAGTTCCAACTGACGACCCATTTTCTCAAGTATCGGCAACCAATGCGCTACTGCGAAATTGGCCGCTCCGAGAGATGTCCTGATATTTTCCCGGTAGCTTTCCAAAGCTTCCATCCGGCGGTCCCATTGGGCAAATGCTGGCAAACCTTCGGATATGGCCAGCAATTTTTCCGCAAGGGCGTCAACTTCCAAAAGCACCTTCGTTTTCCGATCCGGGTATTTCCGCGTCGCTTTCTGGAGAAAGCGCACGAGCCGGTGCAGTTCGATCGCTTCCGAAATTCCGGAACCGAACAGACCGGGAATTCCGTTCAGGGCATCATTCCACCCCGGACGGTCGGCTTCGTATGACAGGCCGACGCCTTCAGGATCCAGATGTCCGAACTTATTGATGGCAAGCGTGAGAAATTTTCCGTAAAGATCGCTTTCCACCGGATGTCCGTCCGCTTCCAACCAACATGATCCGACCATTTCCAGATGTTTCAGGGAATGATACTGTCTGATTAAACCGTCGGGACGCAAAACGTGTTTTTCCCGTCTGGGACGCACTTCCACCGGTGACTTAAAATAAGGATATTTGTGACTAAAAAGCATCGCTTCCTCTTTATCAGGCCAAATTCCGAGATAAGATTCTGCCAAATCGAGGATGTAGGTGAAATGGTCCTCCCAATAACCCTCGCCGTAAGATGCCTTGATTTCCGGTTTGCTTTCTTTGAGGAGATCAGAAAGTTTTCGGCCGGGCTCTCCGGCTGATTTTACTAATTCCTCGTAAGCTTCTCCGGGAGTGAATTCCCGGGAGAGAACTTCCGCCAATTCCTTCGGTTGTTTGGAAATATCTCCGGTATAAAGGAATTTGAGGCCTCTTATCTCCAGAGGATTGTATCCATCCGCCTGAATCATCGAAGCGAACATGCCGATATTGAAGTCTTCGAGATCAGGTTCGAAAAGCAGATCGTTGCGCCGGTTCTGAACGACATCGCGAAAATTTCCGTTACCCTGAGAATAGTACTTCGGTTCCAGGCTGAAGAAATTGTAGTCGCGTTCGAGATCGCCGTGTTTACGGCTGAAAAGATGATAGCCGATCCTGCCTTCCTTAGTATCGAAGACGATCGGTTTCCCGCCTCTTAAGATATTGTCAAGATAGCATTGCCCGAAATAGGCATCCAACTGCGGTTTGGCGGTATGGGTTTCGATGGTTTCCAATAATTCGCCATGAACAATTTCGTTTTCCCTGAATTTGTTATCGAAATATTCCGAAGTGATGCTTTGGCAGAAGCGGTCGGCTTTTTCCTTGTCGTCTGCGTAACCGTATACTTCATATAACGTTGACTTGCCGCTCATATTGGCAAGTTTCACCAATCCGAACGCCGATGGAACCTGATTGATCCCCGGTTGCAAGCTTCCCGACAACTCTTCGAATGACTTTTCCATGAAACCGTATGGCGTTTTCATGGAAGTGTCGCTGCCGAATATCAGTCTGGGATCGTTGATGTATGACTTCTTTCCTTTGCCGGTCATCGTGAAGAAGTTGACATCCACTTTTTCCTTGACGATACTCGAATCGGATGTCGAAGCTCTCAGTTTGTAATACATTCCGTTTTGCGCCGGCATGCTTTGCATCCAGCTTTGCAAAAGATTGGATATCGCCTTATAACCTCCGTAGTCGATGCCGGCAGGTAGGATCTGGGCCAATCCGTCAACAATTTCGATGTCGGCCGGATGTCCCGTATTTTCGATTTCGACCTTTCTCGCCAGCGCAGCCAGGTTTTCGTTCGGGATCGTGAAATAGGTCACTTTCACTTTCAGTCCGAGAGAGCTGTTTTCTTCGGTTATCGATATCATGTCGGGACGAACTTCCAATGTCTGTCCCGTAGACGATTCCAGGAAAAATTCATGGATTTTCCCACGGCATTTCACAAACGTGCGAAAGCCGATCGTGCTGACATAGGCATAAGCGGCGTTAGCCGGAAAAAATTCCATGATCGCCCCGTTTTTGTCCCTGACGCCGAACCCGGCGACCAGCTGTCCCCTGTTGACATAAAACGCCCACATGGGGATGCCGTCTCTTCCGGCGATTCCGCTCAAAAAACTGGCAAAGGTCTTTTTCTTCTGGTAGTCTTTTACGACGTATCCCATTGTTTTCAAATCAATCATGAATGCACCTAGGAAATCGGTTTCCTAATGAACGTAAAATAATAAAAGTCTAATTTTTCTTGTCAAATGATCACGCATGCTGAGACCTCGTGGACTCGCGTTTCACGAGCGTTACCGGCAGTCTTGTTATCTCATCGAATTCCGCTGATGGGTTTTCAATGAGTTCGATCAAACGCTTGGCGGCTGTCTCTCCCAAAAGCTTGCGATCTTGTGCCACCGTCGTGAGCGACGGAGTGAAATGTTTGGCGAACGCGATGTCATCGAAGCCGATCATTTGGACGTCGTTCGGTATCGAGATGCCGATATCACTCAATCCCTTGATCGCTCCTAAGGCGATTTCATCGCTTGATACCAGGATGACTTCGGGTTTGTCTGACACCCGGTTCATAAGCGATACTGCGGCATTGTAACCGCTGGTGAAGCCGAAACTCTCGGCGTATGCGACATATTCCGGTTCGGTTTGCAATCCGAGTTCCGACATTTGTTTCCGATATGCCAAAAGTCTTTCATTAAAGGCTTTGGAAGATAACGGACCGCAGATCATGGCCACTTTTTCTTTTTTAAGCACGTTTTTGACATATTCCAAGCTGATTTTGATTCCCTGTTCGTTATCGCTGACTATGGTATGAAGCCCAGGCAGGAACATGTCGGTCGATACGCAAGGGATACCGCTTTGTACAAGTTCGTAAAGTCCTTGGTCGTTGTAGTTACCGACGACGATGTAGACGCCGTCAACCCGTTTGTTCATGCACCATTGGTAATATGTCATTTCGTTCTTTCCGAGTTTCTTGACGATGAAACTAAGCTCATATCCTTCTTTTTCCACGTATGTTTTGAAATGTTGCAGGATGCTTGAGAAAAAGGAATGCTCCAAACCGACATTTGATTCTTCGGTAAAAATGATACCGACGGTGTATGTCCGCTTCGATTTCAGAATTCTCGCGCTGGAAACGGGAACATAGCCCACTTTTTTTGTATAAGCCATGACTCTCGCCCGTGTCTGCTTGCTGACATTTCCGGTTCCGTTAAGTACTTTCGATATCGTTCCCGGAGAAAGATTGAGTTCCTCGGCAATTGTGTAGATGGTGCGTTTCTTGGTCAATCCACATCACGCCTTTCCCATACCTTGACTGATTTGATTTGCATTGTGGCGGGAAAAATCGAATCATCGATGTTTCCGCCCCAGCATCCACCCAAGGCAAGATTCATTATAAGATAATATCCGTGGTTGAAAGGCCATTCTTCGACGCCGTCGTTTTCCTTGCGTCTGAAGGTTGCCATTGTTTTCTTGTCAAAGATGAAACTGATGGAGTCTTTATCCCAATCCATACCATATTCATGGAATGTATCGCAAACATCTTCTTGTGTAAAAAAGAATGTTTGCTGGTTGCCGATCCGGAAATTCCGGTTCTTGCTGTGAAGCGAGAAATGGATGCTGCCGGGATTGTTTCCGACATGTTCCATGATGTCGACTTCACCACATTCTGGCCATCCGACTTCGCGGATGTTTTCGCCGAGAATCCAGATCGCCGGCCAGGTTCCGCCGCCTTTTGGCAATTTGGCAGTCACTTCTATTTTACCGTGGCACATGGTTCTTATTCCCTTTGTAGTCAGTTTGGCGGAAGTATAATGCCTGTTTTCAAAGTCTTCCTTTCTGGCTACGATATTGAGAATTCCCTGTTCGATAAAAGCATTTTCCAATTTATCGGTGTAATATTGTTCCTCACCGTTCCCGAATCCGTGTCCGCCGGTCTCAAACCGCCATTTTTCAGGATTTGGAGCTCCGTCATGGTCGAAGTTGTCTTCCCATGATAAAACGTATTTCATTGTATTCAAACCTCCGAGAAAGCCTTTGTCAGCATGTCTTTGCCATGGTTGTCCAGATAGATCCGCGGCGAGTTCTCATAATTCGTGTTTTCTTCTTCGATTATAAGCAATCTCGCGTCTTTCGACAAAGTATGGGAGTGAAAGACCCCTGCCGGTATCTTGTAAACCTTGTTTTTTTCCAGACTGACCGACGACATGTTTTCGATTTTGCCGGAGTTAGCATCGGCAAACAGAAGTTTGCATCTTCCGTCAAGCAAGACGAAAACTTCGTCCGTCTGCGAATGAGCTTCCACATACTGGATATTTTCCGGTTCCAACTCATCGATGTAGTTAAGGACGGCAACCCGCCAGTTGCGATGATTGAACAACTTCCGGTAACCTTCTCCGTCGTACTCGTATATTTCACAATTTTTCATCCAACATTACCTCGATATCCGCGTCTATGTCGGTTAGACCGTCGACGACTTCCTTGTCTCCCATTCTGACGGAGGAAATCCGGTATTCCCCGTACTCGAGCGCTTTGGGATTGAAATATGTCACTTTCGTAAGTTTCGAAAACAGATTGGTTCTGATGATTGCTTTTCCGTCGATGAAATCGGCGGCGGTCAGTTTCGGTTCCAGATGCAGCACTCCGGCTTTGAAAACGATGCCGAACACTTCTCTGTATAAAAGCAAGAGCAGCCAGCTGGCCGAACCGGTCAAATAAGAATACTTGCCGACACCGCGGTTGTTGAAATATTCCGGGATGCCCATCAAAGTCGATTTTTCTCTTTTCTCCGCCTGGTTGAGTAATGTCATGAAGGCTTCTCTTCCTTCTTTGACCAGATCGTATTCGTAAAGTCCGTAAGCATACATAATGGCCATGTGGGAGAAAACCGAACCGTTTTCCTTGTTGCCGTAAGCAAATCCGAAAGCTCTTCCCATGTCCATAAGGATTTCGTGGTGATCGGTGTTCAGCCGGTAGCCCCCGCAATTCTCGTCAAACAGGTATTTTCTTGTCGTTTTGGCGATTTCTTCGGCTTGCTTTCTTGTGGCGGTTTCGTTGAGAAGCGCCATCGCCTGTCCCGTCAGCATCATGCCGCCATCGAGATCCGGATCGATTCCGTTGTTATTGAAATAGCTCTGATATGATCCGTTATGAAATGCCTTTTTGTGGAGAAATTCAATTCTCGATGATGCTAAATTAGCCAATTTTTCCGCAAGATCTTCTCTTTTGATGATTGATTTTTCTCCGGAAAAATGTTCAACTTTGTCGAAGAAAGGGCCAAGATCGGCGTTTTCTTCCAGTAATGGCAATAAATCTGACATTATTTCCAACTTCGGGGCTTCAAGCATGCGTACGTATTTTGCTATAACCCTGAGATTGCTGGCATACATATGGGTGAAAGCTACGGTTTCGCCCTGTTTCGCGGCCATGTCGAGACCATCGTTCCAGTCGGCGTTTTCCAGTCTGACGAATCCGTGTTCGCCGACATTGTGATGGCCGACCAGATTCTGAAGCAAAAGGTGTTCGAGCACGGTTCCCCGATACGGTTTCCCGTCGACGCCTTTTTCAGGGTGGCTTCCGGTTTCTGAAGAAGCTTTGTGGGTATAATGCGAAAAACGATCGTGGAAATATTCCTGCTCGGAAAGCAATATTCCGAGATCTCCGGTCGTATCCATATAGATCTGGGTCGTAAGCATCGGCCAGGCGCCGTGATCGGACCATATTCTTGTGATGCTGTTCCGGTCGGCGGCGAATTCACCCGGACCGTCTCCGATGATCGTGGCATTGGAACCGTCTATCCGTACTCCGCGGAAATTATTCAGTAACAAATCCCGGACCGAAGGATCGTTCATCAGGGTCAGAGAAAGCAAATCCTGCCAGAGATCGCGCCATCCGCGGCCGCCGCGGCCATAATCATGATGCGGGAGAAACGAGTTTCCGAAATATCGCCGGAGCATCGGTTGAAGAACGACCCAATCCAGGCGATCTGACACTTCCTTTGATGCGAAAGAAAATCCAAGTCCCTGACAATAATTCGTGAAATATTGTTCCACTTTTTCGAGCCCGGACGCGAAATCCGCGGCATTCAGGTATTTCTCGCTTTCCCGGCGGGCTGATTCTTCCGATTCGTGGATTCCGATGTTCAAGTATAAGGAAACCGATTTACCAGGCTTCAACGCATAAGGTTTGAAAGCGATTGCGCCCATTGCCTCGAATCCGGCAAATTCACATTCTTTGGGACAAACGTTTGCCAATCCTTTGGGAAAGTGCATCGTGCCTCCGCCGATAAAATCATCGAGTACGGGAATGTATCCCGCCCTGTCCAGATCATCGGATCCGGCAAACACACTGTAGACGGTCTCGTTCCTTTTGTGGCCGCGTTCGTCGAAAGAAAGCGACGGTTTCAGGTAAATGCCGCCATCCTTGGCGATTATACGGTTGAGAAGCGATGTCACATGCCTGTGATCGCGCAGGTTATCAGCACTTCTCCCGTATAACGGTATAGCCGTTGTTACGGCCAGATTCAGCGGTTTTTTGCTATTATTGACAATGACGATCTCATGGATTTCGATCATGGCGTCAAGGGGTATATACGAAGTTGTTATGACAGAAAAGAGTTTGTTTTTTCTAGTTGTTTTTTGATATAAAAGACCATATTCGGCAGTTATTTCATCGTTTTGCTGGATAAATGTCTGCCCATTCCAGAAGTAGGTTTCGCCATTAACTTCGAAAATGATGTTTCGAGAAAAAATATTGCTGAAAAGATCGACTTCAGAGACTGGCTCGAGGGCGAAATGATGTTGGTCGATTTTGAGATCCCCACCGAAAAAAGGTGTGATCGCAGCCTTCAATCCGGCGGGATTGAAGAGCGGAAAATAAAAACCGCTGTTCTTTTCAACCCTGAGAACCCGTTTGATAGTAATCTCTCCTTCAATTTAAGAAACCGATTTCCTAAATATTATTATACACTCATTTTCTTCTTTGTATAGTGTTTTTTGCAAAAAAATCAAACGCTTACAAAAAAAGGCGCCGTCAATCAGGCGCCTTTTTTGTCGGTATTTGTTTATTTGGCCGGGAATATGGCGGTTATGATGCTATGCGGAAGCAATTTAACATTTTCTTTATGACTTCCGACCAAAACATTGATATCCTTTTCACTTTCTGCTTCGTTTTGGATGATTACTACGATTTCCCCATTCGGATTCATGAAAGCAACGTGCCAAACAGTTTCTGTTCCTGATGTTTCCAGGACTCTCGCGCCCGGTTTCACATAACGGGAAAAATGACCGATATAATAATATGCCGGCATCAATTCGATTTCCTCGGCGAATATTTTTAATATGATAGGAGCCGAGCAAAGATTATTCACATGGTTGGGCCCGCCGGTGTCGTCAAGATAGAGATTCCAGTCGAGAAAGCCCTCGTTTCCGTTTCTAAAATCGTTTATCATGTTGCGTCCGTATCTCTCGCCTACCGCCAAATCTCCGAAATGCGGTCCGTTTTCCTGACATCCTTCGGTAAAGAACAGATGCTTGTCCGGATATTTGCTTTTGTGAATGGCGACATTTTCGAAAACTTCGTTGTCATACCAGTGAAATGCCGTTCCCCAAACGTAGCGTGACGTGTTGGCGTCCGAATAAACGACATCGGCTCTTTTTACCATGATATCGCGATTGTGGTCGCAAATCAGAATTTTGACATCAGAAAGATCGTTCTCCTCGAATGTTTCGCCTAAAACTCCGGCAAAATCACGTTCTTCTTTCGGAGTGAACAGACATGAATCCCACCTTTGGGATGCCTCCGGTTCATTCTGAACGGTCACGTAATCGACCCGGACACCTTTTTTTCTATATGATTTGATGAATTTGACAAAATAATTGGCCCACACCTGATAATATTCCGGCATCAGATGCCCGCCGTGGATCGGCGAATAATTGGTTTTCATCCAATATGGCGGTGTCCAGGGCGATGCGAGCAGGCTGATATCTTTTTTGGCGATTGAACCGGCATCCTTAATAAGCATAAGCGTCGGTTCATCTCTCGATATGTCGAAAGATGCCAAAGAATCGTCATGGTCCTTGATGTATAGATAGCTGGAAAGACTGAAGTCGCATCCATGGATCGATACTCTTCCGATTGTGTATCCCAGACCTTTCTCAGGATCGAAATAACAGGCAATAGCTTGTCTTCTCACCAATTGGTTGACCCGGGACAGATTATAGGAACTGGATTCCGTGAAAGCGCCGCCGAAGCCGATGATTTCCTGCAATTGCATCAAATGGTCCACCGCGATAGTTCCGTCTTTTCCTGATGCCAATGGATCATGTCCGATTTCTTTCCATTTTTCTTCGGTATTCAAACTGGTCCTATATATTTTCATATTGCGCCTCCGACAACTGCAAATCCTATAAAATCATGATACGACAAACATAAAAAGATGTAAAGAAAATGCCTGTGCTTTTCTTATCAAAAAACAAAAAGCAAAGAAAATCAACGCAATTTCTTTGCTTATGAAAGACTTTCGCTAGTTGCCTATCGCCAGAACAGCCACCTGCTTTTTCGTATCTTTTTCAATCGACATCCGGCTGGTTTTGTATATCACCACTTCGCTTTTATCGAACAGTTTGGTGAAATCGGCGACTTCCGAAAGCATCGGAAATCCGATACGTCCTTTCCGGTAATGCATCGGAATGATGATTCGGGGATTGATCTGATCACATAACATCTTTGCTTCCTTAGGGCCGATCGTAAAGTGTCCCCCCACCGGAATCATCAAGACATCCAGATTTTTCAGTTTTGCCAGATCGCTGTTTGAAAGCGAACATCCAAGATCGCCAAGATGGGCCATTTTGGTGTTGTTTGACTTTATCAGGGCGATTTTGTTTTTCCCGCGGATAAGGCCGCCTTCGTTGTCATGATAAGTATAAATAATCTCAATGTTGAACGGATCTTGTGATGATGTCTTTTCCAATTTCACCGCTTGGACATAATTGTGATCATCATGTTCATGGCTACAGATAACCCGGTTGGCAACAACCGACAACGGCCTCAGTCCGGGAATCATACCCGGATGGTAAGGGTCGATGACAAGCGAGTAATTGTCCTGCGATATGCGAAAACATGAATGCCCTAACCATTCAATCAACATACTGCATCATCTCCATTTGAAAATTTTTATATGATCGATTTTTCAGTGATCGGGATTTATTATACGGCCGACAAAAGTCCGACTATGAAACCGTATATGAAGGCAATGGCCCCAAGAGCCAAGCCGATTGAACTTGTGACGACTGCCGCAACCGAATAAGTAGCGGAATCTTTTTTGTCCTGATTAACCAATACGAGACCGACAATTCCAAGAATCATACCGATGATATGAACGAAATAGACTCCAAAATAATTCAAGGCGCTCATGAAGATGGACAAGATTCCGATTATGATTGACGCAACGTAATATTTAGATCTTAATTTGCTTTCGAATTTCCAGTCGGGTTTTAGCATTTCATTCATATCGTGCGTATCTTCCACCTTCGCTCCGCAATTTGGGCAATATACAGTCCCTTGTTCCACTTCTTTACCGCAATTTTGGCAGTACATGTTTATCCTCCGTATTTTATGGTCATCTATGTGTTTAATATATGTTTAATTTCATTATATGCTATCTTTTTTTATTTTTCAAGCGTGTTTGCGGACAAAAAACAAACTTTAATTTGTCGGTAAAAGATAAAAAAATCCAGTAAAAAGTTGAAAGATGAAAAAATAATAGTATATAATATACATATATTATGCTACATTTCAGGGAGCGTTCGCCATGTCAAACATCAAAGTCAGGGAACTCGTTAAAAACTACGGCAAGGGAGAAAACCTTGTCGAAGCTTTGAACGGTGTTTCTTTTGAATTGAATGTCGGGGAACTGGTTGTCATACTTGGTCCTTCGGGCAGCGGAAAGACGACGCTTCTCAACATTCTCGGCGGTATGGACACGGCAAGCGGGGGAGAGGTCTTTGTCGGGGATAAGAACATTACGGCGCTTTCGCAAAGAGAGTTAGTTGGTTATCGAAGACAGGATATTGGATTTGTTTTCCAGTTCTATAATCTCATGGCCAACCTTACCGCTCTTGAAAACGTCGAAATCGCCGGTGATGTCACAAGAAAGCAGGCCGAGGAAGCCTTGAGGGAGGTCGGACTTTCCAACCGGAAAAACAATTTCCCAAGCCAACTGTCGGGAGGCGAGCAACAAAGAGTGGCTATCGCCAGAGCCATTGTCAAAAACCCGCGCTTGTTGCTATGCGACGAACCAACCGGCGCTCTTGACAGCAAAACTGGCAAAACCATTCTTTCCCTTTTACAGAAACTCAACAAAACTAATGACAAAACAATCGTCTTAGTGACGCATAACGCCAAACTGGCACTGATAGCCGACCGGGTTATCAGACTCCTGGACGGGAAAATCACAAGCGATACAGTTCAGGATCATCCCGAACAAATCGAGGCAGTCGAATGGTAAGGAAAAAATTGAAACTGTTGAAATTGTCTTTCAGGGAAATCAGACACAACTGGTTCCAGTATCTTTCCATGATCGCGATAGTCGCTCTGGCCATCACACTTTTCACCGGTTTCGTATCCAATTGTTACACCCTGCAAAAACGGGTCGACGATCTGTTCGACGACGCCAATATCTTTGATCTTTGCGCTTACACCACCGCTTTGTCAGCCAATGACATAACTTTTTTCGATAGTCTTGACAACGCTACGGTCGAATACCGGTTATACGGCGAAGGAAACATCGACAGTTATCAAGCTAAGATTTATCTCGGGGACAATACGATCTCCCGTCCGCTCGTCGTTTCCGGATCAAACGGCGTTTTGATCGACAGTTCGTTCGCCGAATCCCACGGCTACAACATC
>ERZ795048.726-NODE-726-length-33419-cov-8.166077_pt1 | contig 33419 bp, 30 predicted proteins | sample MGYA00375132_ERZ795048 | MGnify/ENA primary metagenome ERZ795048 (study PRJEB30177, sample SAMN05720225) | activated sludge metagenome | isolation source: Anaerobic digester | place: Hong Kong | collected 2014-12-17 ... | reverse complement strand
CTCAGTAGGAACCGCTACGTTAATCATGTACCAACCTCTTTTCCATGGATATTATGAATGCAAAAAAACATGCTGCAACCCGATATTATTAATATATCAAAATTTTTATCGGAAAATAAACTTTTTGTATAAAATACCTATCGGAAGCTTTTCGATTTTATTTTAGTAATCTTATAAAATTTACTTCATCCGGATCATTCCTCGATATCCCACATTCCCTGACCTTTATTTATTTCATTGACGTGTTTATATAGCCCCTGTAATGTACTTTTCATTACAGGCAGCATACTACTCCGGGAAAAACAGTATAGATTATTACTATGTGCGGCAGATTTGCATTAACAATTCCAAGAAGTAAAATACCTGACTACCTGAAGGATGTCGATATGCGCTTCTGGCCTTCTCCGGGATACAATATCGCTCCAGGTCAGGATATAGCCACAATACTGAATACCTCTCCAGCAGCTGTAACCTTAACACGATGGGGATTGATACCATCATGGGCGAAAACAGCTTCCATCGGATACCGTTTGATTAATGCCCGTATAGAAACCCTCCACGAAAAACCATCATTCAAAGACTCCTTTGCCGGGCGGCGGTGCCTTATTCCGGCAAACGGCTTCTATGAATGGAAAACCAATCCCACGACAAAAACAAAAACCCCATATTTCTTTCAACTAAAGTCCGGAGACCTTTTTTCTTTTGCAGGCCTATGGGAAACATGGAATTCACCTGATGGTGAGCATATTATTTCAAGTACAATAATTACAACTGAAGCCAATGAAACGATTTCACACATTCACCACAGGATGCCCCTGATATTAAAACCTGAATCATACACATTATGGCTATCATCACAACGTACCCACTACAGGGACCTACTGGAACACATGATTTGTTACGACAGTAACGATTTTACTTTTCATGAAGTAACGCATGAAGTAAATAAACCATCTTTTGATAATCCTGATGCAATAAAGGAAATTTGAACAATGGACCTGCTGATTATACTCGGCATTGCAACAAGTCTTGCAATGGATGCATTTTCTGTGTCAATTGTTGCTGGAATTATTATTGAAAATATATCATGGCGTCATTATTTCAGACTTTCATTTCATTTCGGTTTTTTTCAGTGCGTTATGCCTATTGCGGGCTATTACGCCGGTTCTCTTCTTGGAAACACAATACGGCATTATGATCACTGGATAGCATTTATCATTCTCTCCGTCATTGGTCTTAAAATGATCTTCGATTCATTATGTAAACAAGAAGAGAATATTACAAAAGATCCTTCAAAGGGATTCATGCTGATTTTCTTTTCAATCGCAACCAGTATTGACGCTCTGGCCGTTGGATTCAGCCTTTTCATTCTCAACAAACCAATTATCATTCCTGCTATAATAATTGGTATAGTATGTTCTTTGTTTTCTATTCTTGGAGTTCGTATCGGCAAATCTGCCGGCTCTCTCTTCAGTAAGGGGGCCAGCATTATTGGCGGATGTATCCTTATTGCTATCGGGTGCAAAATATTGATTGAACATCTCGCCTGATCACCCTGAACACCATATACCACACACTATTATCCTGCTCATCTCCATTTCAATAATAACCATTTCACGGAAATGACCTTCATTTTCCTTTAAAAAAAAAGATAATATTGTAGACAAAATATTTTATTATACTATCATTGCGTAATAAAGGATCGGGATAAGAAACAAACATGCTTCCGATTTTCATGTTTAATCCTTACTTCTTGTGTAAAAAGTTTCATTTATCCATTAATAGTTTTGTTTCATTTCAGATATACATATTATAATATATTACGCCATAAAATTTCAACACATGAGTGACACGAAAGAGTACCTAATTAAAACAAAGGTAATTATATGAAAGCATTCTTTATCAATCAGAATAATTTAAGAGAAATAGACCTTATTGATCTTGCCCTTGATGATGATTTTTTCAATTTAATGAATGAATACACCATTCTTGAATCAAATATCATTTATTTCTCTGCCGGAGAATCCAAAATTAAAGAAATTTTAGTAAAAAAAGCACCTACCTACTCCCTCTAAGTGTATTATTAATTATTATTTTTTCATAAATAATGCCGCATAAAGTCCGTCCGGACGAATTTATTCTTGATTATTTCCGCCATATCGATACAATTGTTACAGTTAGTAAAAACCGGGGATAAATAGAAATGACAATCGTACCCAATAATGTTCCGGATATTTTTGACAACAATATCCTGTTAAACTCTGTTCCGCATGCTATTACGATCATTAATTCTGACAGATTAATCATACATTCAAACCAAAAAGCGAAAGAGCTTTTTCCTGAGATTGCAAACAATACCGCTATACCTTGTAGCGGTATCTTATGTAGTGAAAACAACAATGCGTCATGCGGGAATTGCATTATTTATTCAACATTCAACCAGGGAAAACCATTAACACGGGAGGTTACCATATCAAACAGCAAAAAAGAAAGAAATTACAAATTCATCACTTCAATTATTCCGGATGAAAAATCTCAAGCTCAAAACATCTTACTCTCAATTGAAGATATTACATCAAGAAAAATAGCGGAACAAAAAATTGCAAACTATAGCTTTGCACTTGAAGAACATAATATTAGAAACATTTATGACCTCCATGAAAAAGAAAAGAAACTCAGCGTCCTTATAAATACTGTTCACCTGATAAAAAGCGCACACAACCTTACAGAAAGCATTAACAGAATCGTCGATGGTTTCATTCACCTTAATGCTAATGCTGTAGCATTCGGTTTGATTGGAAATGATTCAATGTGCCTCCACAATATTTTTCCCGCTGAGGTCAATGAATCATTAACCTCAATTTTTGGAAAAGACCTTCAGGGTATCCAGCTAAACAGGGATAATAACCCCGATAATCCGTTTATAATTTCTTCAAAAATCGGGAAATCATTATTTTACACACATGATGAAGATATACATGATTTTTTTAAATCCTGTGATATATCGAGAAACGAATCAAATATAAAATCAGCGGTATCACTTTTCAGGGGGATGTCTCTGACAATTTTCCCTCTTAAAACTGAAGAAAATGTTGAAGGTGTAATAGCAGTATTTGCTGATAAAAACACGATCGAGGATAACTACGAATACTTCAGATCATTGACAAACTCTGCAGCAGTAGAATTAAGCAGGCAAAAAAACTCAGATAACCTTTACCGTTCTGAACTTAAATACCGCAGCCTGGTTGAAAATTCCCGTGACATGATAATATTATGCAGCAGATCCGGAAAAATTAATTATTCAAACAGCACCTTTTTTGAAAAATCAAGGCTTAGAAATTCAGATATAATTAATACTTCAATCTATTCTCTCCTCTCTCCTTCTGATGCAATACTGCTGAGAGGATTTGTTGATTCAGCATATCATGACACACCGGGAAAAGATTTCATTGAAGTCATGATTCAAACCAATAAGTCCTGCACCTTATGGCTTGAACTTTCCATTAACCTCTTTCCCGGTGTTAATACTGATTTCCAGATCGTTGCCAGAGATATTACTCTCAGAAAAGAACTTGAGCATAAATCTCGCGAGTTATATGAAAGACTCCACCAGGCACAAAAGATAACTATTCTCTCATTGGCAAATCTCGCGGAATATCGTGATATTGAGACAGGCCATCATCTTGAGAGAATCATGAAATATACAGAAATGCTTGCAAGAACACTTTCGGATTATGGCCCATTTAAGTCATATATTTCTGACGACTACATAATTGATCTCGTAAACTCCTGCCCACTGCACGACATAGGGAAAGTTGGTATCCCAGACTCCATTCTACATAAGCCAGGTATACTAACACCCGAGGAGTTCAACATTATGAAAAAACATACCATAATCGGGGGGAACACAATCCTTAAAGCGGAGAATAAAATAAGTGGCCGTTCGTACCTGAACCTCGGTAAGGAAATAGCGTTTTATCATCACGAACGGTGGGATGGGCGTGGTTATCCCGAAGGATTACGGGGAAACGCTATCCCATTATCTTCCAGAATTGTCGCAGTAGCAGATGTCTACGATGCGTTAACAACAAAACGCCCCTATAAAGAAGCATTTACTCATGAATATGCATCCCAATTAATATGCACAAGCTCAAACACACACTTCGACCCATATATTGTTAACGCTTTCTCTGATTGCAAATCTGAATTTTTACGCTTAAAAGAGGAATATACTAACTAGTTACGTCTCTTTTTTTTATTTACACTATTCGTTTCTCAACTATAATTCCAATAAATCCGATAGTATAATTGTAACGATTCCGATATAATATGGGTGAGATGAAACCGGGAACAACTGTACATATTGCGATAGCATTGATTACTATCTTTATTCCACTGTCTTCATCCGCTGAAGATTACCAATACCAGTACTTCCATAAAAAGAAAAGGTATACTCCATTTTCTGACTATATACCTAAATCACGACTACATTATCAAACAGTACCGCACCACTTAGAAGATTTCTATCAGCTTTACCGGATGAAACAATATTACAACGAAAATGATCTCAGGAAAAATATTGAACGTCTTCAGACAGCATTGCAATGCCGCTTTCGCCATCCGTCACAGGCACTGACAAAAATTGAAAGTGAAAGAGAATATGTAAAATACCGGAATCTTATGTTTATGCATATCAACATGCTTATTATGCGTAATTATCTGAAAATTGCACATCGCTATGATAAAAGGAATCTGTATTTCTACAGTGTAGATTTTGCAGAAGATATTAGAAACAGCCTCGATGTGGCGGATACATATTACGTGGAAGCAATACCCTACTGGGAAAAAGCAAAACATTATGCCTTAAAAGCGAGTGAAATACGTATTACAACTGATCTCGGTACAATTGAATCAGAACGCTACGCAATTATTACCGGCGAAACTGATTTCGATAGAATAATCAAAACATATCGATCCAGGCTCCAGAAAAAAAAGAACATACTTAGCCAGGCAATCAACAAGTCAGGAAATAAATCACAATAATGAATAACAGAATATTAATTGTCGACATTTCGGTGTACAGGGAAAGCATTGCAAAAATGTTTATTGAAACCGGCTACGAGGTCCACATTTGCGAATCGGCTTTCGATGCGATTTCAAAACTAAAAGCATATGAATACGATTTGATTGTATCAGAAGTAGAACTTCCCGGCGACAATGCTTTTGACCTCTACAATTACATCAACAAGCATTATCCCTACATTCCGACGATCATGACAACCGAGAAAAATATTGATACATTTTTTAATCGAATTTTTGTTGAAGGTATCGGGAATGTTCTTTGTAAACCCGTCAAACGTGATGAATTTTTAAACCTTGCCGGGAAGTTGATTACCAAAACCAACATCTTCGGTTTACAGAATTACATGAGTACAATTGACGAAATGAAAAAAATCAGGATCACATCATCCGCTCAAATTCAAAAAGCCATCAATGCTGCCATCGACCAGATTCTATCCTGGGGATTTGCAATTGAGAACAGAATGATACTCAACCTGGTTTTAAATGAAATGGCGATCAACGCCGTGTACCATTCTCATGGATTCACCAAAGAAAAAGAAATGCGGATACCGGTAAAACTAAAAGAAAACTCATTTGTTGATATATTTTTTGCCAAAAATGATACTGCATACGGCTTTGCGATTAATGATTATAACGGCATTTTAACAAAACAGACAATTCTTTCAAGCATCAACAATGTGATTGAACAGAGTAATCTAATGATCAGAGCTGCGGAAACAGGCGAAGACATAAATGAATTGATTGCGGATACCGGCCGTGGAATTGATTTAGTGAGAAAACTTTGCGGTGAATACTACTTTATTATTAAGAATGGTGAACGTACAGAGATTATGCTTATATTTGACCGTCTGGTAACACATGACGATGAAAACTACTCGTCCCTTAAGATAATTGAAGACCTTCGTTAATCACCCGCACCATGGGGATTTTTTTTCAACATATATATTAATCGATCAATAACTATCCCGAATATTAATGCTGTAAAAAAACCTATTGTTACATACCACAACCAGAATATCTGTGTAAAAAAGGCGATCCATATATTTAATATTATACTTAGTAACATCCCTGATATTGCGGCTGACTCACTGAAGTCCTGAACAAAACGCCCCATAATAAATATCCCCAACATCCCGCCGTATGTCACAGACGCAATTGAAAGACCGATAACCACAAGTGAACTTGTTGTATTTTCAAGAAATATTGATATTAAAACAATTATGATTGTCCAGAATATCGTTATCATCCGTGAAATAGATATTTTCTTTTTATCAGATATAGCCCGACGGTTAATATCGAGTATATCAATAAACGTTGATGAGGACAACGAATTGATTGTTGAACTCAACGTTGACATTGCTGTAGCAAAAATACCCGCGAGCATAAGTCCCCGATATCCCGCTGGAAGATAATTCACTATAAAATGAGGTATAATATCATCACCACGTTCAAAACCCGCACCATTGAAAAGTTCCCGTATAAATAACCCGAATAACAAAAAAAGCGCGAACTGAAATATGATACACACACCGCTCATAACCATGGCTTTTCGTGCCGCATGAACATCTTTACAGGACAACACACGCTGTACTATTAAATGATCCGTACCATGAGATGCAAGAGAAAGAAATCCTCCACCAATAATACCTGTAACCAGATTATACGACCCGAACAGCTCACCCCACCCTTTATCAAAACCGGTAAAAATACATTGTATTTTTTCAGCCGGAATCGCATGAAAAACGGAAAATGCGGACATACCCATCATATCAGTTATAAGATACATTCCCGTTACAGCGCAGGTTATATATAAAAAAAGCTGAACAGCATCAACGACTATAACGGATCTCAGCCCCCCATAGTATGTATATATAAAAGTCGCAATACCTATAACGAGAATTGACAACCGGTAATCCCAACCGATCATTACGGTTATAGGGATCGCTGTTGCAAACAGGCGAACACTGTCAGCGAGAACACGTGTCACATGAAACACCACTGATACAACTCGTTTGGAGGACACACCAAAACGTTCATCGATAAACTGATATACTGTTTCAAATTTTCCTTCAAAATATTTTGGTAAAAGAAAAATTGCAACAATGACCCTTCCTGCAAGATATCCAAATGCAACCTGCAAAAAGCCCATGCCGCTGATGTATGACAACCCCGGTATGGAAATGAAGGTAAGAGTGCTTGTTTCTGTTGCAACGATCGAGAAACAGACAATAGTCCAGTGAAGAGACCTACCCCCAAGAAAATAATCCTGTACATTATTATTTCTTGAAGTCAGATACCCTACAAGATTAATGCCCACAAGATATATAATAATTATTGCAATATCCAGGCTCATAATGATAATTTCAGTATCTATAAATATCCGTGTAATATAATTTTGATGTTGATATTACAAATCCGGTACGATCAATCAACGTTAAAAATATTCTTGTAAACCGATTTCAGCATATGATACCGTACACTGAATCTTAAAGCATCAGGAACTATTTTGTATGAAAAAAACTATTTTTATCCTCGCACTGCTTATGTATCTTTCTTTACCAGTCACGTCACAGGACAATTCCGGCAGTAATGCTGAAGAGGAATCTATTTATCATATTGTTGCACTCGAAAACTTTGAATCATCAATCTACAACAATAACAATTTAGAATACATGTCAGCACATTACTCAAAATGCAGACTTGGAATCGCTGACGAATTTCCATCTCCGGAAAACAGCTCAAAAAAGTATCTTATGCTTACGCTTTTCGGCAATCAACGCGATATCGCAACTATCACGCCTTCCGCACCAATTAAAATTTCCAGGTATTGTAAGTCTATTTCTCTATGGGCTTACGGGAAAAACAGCCCCGGTATTATCTCAATTTTTTTGAAGGATGTATCAGGACAACAACACCGCCTCATAATGGGCCAACTGGACTTTTCAGGATGGAAAAAGCTTACAGCCATTGTTCCATCACACGTTGCACAGATGGATGAATATATGAACCAGCAATCATTTATTTCTCTGAATAAAATAACAATTCACCCCGGCTCGAAAGAGTTAGCGCCCCGCTACATTTTTATTTTTATTGATGATATTTCCGCGGTAGTACGATCAAAATATTTGCAGTATGATTCTAAAAAATGGTAATATACCTCACTGCCTCTTCCGGAAAGTGATTCTATCTCATCCGGATATACTCCATCTCCCCGCCGGATACGGAATTCGGCATAGAATACAGGCAATATAAGCCACCCGCGTTAAACTCTCTCAGCTGAACAGCCGGAATTCTTCCTGATATCAATTCACCATCAATATAAATTTTCGCGAATTTACCATCACCGCACTCTAAACGATAATCATGCCATACCGAGGTCTGGTAAGGAATCTTCCGTCCGTTTACATCAACTTCCTGATTATTCAATTTTACACAATACCCGCTTTTATTGTCACTGAAAACATACGCGAAAAGTATTACTGAATTACCGTGCAAATATCTTCCTTTTGCTGATATTACAAACGAGTATGGGCTTGTCATCCTTCGAAAAAGCCCCCCACGAATACCCTGCCCTGCTGAGATCTTTGCAATTTTCAACCCTGATTTTTCATAAAAAGAAATAACTGATGTAGCGGATTCCGGCGGATGGACCCAGTTTTCCGGTGTATTCGAATCGTGCCAGACCTGAAAATGTTCATCCAGAGTCCAGCGTTCTTCCTCCACCACTTCATTGAAATTAGCAACTTCGAATTCATTCAAAAATTTACCAAAAATCCATCCCTGTAAACCGTTCAAATCAGATACACGATACCAGTAATCTCTCGACTCCCCGATCTGAACAGAATCCATTGACTTTTCAAGCTGGACTAATATTTTTTGTTTTTCAACTTTCCCGACAATTTGACCGTTAATTCCAGGCGAGTTCCTTAAATTGACATTTTCTCCATTACACACAAATATTCTTTGAAATTCCGAGCTCGTCGGATATTTTTTACAGAAATGCACAACAAGTTTTGTTAACAAGTCATCATTTCCCCTGATACCAACACCACCGGTTTTCAAAAAATCAAAGAGCATTGTAACAAGCTGTGAAATATAGGAAGTATCAGGATATTTTTTATAAAATACAGCTGTTGCTCTTAGAAAATTCTCCCGATCGACACGAAAAGTTTTCTCAACTTCTTCAAAATCAATATCCTCTATGTATCTGCTTCCACGGTACCTTTCAATAAATTGACTGTAAAACTTTCCGCCGGAAACAATACGGCCCCTTTTACCTTCCGATATCAGCACGAGATCACTATTCAATTCATCATTTATTTCTTTCAAATCGTTCTTGATATTCAGAATAGTCTGCGCTCTATCTTCAGCATCATGATTGCGTATTTTGAGTGTCTTTAATTCATCATCATATTTTTCCTCAAGTAATTCAGCAAGACGGGTTAATGATTTGCATCTGTAATAATAAATTTTTTCCGCATCATTATATCCGGCCGATGGTAATATAGTATTAAGAATTATAACTGCATTTTCATAATCCCCATCTTCATATTCCGCAATGGCAGTCTGGAGTGTATCTGCTTTAAAAAAAATTGTATAGCCCAGGAAACCGGCTGCTATTATTATTACAGAGCAAATCACAATCAGCTTCTTCATGAAAATATCCTCTTACTATATAACATCATCTTTAATCATACAACATGGAACCTTTACAGCAGTTAATCCTCGACCAGGATATTAATAATATCATGTGCGTGTTCAACGATATAGCCTGTTGATACAGCCGCCGGCTCGTTAAAACCTGAAGAAGTACCATATTTACTGTGTACAATTTCTCCGTTCCGACACTTAATAATAGCGAACGGAACAGGATCAGGCGAATGTGTCCTTGTTGAAACCGGTGTGAAATGGTCAGGCATGACGAGGAGAGAATAATCTGAATATTCTCTTAATCCCTTCAACACCGTCCCTACAATTTTTTCATCAAAATCCTGGATGGATTTTATCTTTTTTTCAATATTCCCTTCATGGCCTGATTCATCCGGTGCTTCAACATGAAGAAAAATATAATTTACATTATTCAGATTACGAAGAAGGGCTTCCGCTTTACCATTATAATTCGTGTCGATATATCCCGTAGCCCCTTCAACTCGTATCGGTGATAACCCCGCTGCCTTTCCAATACCGTGTATCAAATCCACTGCAGCAATAGTATACCCGGTCAAACCGAAACGATTCTCAAGTGATTCCATTGAGGGCTTTCTTCCCGCCCCCCACAACCATAAAGATACCGGCTTCCCATTGTAACGTGACGCAGCTTCTTTTATTGCAGCGGATTCACGAATAATATCCACCGAATTTTTAATTACCTCCCGTAACAATTCCGCGCCACTTCCATCAGGAAGAAATGAAGAATAGTTCTGGCCCTGTATATCGTGTGGCGGCGTCGTTTCAGCAATTTCCTCATATGGGTAATCACGCCATACAACAATATTACGATAGGACACTCCCGCGTAATATTCTATCCCTTTAACAGGAAAATATTTCTTCATTTCATTTATGACAATTTCAGAAAATTCTGATTCGATATGGTCTGCGCTGAAATCCACCAGAACATCACCCTCGAGTGTCACTATATTACACCGGAACGCGACATCACCTGGACCCAATTCAATACCCATGTTCAACGCTTCGAGTGGTGCCCTGCCGGTATAGTATTTTTGTGGATCGTATCCGAACACAGAAAGATTTGCGGTATCACTCCCGGGAGACATGCCTTCCGGCACCGTTTTCGTAACACCCAATAGTCCGTTTTTTACGATATAATCCATGTGGGGTGTTACTGCAGCCTGAAGCGGTGTCCTGCCCCCTAGAGAATCTATTGGATAATCGCCCATCCCGTCCCCAAGCAGTACTATTATCTTACGTTTGTCATTCATACCAATACCGATATTCTTTCCTCAATTGTTATTGTGTATTCATCCGCTACCGATGACATATTCATTGCAATTTCAATAAACCCTGAACTTCCATGCATAATCCCGGGGACTCCCTTTTTAAGTTCACTATAATTGCTACAGAAAACTGCGTTGAAGGATTTCTCCGGTACAGCAAACCGGCAATACACGTCCTCCTTCTTTCTGACACAACCATTTGGAATAGAAGTTACCACATTCCCGAATTTATCTACATGAATAATTATTCCTTCAACCAGTTCATGCTGGATAGAATATTCCGGAAAAGGTTTTCGAATCCAATCATTAATCTTTACACCTAGTTCAGCGGGCGATACCCCCTCAGCCAGTAATGCTGCGACAGGAGCGAAAACATCTCTTCCATGAAACGTGGATGAAGTATCATTAAAATAATCATAGTTCACTTCGTATACATCATCACCATCATCCAGAAATGATGAAATTATTCCATTATCAGGAACAACAATATATCTACCATCATGGCGTCCTATAAGCGCCCTTCTATCTGAGCCGACGCCCGGATCAACAACAACATAGAACACTGTTGATTCAGGAAAATATTCTACCGCTGTATAGAGCATATATTGAGCATTTGTTATCGAATATGATACAACTCCATGAGTAATGTCAATAACCTCAACTGCCGGATTGGATTTTTTTATAACCCCCTTTACAACACCAGCATAGTTATCATCATAGCCGAAATCAGTAATCAACGCAATCATTTCATAATCCTGTTATACGCAGTTATCCTTTTAATTTTCTTTGTTATTTATTCGACTTTCAACTAAAAGGAAAATATCCATAATCTTTATGTTCCCACCTTTTTTTATATTATTAAAAATCATTGTCAAATTATTATTCTTTTGACGAACTTATCTAAATGATATGAAAAAACAGTTGTATGATTTGATAATCTGACTAAACTTGAAACATTATAAAGACCCAATGGAGTTACCATGTCACAAAACCATTATGAAATTGAAAAAATCCGACAATTCCGTCTTCAACAAAGTATGGATAAATTAAAGTTATCTTCGATCAAAATCGCTGAAGGCCTATATAATGAAGCTGTAATTTTATCATTTGTATCTTTATTTAATTCAATACGGCTTCTATTATGTGAAAATGGTGATGACTCTGATAATTATGATAAAATATTCGGATTAGCTGAACAATATTTCACGAGTACGATGTGGGGATCTCTGGATATTCTTGAAATTTTAAAAGACGCAAGGGGATTTAATGAAAACGTGCTGAACGGAACCGGAAAAATAATCACCAGACAGGAAGCTGAAAAATACTACAAAAATGCGGAAGCAGTGCTTCGTGAAGTTCAATTAAAAATTAACGAACAACTCACTTGACCCATGATGAATCATCCAGGTAATATTCTTTTTTCCAAATTGGAACTGTTTTTTTTATTGTATCGATTATATATCTGACAGCTTTAAATCCCTCATCCCGGTGAGGAGAAGATACAGCAATTACAATTGTAGTATCCCCAATTTCAATCCTGCCATATCTGTGTACTATCACAGCATTGGTGATAGGCCATTGCGTCTCAGCCTGAACAGCAATTTTTTCAATTTCACTATATGCCATATCTCCATACACTTCATATTGGAGATGAGTTACATCCCTTTCCGCTGTTTTGTTCCTTGCCCTGCCAATAAATGTCAGCAACGCACCATCTGAGTCAGTTGCACATTCTTCAATGATTTCATCAATATTTATTTTTTCTTTCTGTATTAGAATTCTATGCATAAGAAACCATGTAAAAGAAAAATTATCCGCCGCTTACCGGTGGGAATATTGCCAGAACATCATCATGAGCAAGCATCCTGGTGCCATTACAGTATTCTCCGTTGACCGCAAAAAGCAGATCATCAATAACATCATGTAACCCGCTATGCTTTTCGATCAGCATCTGTACAACATCGGTCACGGTATGACCTGATGGTACTTCCATCTCTTTATCCGCAAAACCGCATATATCATACACAGACGCAAAGGTCTTAACGAGAATATTCATTTCAGTTACCAGGTATTACAGGCAATTCGCATCATACATAGAGCTATACACATCAATCACATTGTAAATCATGCCAAAAACTAATTTATTTTAACTTCTGGCTTCTTTTCAACATAAAAAGATAATGTTTCACATAGGGCTGCAGACTTTCGTGAAAATTGCTCACCTCTACATCTTTCGATTCCTTTAATACCTGAGTAAGACTCGATTTCGTAATGTCCTCTTCGCAGGTATCAATTAAAGTTCTGAATCGCCTTATAATTTCTTTATCAACAGCATCCTGCGCTATCTTGTTCATTTCCGAAGAAAGGCGCAATAAGTTTGTTTTTCTTCTTGTAGTCTTTTTTTTAGCTTTAGTTTTTTGTGATTTATTCTCTGCCATACACCAAGAATCCCTAATCATTTTTTCAATTCAACGATAATAGAAAAGGGTAAGTGCCCTGTAAAGGAATTTTTTGAAATAAACATTCCAATTAAAACCTCAGGGTTACCCATTTAAATTAAATATCACAAAAAAGGGATTCCTTCGAATCCCTTTTCCTTATCAGGATTTTCGAATCTATACCTGCTATTCCTGCTCTTCCATTTTAGAAATATTCTGCTGTGCAACAGCCAGTTTTGCCAGCGGAATTGAATACGGAGAACATGAAACATAGTTTAAACCAACATTCATACAGAATTCAATGTTTTCAGGATCAGCACCATGCTCTCCACATAATCCCATTTTGATATCCGGTCTGGTCAACCTCCCCCGTAATGCCGCAATGGAGATTAGCTCCTTAACCTGGTCACCAAGGACTTTAAACGGATTATTCTTCAACAGGTCAAACAATGTATAACTCGGGAAGAATGAGTTGGAATCATCACGTGATAATCCATATGTAGTCTGTGTAAGGTCATTTGTCCCGAAACTGAAGAATTCAGCATACTGTGCTATTGTACCAGCACCCAGAGCTGCTGCGGGGAGTTCAATCATGGTACCGACACTGTACTCAAGATCATCAATACCATACTCCTTAATAACTTCCTCTTTAATATCCCTGATCCCTTTTATTTCTGTACCTTCAATTTTCTTCCCGTTTTTCAGAAATTTCAATTCCTGTTCACTCATTACAATGGGAATCATAATTTCTGGTTTCACTTCCACGCCTTCTTTACGCAGCATACATGCAGCTTCAAAAATTGCTCTGCATTGCATTTCATATATTTCCGGATATGTTACAGCAACGCGGCACCCTCTGTGACCCAGCATTGGATTCATTTCAGCATGATCCTCACAGCGTGCCTCAATTTCTGCTGCAGTTAATTTCGGCTTCTTCTTTTTCATGTATGATACAAACTCTTTCATGCTTGCATCAGTCCTCGGAAGGAATTCATGCAGCGGCGCATCCAGGAGCCGTATGGTAACAGGGTTGCCGACCATTATTTTAAAAAGTTCATAAAAGTCTGATCTCTGCATTGGCTTCAATGCATCGAGAGCCTTCCTTCTCTCTGATTCATCTTCGGCAAGGATCATTTCACGGAATTTCATAATCCGTTTTTCATCAAAAAACATATGTTCGGTCCTGCAAAGTCCAATACCCTGTGCAAAAAAGTCACACGCGATTTTCGCGTCACGGCCCTGGTCCGCATTCGCACGAACATTAAAATCATCAATAAATGTTTCTACAACGTTAAGGAAATCAAGCAGTCCATTTTCTTCGAAGTTCGGTTCGATCAAACCGACTTTATCGAGATATATTGTAGGGGGTTCATAATAAGGAACATTGATTGACACATAATCCCCTTCTTTCACAGTCTTGCCCGCAAGTGTAAAGGCGGTACCTCTGATTTTCATGTCAGGCTGAACCATTGCAACTTTCCCCAAACTCCGCGCAACGACTGGAGCGTGAGAAGAAAATCCGCCATCCGATGTAATAACACCTTTTGCTACTTCAATTGCTTTTACATCCTCAGCATAACTTGAAGGAAGCACAAGGATCATATTTGTGTCCCCTCCATGCATTATTGCACGCTTATACTCCTCAAGAAGTTTGGGTGTAGAAAAATACACCCGTCCAATTGCCGCACCGGTAGATCCTGCAATTCCTCCCTGAATACTTTTAACCCCTTTTACCGTACGCGGATCAATGACAGGGTGCAGAAGCTCGTTTAGCTGATTAGGCTTTATATTCTTTACGAGGTATTCCGGTGTAACAATTTTTCTTTTCTGAAGATCCAACAATGTTTTTATATGAGACTGCGTTGATTTCTCATCAACCTCTTTCTGCTCAACCAGCCAGAAGTCTCCCTCTTCAATTGTGAATTTTATATCCCTGATTTCCCTGAAATTTTCTTCAATTTTCTTTGCAATTTCAGTGAACTTATCATAAAATTTCTTATCAATCTTTTTTATTTCTTTCGGCTTTCCCCGGTCTACATCAAATTCATTTTGAAGGAAATCACCCTGTATTTCATTGTCTCCGGTAACAATATTTCTTGTGTAATAATTACCGGCAAAAGAATTCTGGCCATAATTACCATACACCATAACCTGAACCATCAAGGACAAAGAATTATCCACATCAATGTCACTGTCACAATACCTCGAAGCTGCACCTTTAAGGATTAATGCAAGCTGATCGTATACGTCCTGATTAAATTTATCGCCGAGATACTTTTTATATTTATCAACAATACCTTTGAGCTCTTCAGCCTTTGTGTTTTTCGAAAGTTTCCCGTCAAGTTTATTGAATTCTTCCACATCAAGGTCATGAATCTTCGTGCCGAGACTTCTCAATAGAAATCTATACTCACCATATGCAAAATCAGCTCCGGTATAATTGCCAAACCCGTCAACAGTCTGATCATTCAGTCCGATGTTGTGAATTGAAGGAAAGTTTGGAATATTCAAGTCAGAACTTAAAACAACTTTCAACAATAAAGGATTTTTCGGGTCACCAAATTTTTTCTTTGTGTCTTTTTCAATTTTCTCTATATATGTTTTCAAAAGCTGTTTGACATTCGCCTGGGGTAACTTTTGAGTCATTTCTGAATCAATTATAAAACCCGGTGCAATCGGAAGCCCCATTGCTGCAAGATCAACAGCTCTTCTTCCCCGTATTCCAAGTTTATTTTTTGTTTTTTCATCAACATCTTTAAGGTCTTTATTAAAGTAAATTATATTTTCCATAATCCAAGGATCCTCCCAAAAGCATTTTTTAATATTATCTACACTACTGCTGCGAAATAGTATACAGACATTTCCTTTTTAGCGAAATATAATTAAAATAAGTTAAGAACACGGCCGACTCCGATTTTTAGAAACTGTTCAAAACGGGGGCTTGCTCCTTCATAAAGATACTTCTGCAACTTCGAAACACCCCTGATATCCTCTCCTATAACCTGGAAAAAGATCAAACTTCCATGCTTTACCTTTCCCCATTTAAAAAGAGTGTTAATATCATTTATCACTTCACCCTCATAGAAAATAACTACATCAAGGTCTGTAAATTTTGTTGTATAGCTTTCAATTATTTTTTTCCACGCTTCGACATTACCATTATGAAATAGCTCATTGGAAACCTGAATTGAATACTTCGGAGTCTTATTTTTCTTCGATGCAGCTGCTGCCGCGGCAGATGACACTGCTGGTTTGGGCGCTACAGCCTGTGGAGCTGCTGTCTGGTCAACAAACTCAGGATTTATAAACACATCCTTTCCTGCTATCATTTCTTCAAGTGCTGATATCGCTTCCTGCTCCAGCTTCTTCTGGTTCTCACTTTCTTTTAAAAATTTTGTATACACAACAACAAGCTGATCACGATACAACTCACGGACTCTTTCCCAGTGATCACTATTCTTCGGGTTTATAAGGACTATCCCGCCATTGGGATCATCATACACCATCAATATATCAACAGCATTCCATTTTGATGTTTCATTCACTATTTTATCAAACTCTTTCAACGTATCCGGCACATTATAAGAATCAAAACTATACCCATATTTATCACGAATTACGGCGCCCACAATTGGAAGCACCTGGTCTTTCACAATTTCATCACTGGCCAGTTGTGCATTAATTACATCTGCAAGGTTCCGTTTTCTTTCTATCTCATCAACAACTTCATTAACCTTGTAAAAATGTCTCAATGACATGTTAAAATTGCTTTTTGTTGCAAGTGCAAAATAGGTTGTTTCCATAACATAAAGCTCCTTATCGTGTTATTTTTTCGAGTTATGTATACAGGTAATAAACTGGAATAATATACTCCCGGTGAAAATCGTACCCATCACCCACGAATAATATTGGTATATCCTATATTATTTATTTTTTTTCCGCAAGTCTTTTGTCATTTTTTATTCAAAAAATGACAGCATGATAAAGATTTTTTAATGATACCGTATTAAAAAAGGGGCGCCATTCGGCGCCCCTTTCAAATTTCTATTACGTAACAATTCTACAGTTCTTTTAAACCGGAGGATTTCTTCGCCTTGGACTTCGGAGAAAGATCAACGCTTCCTTTCACATCTGACGAAGAATGAACTTCTTTGTATGCGGCCTCAAAAAGGTCCTCCTTCACTTCTTCAACCTCAAAGGATTGCTCTATATCAGTACGGACTGTAGATCTTCTTCTGCTGTACGAAGCAAATGCCTGATCCTGGAAGCCCTTTGATACACCATAGAGGAATTCATTGAGAACATTAGCCATACCTTTCAGCATGTATTGCTTTCTCTTGATCGTTACAATGTCAACATCAAGAACAAGACCCGGCTGAATGTGGTGAGGATTTACTTTATATGTAAACTCGTTAAAACGACGAATTATAAAGTTAATTCTCTCATCAACTACAACACGCTCAACAGGGTTCTGATAGCCGTGCATCTTCTGGAGCAGCTCGGAACAGTAATTCAACTTGTTTTTAAGGTTCAGAATTCTGTCCTCATACGTTCTATTATTCTTCTCAACGAATGAATTTTCATTATAGAACTCACCAATCTCATTCCAGAGGACATGGTTGGGATCATCTTCCTCATCCTTCTTCGCTCTTCTCCACTCCTTGTTCATGAGTCTGTCGCAAAGGTCATTGAAATCCTTGATTGACCTGAAACGTTTTTTCGACTCATAGTGAGCGTGGACAACATCCCATATCCTGAATATCTCTTTAGTGAATGCTTCCATCTGACGATCAAATTCCTTCTTTTCTTCTCTAAGCTGGTTTTGATCATAGAAAGCCAGACGCATTGCATACCGCTCATCAGGAAGAATTGTGTTATCCAATTCCTCATACTCCCTGATCTTACAAATACGGGCATTCTTTAAGTTATCACAAACCTGATAGCCGAGTTTACTTGTATCAAGAATCGAAGTGATCGCATTAACTGCCGTATTGTAACCACGGTTACGGATATTTTCAGCATCAATAATAAACTTGATATTTTCACGAATATTAAGCGGATCATATTCATCAACATCAATTTCAGCACGAAGACCCTCGATTTTGTCGATAAATCTTTTTGCCATAATAGTATACCGGCGTGACTTTTCATCTTCCTTGTCATCGTCAGTAAAATTATCTATCCTCTTAATCTTCTCAAACATGACCTCGGCACCGGAGAGCTCACTCTTGCCCTGGTCAATAAGCTCTTCCTTAAGTTGCGAAATCTGCCGGTCAATCAGATCATGGATGTGCTTCTGAATTGCATCCTTGAGAAGAGACTCTACAGTTACCTGATAGTGGTAAATAGGGCTTATAAGCTCACTCTCGAGAATGTTGATTGAAAGCTTGATGTCATACACATATTTCGGCCTGGTTTCATTATCCTTAAAGATACACTTGAGGATAGCATAGGCATTTTCACCACGGACGAAGGCTCCAACATCCGTTTTCTGCCGGAGTATCGCATTCGTTTCATTCTCAAGGTCATTCATACCCCGCTGGATATGCCCGTGAAGGTGACCGAACATGTTAACCATTGCTTTCTCAATTTCACCGGTGTGAAATTTGTCAGCGCCCCCGATCTTGTCAAGAAGCTCAACAACCTCACGCGGCGTATACCGGGCAAGGCCCTTTACTTCTTCCTTATCAACGAAATCACGTACTTTCTTAATGAATTCGTCTTCCATACTCACCTGATACCTGTTAAACATGTTAACATAGGTCTGGTTAATATAGTTATAAAGCTTTTCCTTGATTCCACCCATTATATCAAGGTTAACCAGAACTTCTTCAGGCAGCTTATTCATTATATGATTTAAAACTTTATCTGTTGACTCCTCCAGAATAAGTTTTGCCTCAGAAACTTTATCACGCCCCTCCTGGGCCAGTGACTCCCTCGAACCAACAGCACTGGGCTGGGTCGGATGCACCTTATTAGGACTCTTTGGAAATTGCGCTAATGACATCTATGACCTCCTTAATGTTATAGACCTTGTTTCAATATAACATATAAATCTTTACAAAATAGATACTACTGCCGCAGAACCTGCAAAAGCAACGTCATCGTATTATATATAAATAGAAAACAATGAAAATTTTAATAATCTTTATAAATAATACACGCCCTGTCAAGGCTTTATTTGCATTTTTTTATTAAATTTTTTGTTCAGATACTGACATCTCCCGGGACACCATTTTCAAGCATTGCTGCCGCATAGACAGCATTCCTTCTTATTCTGCCATAAACTTGAAGGTGTAATTTGCAAGGATAAATTTATCCCCATCCTCAAGAAGATTACCAGCATCCCGGTTGACAAATTCCGGGACAACACCTTCCGGCGTGTATAACTCAACGACAATCTTCCCCTTCTGCCGTTCGGCCCTGATTTTCACAGGACCGTTAACTTCCAGGTCCCGTATGTTCAAATTACACCCTGTTGTACCGATCAAAACCTCACGCAAGTGCTGATTTGTCATATTATAGTTTTCAACATACGGATCAAGGAGCGCATGATTATAATATTCAAGAGATCCCGTCACTTTAATTTTGGAATATCTGTTAAAGAAAAACAGAACCACAAGCAGCACCACAATTACCAGTATCGCTATAAACCATGGGCTGGCAAAGAATGATCTCCGGGCCTGCTGGCGCTCGCCGACAGATCGCTCAACATCACGCTGCAGATCGGTTTCAATCGCCTGCCGTGGCCCCTTATCCCCCGATATCACTTTGGTATTAGGGGTAATTTTCTTCAGATCACTGGCAACCTGCGCAATCCTCTTATTTTTTTTGAGTTCCCCGAAGTTAACAAGATAAATGAACCATTCCTTTCCAGTATAGGCGCTTGATACTTTCTTCAGGTTAAATGTTTCACCCCGCAGCGCCGGAGGCGGATCATCAAGTCCGTCAGTCAGCACAACAATCACCTGCTGCCGGCCAGCCTGCCGCTGCTCCAGCTCCTGCGCTTTTTCGAACACAGTCTTCATCATTTTCATAGTGTAGGTCCACTGACCTTTCGCTTCCACAAGGGAAACGTACTGTTTTACAATATTTTTATCATTATCACCGGTAATCTTAACAGTTGGATACGTCGTCACCCTGGTATCAAACGTCATCACTGTCAGAGTATCACCCTCGTCGAGCTTGGATATAAATTTTCCGAGACTGTCCTTGACTTTCGGGAAAATATTTTTCCCGCCACCGCCTTTCCCCACCATGCTCAGAGAGGTATCGAGCACGAGAATCATATCCTTCCCCCCTGCAGAAACGCCACTATCACCTTCGCCGCTGCAGTTAAACAGGAAAAACGGCATCACCATCAGAACAACAATTATCATTCTGAGAACACTTGACCTGAGAAGACTTACCAGTTTCATGATTCCTCTCTTTTATATTCTTATTATCTTGTTAATAATGAAGGGAACATACTTCTTAAAAAAATTCACTATAATTCCCCCAATGTCAAGAAGAATATTAACATTTTTCTACCGGCAGGATAAAAGTGAATAAATTTAAAATCTTTTCAATATCCGCGGAATGTTACACTATCACCTTTCCCGGAAACCGGAAAGTCACTTCGCGATGAGCATGCATCTCAATATTCATCATATGTTTTTGTTTCATTGACATAATTGCGAAAATCGAGAACCCCGCCTTTCTCTACATCAAGATATTCATTCATAAGGATAAAGAACCATTTCATTGTGTCTTTCCCGGTATCAAGGGCCTTAAAACTCCGCTTTTCACGCCAGTCCTTCACAACAACACCCTTATTGATAATTCCAATGATATCAAACTCAAGGTGGTTATCCAATGCGTTTTTTGTATAAAAATCCATGATCATCTGCTGCAGTTCAAGATATTCAATATTCATATCAAGGGAAATAATGAATGACGGAATAAAAATTGATTCACTTTCGATATCCGTGTACATATTCAGTTTTTTCGCGTTTACCACCCGGGTCAGAACATCAAACAGTGTATCCCGGTTCAGTGTCTGGCAGACAAATATTGTTCCATATACCAGCTCAGAAGGAACCGCATTACCCATCATAACATCGATATTCCTGAACAGTTGCTTATATATTACGAAATCAACACCCTCAGGCCTGTACCCGCTGACATCAGTGACAGCAACAGAATCAAGTGCGAGGTGAGCCGGTACCATTTTCTCAAGAATATCTTTTAATTTTTTATGATCTATCTCCTGGGCCTGCTTTTTCTGAGGGGCCTTTTTTTTCACCCCGTCACTTTTTCCGGCCGCATCACCCTTTGTGGTTTTTTTGGGCTTTGGCGCTTTACACGCCTTTATCAATTCATTTCCGATATTTTCAAAATAATTACTAAACATCGCACTCCCCATTATCCATTTTTTTTATGCATGTATACAAATCTTTCGCCTCAGCTCATGCAATATGCCGACATAAACGGTGCTATGCGCCAATCAACGAAAATGCAAGCAGTTTTTATTTTCTCAACAAACAGCAGATATAAAAATATGTACCATGTAAAATATTACTATTTTTTCACATGCACCATAAGAACTACCCCGAAATGTTTAAGAAACCCCATCCTTTTATTCGCCAGATTTTCAATTTTATCTGAAATCCTTCTCAATGATTTATGCATACACTTCGGAACAAGGATATAATGCCATGTCCACCGGGTATGGAAATTCCATGGCGGACGGAATTCGTGTGCTGTAATTTCACATTCGCTGAAAAGCTCCCGGCATATTTTTTTTATTTCACCTATACGGTAAAAACGCATCCTTATAGGATCATTCAGCCTGAAGACATGAATACTGACAAACTGCAGGAAGCTGAACAGCAGGTTTTCCGGAGCAAATCTTCCCGGAACCCGTATATGAGCAATCCCGCCGGGGCGAAGAACACGCTGCACTTCGCGGAAGACCTCCCTTCCATTCTCCTTCGAGAGGTGCTGCAGCACAAGGAGGGAGTAAATCATATCGAAACTGTTATCATTGAAAGGGAGCCTCGTACCATCGCCCCTGAGGATATTCGCGCTGTGACCATTATTCTCAAGATGACGCTTTGTGAGCCCAAGCATTTTCTCTGATATATCAAGCCCTACAGCATGGGCCTCCCGGTCAAGGACCGGTTTTAATACACGCCCCCATCCACACCCGAGATCCAGAACGTCACTACCCTTTTCCACGGGAAACGGCGGCGGCGCATCAAGAAGGTCACCGTAATAATCTTTTAGAATTGCCTCTACGCCAAGTGTAATAAACGGGGCATCAAGGGACGCGCCGTCATCCCACACCCTGACATATTCATTCATAAAATCAGCATCTTTTACTATCACCCTTCACTTCCTCCATTTAGTCAGGCACATTGTCCTTTTTCATTTCATTATCCGCATACCACTGCCGCCCGTTTTTATTTCGGGCAAGAATTGTCATCGCGCGAAGAACCGTGGAATAGTTATTTGAGGCATTCCAGAAAAGATACCCCTTTGCGCCGGAGTCATTGCTTGCCTTTATCTGCCGCAATATATACTGCTCATCATACGAAGACACCCTCCATCCGAATGCCTGGAGCCAGGGCCTTACTGCCGTACTTCCGGCCCTTCCGGCAACTTTTTTACACCCTTCAAAAATGAAATGGTACGGATGATCGCCGGGGTTGGGAAAACCGTTAAAATTATTGCTGAAATGAGAAGGATACAGCATTGGTGAAATCACATCACAGTATTGCGCAAGAGATTCAATTCTCTGCCCCGTCCTCCGCACATCCACTTCTTTTCCCCAGGCAACGACACCAAAAATATCTATTGAAAGACGGGTATTCCGGGATGATATTTCCCGATACGCCCGCTTCAAAAAATGCGTGATTACGTTATCGTTTGACATCTTTCCAAAATGGTAGGCATAATCCGCATCGCCGAGGTTTCCCACCGTTGGAAAGCGTATATAGTCGAACTGGATTTCATCAACACCTTTATCAGCCATCTCCACAGCCAGTCCGATACTGTAATCCTGGGCCTGACGGTTTGTCGGATCAAGCCACAGCTCCTTTGACCGGGGGTTCCACGTCCCGCCGGTAGACTTAGACCGTATGGCAATTGAGGGATTATGCCGGTACATATGATGGTCATGGAAGACCGCAATTCTGGCTATTACATAAATATTTCTGCTTTTCAGATACCGCAGGATGCTATCAATATTATCTATTGACCGTTTACCATGGGCATTGTACTCCTGCACGTCAGGAACATTACTATAGTAATTAACAATACCGGTAATATCCTTCACATCAAACACAACAGTGTTCATGCCGACTTTTCTGAATTCGTCAATCTGTTTCAGCACCCGTTCATTTCCGATCGAGCTGCCGGTATAGTACAGTCCCCGGGAATGGACCAGCTCCGGTTTTTTACTATTACGCATAACCGGAAGCACCGCCGGCAGGGAATGAGGTATATACAGCAATGTTCCCGCCTCAACCATATCTCCGGTAACACCATTGCTCTGTCGAATCGCCCCTTCAAGCTTGTAGGTTCTTATATATCTGGTATACCGTATGGCCTTTTTTGCAACGACTGATACTGCCGTACGCCTGGGGGCGCTATAGAACAGCAGATGCCCGGCATGAATAAACTCCTCCTGCAGTCCGTCATATATACGCCGGCACCCTCCACGGAATCCGGAAATTTCCGGAGCCGTCTGCGGATAGGGGAGGATTTTCCCTGTAACCGCAATTCCAAATGACCTGAGGGAATCCCAGGCATGGTGTACCGCACTACCATAAAGACACAGAATCCCGACAACAATGCCGGCAACAATACCAGCAGCACCAATATACAGGGATTTTTTCCTGTTGTTCATATATATAATCTCTTTTTCAGTAAAAATCGCATTGCCTTCACTTACAATGGGTTGAGGGGCAGGATGATGTCAATCAGTTTTGCCTCTTTACATCAGAAGGCGGATTATTTTTCTTTAAGGCGATACAGCATTGCTGTTCACCATCTTTATTATCGCCCTCTTTACCATGTGAAATCAATTAAAAATCCACCCGCGGGAACCTCCGCCATCACAGAATAAAGTGCTTGAAATTCTGGGCCTCTGATACATATATATAAAAACTTTGGGCATTTTCAAAGACTTCTGCCTTTACAAACAGGTTCTGGATAATAGCAAAGCTCAGAAACGGATGGAACGACTGGTCCTGCAAGAATGAAAACAAATATAATAGTTACCCTGATCCGGAAAATTCTCAACGCCCTTGAAGGTGTAAAAAGTTTTCGCGACTTTATCGTGTCAATATTTGTATCATTCAAATCGCTCCGGTACCTCCGTTTCAGGTCAATATATTCTATCGCCGTTAACCAGACGAAATTTACCGGTATTGACGCCATGTCCCTCATTGTTGTCATTGCCCTGCTTCTCGGGGGAACTGTCATAATTCAGGCCACAAAAAATTTCCCGAAGTTCGGCATTGAGGAATTTATCGGCAACCTTCTGGTCATTATTATCGCCCGGGAGCTGGGCCCCCTCGCGACGGCAATGATCGTAGTCAGCAGGTCCGGCTCCGCCATTGCGGCTGAAATTGCCACACAGAAACAGCAGAAGGAAATTCACGCCCTTGAGCTGATGGGTATCGACACGACGCTGTACATTGTTTTTCCGCGAATTCTCGCATCGATTATATCTATTTTTTCTCTTATAATCATTTTTGATATCGTAGCATTCTTCGGAGGATATATCATTTCGCTTTCAACGGTGTTTATTCCAATTGATATATTCTTTGCGAACCTTCTTGACTCATTCAGCATTAATGACTTTATTATTACGATTATCAAAAGCCTGTTGTACGGCGTACTGATCCCCCTTATCTGCTGCTACTATGGATTCAAGCCTAATTCAGATTTCGAAATACCGATATATGTCTCAAAAGCAGTGGTGCGCACCCTGCTTATTCTTTTTGTCATCAACGCAATTGTGTCAGCACTGTTTTATTTTTGATTTTTCACGGAATGGATAGCAATAAAGAATATTATGCTGCGGTTTGAAAACATTTCCTATTCCGGCGAGAACTCGCCGCCACTCATCGACATTTCATTTACCCTGAATGCCGGGGAAACCTTCGTGTTCTTCGGCCCGGAAAATTCCGGCCTGAGCCTGATCTGTCCCCTGGCCGCAGGAATCCTCACGGAATACGAAGGGGAAATTTTTTACAAAAACAGCGACCTGAAAAGCTTTGACTATATCGCCCGGCACAATTACCGCAAGGAAATAGGCTACCTCCAGAGATTTTACGGCCTCATTAATAATATGTCAGTAGAGGAAAACATCTCCCTTCCCCTGAAATACCACAGCACCCTCTCATCATCCGAGGTTTTCAGAAAAGTTGACACCCTGATTACGGAACTGAACCTCGCGCACTGCAGAAACATACGGCCCGTCGACCTGCACCGTTCAGAAATTCTGAAAACCGCCTATGCCCGGGCCATTGCCCTTGACCCCATGATGCTCCTCCTCGAACACGCCCTGGAAGGCCAGTGTCTCATCAATGCCCAGACATACCTTGCAAGCCTCCGCCGGAAAGCGGAGGACCACAACACTTCAATTCTTATAACGACCTTTGAGCCGCAGCGCTATATTGAATATGCCGATACATTTATTATGCTGTATAATGGAAATATTGTCTTTAAGGGCACAGGCCCGGATTTGACTTCGTCACCAAATTCGTACGTCACTCAGTACATGAAATCATCTTCTCATGGACCCATGAGGATTCTGTAACCGGGAGAATGTCATGAAACTTGAAAAAAACGAACTCAGAGTTGCCATCTTCATACTTATCCCCGCGGCGCTGCTGCTTATATTCGTGCTTCTAAAGCTCGGGTATTCCGTGGCGAGCTCAACAACTGACATTTACCTGAAGGTTGACAATATATCATCCATCAAAAAAGGGACCCTTGTAAAAATTAAGGGATACACCGTTGGCCGGGTTGTGGAAATTATACCTGTGTACAAACCGGCTCTTCACTTTCTCGCGGTAATGAGGCTCCAGCGTGAAATCCAGCTCTACGAAAACTGCACTGCAGTGATTCAAAACCAGAATATCATCGGTGACCCGGTAATTGAGCTGAAAAACCCTGAGCGTATTGGTATTGCCCTCGGGGACGGCGCCGTAATTGAGGGGATTGAACTTGTGAACCTCGAAGTGGTACTGCAGGACATCCACGTACTACTGAACACCCTGTCCGGCACCGCGTCGGTAATCCGGGAAATATCCGCGGAGAGCAAAGGCAACCTTCGCAACCTGCTCGGCAACCTCTCCAGTACCGCGGCAACCTTCAGTTCCATGATGAATTCATCGCAGCAGGATATTGTTGAGACATTAAAAACATTTAAAAAGACGGCACAAACCATGAATGAAATTTCGGTGGAACTAAAAAAACATCCTGTTAAATTTCTTTTTAAATAAATAATGCCCTTTTTTTCTGTCATTATCCCCTCATACAACAGGCTGGAACCCCTGTGCCGTGCCATTGATTCCGTACTGGCCCAGCGTTTCAAAGACTTTGAGTTAATTGTTGTTGATGACGGCTCCACCGACGGCACTCCGGATATACAGGAAATGTACGGCAGCAGAATTACCTACATACGCCAGGAACAGCGCGGTGTAAGCAGTGCGAGGAACACGGGAATACGCCATGGATCAGCGCCCTATATCGCACTCCTTGACAGCGATGATCTCTGGCTCCCGGGCAAACTTCAGGTACAGGCGGAATTCATCAGCACCTTCCCCGACATACTCATCCATCAGACTGACGAAATCTGGATCCGGAACGGGAAACGGGTCAACCCCAAAAACCGGCACAGTAAAACGGGGGGATATATCTTCCCGCAGTCCCTGCATCTCTGCCTTATCAGCCCTTCAGCCGTTGTGATCAGCCGTGAAATTTTCGAGAAGTACGGTTATTTCGATGAAGACCTTCCTGTATGTGAAGACTACGATCTCTGGCTCCGCACTACCTGGCGGGAGGAAACAGGTTTTATTCCTGAAAACCATATTATCAAACACGGGGGACACGGCGACCAGCTTTCACGGAGCACCTGGGGGATGGACAGGTTCAGAATTTATTCGATCTGCAGACTTTTATCGACAACCGGTACACGTATGCCCCGGGAATATGTCCACGAGGCTAATGACGTTGCACTGGAGAAATGCCGGATTCTAAAGAACGGTGCAGAAAAAAGGGGAAACAACACCCTGGCGGAAACCGCAGATGACGTTATTCATTCTTTGGAAAATGAATACTGTAACACATCAGCGATTGAGCTCCTTGCAGGAATACAGCGTCCCGGTCAATCCTGCAGTCAAGAAACGGCTCCTCGATAACATCTTTTGTATAAAGGACATTGCCGTCCTCCCGAAGCATGAGAAACTTCGCGCCACCCGAGGAAAGACTGTAGGTGATTGTGTATATTCCCCTACCATAGTCGATTTTCGAATATCCGGTTTTCGCCTCAGGGACATTCAGGAAAAAGTTCACATCACCGTCACTGTCAGTAAATGTAAGCCTGTCTTTATCTAAAACTGCGACATTTCCGTCATTGCCGCAATACAATGCTGTTCTCGCGAGGTGCACATTGTGCAGGTCAAACGTTTCTTCATCCTTTTCCACTACATTTACTATTCTGACATGATCAGATTTTGTGTTTCCGTAATGAACCGCGCAGAAACCGCCGTTACTGCTGACCGCTATACCTTTTACAACAGTATTGTCCGGGGTTTTCCCCTTTGCAGTAATCGCCCCCTTCGTGTCCACAAGACAGTATGATCCGTCAAGGAAACCGGCAGCGGCGGTATTCCCTGTTTTCGAAAAAGAAATCACCGTACAAAAACGTCCGGAGACCGACTGGGCGCCAATAATGTTTCCGTTTATATCAGCAAACCTTATCCGGCTATGGTCTCCGTTCAGGAGCAGTATCAGTTTCCCCTCAAATGAAAGGTACGGATATTCGAGGGAGGTCAGCTTCCAGAACCGCTCACCCTGCAGGTTCATGAACTCTATGGATGAACCCACCTTTTCAAATTCGACAAGATATCTGCCGTTACCGCTTACCGCAGTAAGTTTATCTCCGCTGTCATACTCGGCACTATGGGTCCCTGAACCGTTCAGAACATGTACAGTACTTCCACGGGTCACCGGAGGAACCGAACTTTTCGACAACACCGGATTGGAGGATGGCTCAATCTGGCGGATAGATTCCACTGAACCATGCCACTCGGGATAGATTTCGATACCGCTTTCGGGCTGCAGAAAAGGGATAAAAGCGAGGAATACTCCGGATATAACTCCAAGAATCAGATATTTCATAGCACCAGTCCGTGTTTAATCCTGCAGGAAACTTTTGAGCTTGTGGCTCCTGGAAGGATGCCTCAGGCGGCGTATCGCCTTTTTTTCAATCTGCCGGATCCTCTCCTTGGACAGATTAAACTCCTCGCCGATCTGCTGCAGCGACATCGGCTTGTACCCGTTCAGGCCGAAACGCATCTTGATTATTTCACGTTCCGCATCCGTCAGCTCATTTAATACGCTATCAAGGGCAACCTGCAGTGATTCATCAAGAACTTTTTTATCCGGCGATTCTATCCTTGAGTCCTCCACCATACTTATTATTGAGGTATCATCAGAATCACCGAATGTCGCATCAAGAGATATATAATCCTGTGAAATATTCCGGAGATGATTAATCTCCTCATCATCCATATCAAGCTCTTCGGCGATTTCACCGGGAGTGGGTTCACGTCCCAGTTTGTTTTCAAGCTTATTATGGACCTTCTCAATTTTCTGCATGTCTGCGGTCCGGTTCAGGGGGAGCCGGATGAGGGATGTTTTCTGTGATATCGCCAGTATTATAGCCTGACGTATCCACCATACCGCATAGGATATAAAATGGTATCCCCTGTCAGGATCAAATTTCTCAGCAGCCTTAATGAGTCCCATATTGCCTTCATTTATGAGATCGAGCAGCGATATGCCGCTGGTCTGGTACTTTTTTGCAATGGAAACGACAAAACGAAGATTCGACTGTATAAGCCGCTCCTTTGACCGTTCATCTCCTTCACGAGCGCTCCGCGCGAGGGTATCCTCCTCCTCCCTGGTGAGGAGCGGAATTTTGTTGATCTGCTCAAGATACCACGATATCGCGGAATCGGAAAAAAAATCAGCGGCACGGGCCCTTTTCTTTTTCCCCGGGGCTTTACCGGTATCTTCCCCGTTAAAATCATCATCAATGATCAGATCTTCATTTTCCGGTTTCAGCTTCTTCTTTTTAGGAGTAACCGCAGCAGATTTCCCTGTAATACCGCTACCCTTTCCACTCCGGCGAGGTGCTGCTGCTTTTGAGGGTTTTTCAACTTTGCTCTTCACCATAAATATTGCTCTCTTCCCTGAGTCAGCATTACATCATTTTTATTGATACATACACAACAATCCACCCGAATATCCGGTATATTCTCGAGAAAAGGAAGGGCTAATCCGCTATTATCCGGAAATCCATGCATCAAGCCATTTTTGTGCCGTATCGAATAATTATTAAAATATTGTTGCACAAAGCCGTGTCGTACACAAAATTTTGTAATTATTTACTCTCTGCACAACATTTATATCAGTTCGCGGTATATTAAGAACAAATGTTACCGGAATCCAATATCTTAATTGACGAATAAAACTGTGTCAAGCACCTTTCACCGGATACAATAAAACTGTTACGAATATAAATAGTGCGGCAAAAAAGCTTTGATTTTTTAACACATAACCGTATTATATTAACAAGGGATTATACTTATGAAGAAAACAACCATATTTTCAGCACTGATCATTTTTGCAACATGTTCCGCGACAGCATACCTGTACGCCATGACTGGCGATGAAGCGCTGCAGAGATTCCGCGGACGCATGGGAAGTATTTCCACCATGCGTGGTACAATCTCATGGACCAACTCATCCGGTTTCATGTATACAGGGAACTTCAAGTTCATGTCGCCGGGAAGAATTTATGTCAAATTCAGCAATCCTTCAGGGAAAATAATCGCATCAAATGGAAGAAAACTCTGGGTCTACAGCCCCTCAAGCAATATTTGCGGCATCCAGGATCTCGGCAGAGGAAGGTCCGGAGGCATCGCTGGTCTCGTGTCAGGGTATTCCGCGATCGTCCTGGGGGGCGGCAGCGGCTATACCATAAAACTGAAAAATAATGACCGTCACTATTCGAGCATCACCCTCGTTGTCGATTCATCATTTCTCCTGAAAAAAGCGGTTATGAAAACAAAGGATGGAGGCGGAATGACTATTTCATTGTCAGGTGTTATTGTGGGGGAAGGCATGTCTCCCGGTATTTTTGACTTCAGCCCTCCCGCAAGCGCACAAACCGTAAAAAACCCGTTAAATATCAAATAACCGTTATGACTGGAACCCGGGTGACACAGTGCGTATGTCTTCTTCTCGTGATATTCCTGTCCGGCTCCCTGCGGGCCGAGGAGCATTTCTTCACCTACATGGGAGTTACTCTCGGGGGGGGCATAAACCAGATTGAGTACAGCGACTGGTTCACCGACCATCAGGAAACTGCAAACATAAGCGGGACCTATTACAGCGGAGGTCTACTCTGCGCGGTGTTTGTGAGAGAGCTTGTGGGAGAATTTTCCCTGCAGTACATCGCAAACGCAAATGACACCGTAGAAGGAGGCAAAGACACATCCGTTCAGCACCTGCTCTACACATTCACAGGAAAATACGCGTACCCCCTGGGTACAGGTTTTTTTGCAACGGGGGGGATAGGGTTATACATTGAAACACCTCCCGCTACCGGCAGCTACGACGGCGGAGGAGGTCCGCTGCTCACCATCGGAGGCATTGTAAACCTTTCACTGGACTGGAAATTTATTTTCGACTTTCAGGGAAGGTACGGACAATTCGGCATGGGCCAGGACTCGACAAAGCTTTCCTACGGTATCAATGTAGGAGTTGTGTATAACGTTGGAAGAATATAAACGCATAGCACCCCTCCTGGCAATACCATCCCTCGCGACCCTCCTGTTCAGTGCATCTGCAGTATTGTGGCACAACTGGTATCTCTTTCATCTCCCCGGAGACTGCATAGCTGCCTCGGTGCTGTCTGTTGCGGCTGTTCTCTCTGCACCCTTTATTGCCGGAAACCGTCCCCGGCAACATGCTGTACCGTCTGCAGATACCACAATCGCCGGCACACATCCTCCAGGCTGGAAAATACCAATTCGTACAACGGTGTTTCTGTTATTGATTACAACCGCCTGCGCCGCAGCAGCAGTTATCAGGAATCATGCTAATACGGGCCATGCCGGGGTACCGGCACTCGCCCCTCCATTCACCGCAGAAGTTCAGTCCGCACGGGCCCTTTCATATTCAAGGGAACTTATCCTGCTGATTGAATCCGCAGGGAACAACACCGGACACAGCCCGTTACCGCTGAAAGCAATCGCCTATGCTCCCCGTTCAGCAGAACTGCGCCCCGGAGACAAAATCGTGCTTCACGCAAAGGCCTGCCCCCTCAATAGAAATCAGGCCTCCGGAGACGGCGCCCTGTTCAGGCAGGAATTACTGCGAAAAGGTTTCCGTGCAACATTCTATATACGTGACGACCAGTATACCGTACTTTCACGGGGAACACCTTCATGGCGCGACCGGATACGTACAGCAATTGAAACCAGGACTGCAGCGCTGTTCAACAATGAGACCTGCTCCCTGCTGAAAGCGCTGTATTTCGGAAACAAGAATTATATCAGCCGCAACACCGTCACGCTTTTCCGGGAAGCAGGGGCGCTGCACATCCTTGCGGCAAGCGGAACACACTGCGCGATAATCGCACTTATTCCTTTCCTTTTACTTTCACCGTTCCGCATCAGCAAAAGAATTATTTTTTTATCCTCAATTCTGCTCCTCGCATTGTATCTGTACCTCACGGACATGCCCGTTTCTCTTCAGCGCGCCTTCATCATGTGCGCCATTTTCGGTGTAACGTTCGTGTTTGATTTCGACCGGAATCCGTTCAACGCGCTTTTCGCAGCGGGAACAATACTTATAATCATGTATCCCTACGAACCGTACAGCATCGGATTTCAGCTTACATTCGGTGCCACCTTCGGCATTCTGACATGGTACCGAAGTTACCGAGAAATCCTGTCAATGCTGCCGAAAATTCTGAGAAACCCCATTGCGCTTACCCTTTCCGCGCAGGTACTCGTTTTCCCCATTATCTTTTTTCATTTCAGTGAAATTAATATCTCATCTCTGATTTCCAATCTCATCATTGTCCCCGGGGTCCAGGCCATTCTGGCAGGGTCAATTCTTCTTACCACAGTCTCCTCAATGGTGCCATGGGACATTTCAATTCTCGCGTTACCGGTTGACTGGGCCTATGCGGCAGTAACCGGTGCAGCCGGTTTCATTTCACGGCTTCACCTTCATTTCAGCTACATCACCGCAGGTCCGGCACTCATTGTTCCGTACCTCCTCTACCTGTCACCGATCATCCCTGCAGGGAAACTCAGGGCCGTACAACTCCCATGCCTCGGTATATCATTTTTTTTCGCGGCGGTGCTGCTTTTGCATTCGGCGGGCCCCCTTGACTCATGCGGAATCCTTGTGACGGGAAACTCCATAATGACTACACAGAATACCCCGGAAAACCCGGTTCTCTTCGGAAAGCTCGGGAGCCGGGTCGATACAGAAGCCCTGATCCGTTATATCACCCGTCATCACATGAAACACATTTCGCTCTACATTACAGAAGCGGGATTCAAGAACATGCGGCACTACACACGACTGATAAAAAACGCAGATATAAGCAGATGCTACCTGCCTTCAGACTTCCAGTATGGAA
>ERZ795048.725-NODE-725-length-33467-cov-5.850862_pt1 | contig 33467 bp, 25 predicted proteins | sample MGYA00375132_ERZ795048 | MGnify/ENA primary metagenome ERZ795048 (study PRJEB30177, sample SAMN05720225) | activated sludge metagenome | isolation source: Anaerobic digester | place: Hong Kong | collected 2014-12-17 ... | reverse complement strand
GTATGAATGCTTTTATTAAGGCGACAAACGTGGTCTATATAGAGGACCAAGAGCACTTGAGATTTCATGCAAAGTAGTTATACATATTGATTATATACGTAAAACGAGAGCGGACATCTTTTGTTAAGATGCCCGCTCAATGTATTAGGGTTTAATTATTTATTGTTATTCAGTATAACGGTTGATATCGCTTACTTGTACTTCTCCATCGCTACAATATATTCCCCAGCCATTGTGTTGAAGATTGTACACTCTATTTGTAAAAGCATATTTGCCATTTAAGTATACAACACATACAGAATTTTCGTGTACAAAAGTTACGGTATATTTCCCGTCGGTAGATTGGTCAAATCCATTCCAGTTTTCGGTAATATTATCTATTGTCTCACTGCCGTCTGTTGCTGTTGTGACTTTTTGTAAACGGAACGTTTGCCAACGAGCTTCAATAGCGAGTCGATAACGCACATTACTATCGGATGCATCTCGTAGGTACAAACCAAAGACTGCTTCGCTTGATGTTGGAGCTTGTACATTAAAACTAATTTTATCGATGTTTGCTAAACGATTGAAGTGTACCGATGAACCAGCTGGTATTGTGTAGCCTGTAGATAGGCTTCCACTAACTTCTCCTTCGCTGGAATTCTCAATAATGTCCGTAGGTGAACTAATACGCGTATCGATTGCTTCTGGTATTGTGCAACCAAGGCTGCCATCCGCATTTTGCACTAATTGGTGAGCTACTAAATTACCAGCCCAATCTTGTGTCTCTTCAGTAATTTCACCAGCACGACTTGCACACCACCCATATAAAAAACGGTGTGTGCCATCACTTGTGGTTTTACCTGCATAGAAAGATGTACCGTCCAACTTACCTTCGTGGGGTGGGTAGTGATCTTCATTTCTAGTCATTAGTTCGGATAAAGTAGGGGCATAGTAGTATTGTACTTGACGAGTGACATCTTTGTCTGAATAAATCATATACCAATAATTACCCATTTGGAAAACGTCTGGGCATTCATAAAAACGATCGTTCCAATTGTTATTTAAAAATGGGGTAGTGAGTGTCCATGTTAATAGGTCGGTTGAAACAAATTGTGCAATTAATGGATCACCGTTGTGGTACGTACTCAACACCATGTGGTATGTATTATCTTCATTACTATAAAAAACATGTGGATCACGAAAATCATTGCTACTATATCCTTCAGGAGCATCGAGTCGAAAAGCACGATTTTTGATCCATGTGTTTCCATTGTTGGAAGTGGCCAATAGTATAGCTTCTTTGGCTTGATCGGATGTCGCATTATCTTTATGTCCTGTATAGAAGGTATAATAGACACCGTCTTTGACGATTGTACAACCTGTACCAATGGCAGGGTCTTGTTCTGTAAGTGTGCCACATGATATAATCTCTCCTTCACTTTGATAATGGGCCGCATCAATTGCACGTACGCTATGTATTGGGTGATATGTATCACTACCATCTCGCCAATCCATTAGAAATAGTATGCGTTGCACATTGTTTTGTGGGTCATAAAAAGGCATTGGGTCACCTACGTATCCTACAGCAGGGCGATAGTATAGGCTGTAACTATTGGGCTCAACTGCAGAAATGACTTTTGTGTTTTCTTGCCACGTATTTGTATCTTGAATCTTGTGATCATCATTTCCGCAACCGACCATAGATGTAGTCAGTAGTGCGAGTATTTGTATGAGTTTTATATTTTTCATATGTGTCATTTATTGGTTAAGGTATTGAATTGCATTTTTGGTAAGTGTGTAAATGTTGCTATGGTATTGATCTGTATCCGACATATTAGGGCACCACCAATCGTATGAACCAGAACTGATAGTAATAACTTTTCCAGAACCGTTGTTGAATGCAAATTCAGCCATAACAACTGCCCCATCTCCACCGTGTGCGAGAGGAATACCACCCGTTTTTGTTTCCCACATGTCAATATTGTCATAGCCTCCCCAGTCAGAACCAATATGCCATTGGTATGTACTATTAGTTACTCCATAGCCTGTGTCAAAGGTGTACATTTTATTTCCATCTAGCGAAATATTGTGAAATACATCATGGTATTTTTGATTTTCGTAAGCTTGAAAATCCCAAGGACCTGTAACGATTTCTGGTTGATCTTCGGCCCCTCCCCAACCATTGTTAGGGCGTTGACCATTTAGGGTAATTCCTAGATCAGAAAGTAAACATACTGCATAACGTGTCAGTAGGAGATTACCTCCATCTTGGTAAAAACTTTGCAGTTGACTCATTACTTGTTGCAAATCATCAGGATAAACTACATTTGAATCATTAAACCAATCAATATGCCAATGATACCATATCGTATTGTATTTCTTGAAACTTACATTACCAGCAACAACATCAGACATGGAGAGATATTCTGCTGCTGATATATTTTGCATAAACCATTGAGCTGCTGCTTTTTCTTCTGGATTTGTAAGCTCGTCAATAGTAGGAGCATTTCCTAAAAATGCAGGAATTTTCATATTTGAGGGAATCACTGTAACTGTATAAGTTACATCGGCTGATCTATATACAACTCGGTAATTTACGGGATGAGTGAAATCCTGCGATAAACCACTAAGTGGTGTTACATTTGCACCTTCGGAGATGGTGATAACTGGTGTCAAATTGGTGATGTCATATTCAAGAGGGACATATACAGTTATAGTATGAAATCTATTATCAATAGCTCCTTCATATTTGTCAATTTTAAAGCTTAAAATACTTGCATTATCCAGTTCAATATGCACTGTGTATTTACGAAATACATCTCCGTTTTTGATGGTAAATGTTACTGGTAACTTGAAATTAATGGATTGTCCTTGGAGCATAGTACATGTTGCTCCTGGACTTAACACAGCCTGAGGAACTAGTGCACCCACATTGGTGTCGGCAGGCATATGTACAGTTATTATTTCGTTGATCTGATCTATTTCTCCATCAATATCTCCAATAGAAAAGGAGGTGATACTAGCGTCTTTATCTAGTGATAATGATGAATTATTGCTACTACTACAAGATGTAGCGCTCGCAATAAAACATAATAAACAGCATATGTTGAATATTTGAAATATCTTTTTCATGGTCTTAGTTGTTTGATGTCCATCCATAATTTTGAGTATAGTGACCTGCACTAGCAGCTATCTGTGAATAAGGAATCGGTAGATATTCGTTTTTGTTTTTTGTAAATAAAGCTTCGCTATAGTACGTACGTTTACTTTCTTCACTTCTATAAAATGCATTGATTACTTGATCGGCAATTCCCCAGCGTACTAAGTCAAAAAAACGACAATTTTCCATTCCAAATTCGAGTCTACGTTCCCATCGTAGCGCTCTACGTGCATAATCCTCTGTCCAATTTATTTTATTGGCATCGTACAGAGATATATCTAAATTTGGTGCATAATTTATAAGTTCTCTATTAGAATTGATTGCTCGACTACGCACTTCATTGATATATGTCAGAGCTTCGTCAGAACGGTGTAATTCAATCAAAGCTTCTGCACGCATCAATAATACGTCTGCATATCGCAACACAATATAATTCATAGAATTTGCCCAAAAATCGTTGACTTGTACACGATAGGGACTATCTGGATCAACATTTTCTTTCAAGGATGAATATACTCCATAATAATCCTTGTTGCGACTCCAACTGTCATCGAAAATATAGTTGCTGTTATATTTGTATGGATAACCAGGAATAGCTACTGTGTGGTATAGACGTGGATCTGCCGTATCAGTATTAGGATCATAATCTTCATCATTATAATTGTCAAATTCAGGTAATCCATGTAGTGTTTTAAAGGAATTTACAAGGTTTTGACTTGGCTTTCTAAAATCTTGTCCACCGAGTTGCAATGGCACTGATAGCATTGTGCCAAAATTGACATTACCAAACTGTGTCCCATCGTCAATTGAATATTGTATAGCCCATAAAGATTCTTTCCCATTTTCAAATTCTGGATTAGCACGAAAATTACGACTATAATCGTTTTCTAATCCGTATTGTCCATCTGTGATTACAGCATTAGTATAGGTCAAAACCTGATTAAGATCATCTTGGTCAATACTTATTACATTATATTGCTCATCTTGTCGGTATGCCTTATAAAGGTATGTTTTTGCCAAATATGCAGCAGCAGCGGCACGAGTAGGGCGCCCTTTATCTGTTTGTGATACAGGTAGGTTATCGTATGCGTATTGAAAATCATCGGCTATTAGCTGCCATTCCTCGTCATTGGTGTATGTTGTATTCGATAAAGTTGCATAATCATCTTGTGGAATGGTTTCATCTACCATCACGATATTATGGAACAATTGTTTGAGAAGAAAGTGTGCATGTCCACGCAAGAAGCGCATTTCTGCAATGCGCTCATTTCGGTTGGCGGCATTTTCATCGACTTTATCTAATACTGTAAGTGCCGTATTAGCACGTGTAATGCATATGTATAAACGTCGCCATATATCGTTAATATTCCATTGATCTGAACGCACACCCTGACTGATTTCTAATACATGAAAGACATCACCGTCTGCTGGTCCAGCTCCTCCTTTGTAACAATCATCAGAACGCACTTCATAGTTTCCCAATGTAAAAGATGCATTCATGTCAGCTCCCGTTACCCAGATTGCATAAGCGGAAATCACAAGAGGATCAGCATACTCCGTAGAGGTTGCTTCATCACCTACTAAAACCCCTTGGGGAGTCTTGTCTAGCATATCACTGCATGCACTAAATAGCAGTACAACTAGTAGTAAAGATAGTATATTGGTTTTCATTTTGTATCAATATTAAAATTCGATATTAAGTCCTACGGTAAAATTTCGAGGGATTGGGTATCCATATGTAGGGTTCTCTGGATCTTCTCCGCTGAAATTATTAGATTTAAATGTCAGTAGATTTTGTCCACTTACATATAGACGTAATTTTTGTACTTTCATTTTATGAATCCAATCGTTAGGAAAATTTTATCCTAGTTGTGCTTGACGCAGTTTTAAATAGGATCCATCCTCAACATAGTAACTAGATAAGCGTGACTCACTATTTCTATCGGAAGTTGTTAAAGCTGGAATCTTAGAATTTGTATTTTCAGCACTCCATGCATTCAGCACTCGACTTCCTTTATTGAGATAAGCTACATTCGTTACACTCCAAAAATCCGTTTGTCTTTTGATATCATACATCATTACATCAACATCGTAGCTACCCTGCCAGAACAAAGAGACATCAAAGTTTTTATATGCTGCGTGGATATTTATTCCGTAATTGAAGGCTGGAGTTGGATCATAGATCCATGTCTGATCATTTTCATCAATTATATTGTTGCCATCCAAGTCACGATAACGTAGACGTCCTATATCTGCTCCTTCTTGAGTGGCATGATTAAGGACCTCCTCTTCGTTTTGGAAGATTCCATCGCATACATAACCAGCTTGTGAATAGATGGCATGACCTATGACACTTTTTACGCCATTTCCGCCAAATGTGCCGTTAGCGGCAACCGTTTCTGGAATATCTACTACCTCATTTTTATAGGTTGATATATTTGCATTGACGTCAATTTTTAGTTTGCTAGCAAAGGTTTTTCTGTACCCGATACTGAATTCATATCCTGTGTTTTTCATCGAGCCAGCATTGACATATTTTCCCGCTCCTTCTCCTTGTGCTGCAATTCCTTCAAAAAGAACTAGAATATCTTTTGTTCTCTTATTAAAATATTCCAATGAACCATATATACTTTGGTTGAGCAAGGTGAAATCTAGACCAATATTTGTTTGGGTTGTAGTTTCCCATTTTAGATCATCATTCCCCAATTGTACACGTTGAAATCCAGATGGAAGAATACCTCCTCCATTACTTCCTGTAATATCATAAGATGTGCCATTAGTTCCTGCAGAATAGCCAGCATCAGTTCCATAATTTGCTTTATATACAGTATATCGAGCCAAGTTACTGATTGATTGATTTCCCGTTTGACCCCAAGAGGCACGAAGCTTTAAATCGTCAATATAAGCTTTAGTCGATGTCATAAAATCTTCATTGCTAATTCTCCAGCCAAGTGAAAAAGCAGGGAAGGTTGCATACTGATTGTTTTTACCAAAGCGAGACGATCCATCTCTACGTATAGTACACGCAGCAAGATATTTATCCTCATAGCTATAATTAAGTTTGCCAAAAAGAGATACTAATGCATAACTACTCGCAATCCCAGATGTTGTTGATTGGCCTACGCCAGCATCTGGCCACATATAGTCAGGATTTAATAAACTAAAATCTTCTTGATGTAGCCCCATGTCTGTACTTTCCTCATTGTTGACTTCTACACCAAGCATTGCGTCCCCTCGATGCTTCCCGATTTCCAAATTGTAGGTTGCTACTGCATTCCACATCCACTTAGTCCAATGCTCTTGGCGCATATCAATAGCAGATAAGCTAGATGATTTATATCCTGTTGTATAGGGGAGCGTGAAGTTCCGTTGATTCTTATTAGAATAGTCTAAACCAAAATTAGATCGAATATTTAGCCCTTTGTAAAGTTTTAGATTGACAAAAGCATTTCCAAAGAATCTCCAATAGGTGTATTCATTGTCTTTGTTGTATTCTACTACTCTTGCAACATTCTGGCGATCAGGGTAATTCCCTACTGGACCTCCCCATCCACCAGATTCAGTGTGTACTGGTATCATAGTGGGCATATCTAGTGCATCACTAATAATATTGCCAGGAGCACTTATTTCTTTAGTACGACTTAATGTGAAATTTTGTCCTATTGTTAGGCAGTCTTCAATGAGCTTATAATTACTGTTTATACGTGTTGATAGTCGTTGGAAATCAGTATCTTTGATAATACCTTCATTTCCATAATACCCAAGAGAGAAAAAATAATTTCCTTTATTTGTACCATTGCTTACAGATAGATTGTATTGTTGTATGGTACCATGACGTGTTATTTCGTCCAACCAGTCGGTATCTGAAGCACGCATTGTATTGGCCTCGTCAATATATTGTGGATAACTAATATTTTGTAGTTGTGGTTGATTTTGACTATTGTATCCCCACTGATATTGAATGCCTAGTCCATTGCTATTAGGATTGAGTCCATCGTTTACATATGCTTGCCACATGGCAGTCGCATATTCTTGTGTGTTCATCATGTCTACCTTAGATTGGTATGATGATGTTGTTAAAGAAGCGTCGAAATTGACTTTTATTTTGCCCTCTTTACCTTTTTTTGTCGTGATGATAATTACACCATTTGCAGCTCTAGAGCCGTATATTGAAGCCGATGCCGCATCTTTCAACACCTGAATAGACTCAATATCATTGCTGTTGAGTTCCTGCATTCCTGACGTAGTAGGCATACCATCTATAATATATAGTGGATCGTTGTCATTGAGTGTGCCAATACCACGGATGCGCACAGTTGAAGCTCCGCTAGGACTACCATCTGCTGAAATGTTGATACCTGGCAAGCGACCTTGTAATGCTTTAATGGCATTGTTTTCTCCCGAGTTCTCTACATCACTCATATTGACAACAGAAACAGCGCCTGTCAGATCGGCTTTTCTTTGAGTCGAATAACCTGTAACAACCACTTCATTTAATAGTTTACTGTTCTCTTGCAAAGTGATGACCATATTACTTTGTGCATTTGTGATTACAGTTAGATAACCAATATATGTAATCTTAATTTTCGCATTTTGAGACACAGTCAATGTAAATTGGCCATTGAAATCAGTTATAGTACCATTGCTAGTACCATTTTCCATAATTGTAGCTCCAATAACAGGATCATTCTTTTTGTCGTAAACAACACCTTTAATCTGCATGTTTTGCTGCTGATTGAGTAGTGCTTTGCTTAGAATAATATTTCGACCATCTATTTTAGATACAAGTGCTTGTCCACTTGTTAATTGTTTGATAACCAGTGGTAGATTATCTGCATTGGCGTTGATAGATACCATTTTTTTTGTATCAACATCATCTGTAGAATAAACAAATAAATAGTTGGTCTTTTCCGTGATGACCTTCATGGCATGCTTCATGGTGACCTGGTCCAATTTAATCTGGGCACCTTGTGCCATCAGACTTAAGTTGAGACAATAAAATCCTAGGACTATAAAAATAGCCCGTTTTACATATGTCATAAGTATGAGTTTAAAAAGGTTACAAAATTCAGTTTTAAGAATCGAAGTAAATATAGTACTGACCATTTTTGCCTTTGTACTTCAGGTTTTTGGTGTGTACTATTTTTGTTAGGATATCCTCTATTGTATTTTTACTTTGTATGAATTTGCCGTAGAAACGTAGATTTGCAATATCTATTTTGGTGCTGTCGAGTGTAATATGCACATCGTATGCACGATTAAGCGTTTTAATAATCTCGCTCAAAGGTAAGTCTTCAAAGAGCAGATAATCACTAGTCCATTGCGTTGATTCTTGTGCTTCACATATCGATTTCTTCCATTTCCCAGAACGATTATTGAATGTGGCACGTTCATTTGGAAGTAAATGCATAATGCTCTTTTTTTGAATTTGGTTTTCTAGAGCAACATGTCCAGAAAGGAGATTTACTATTGTAATTGAGTCCTCAGGATAGTCTGTTACATTAAATTTTGTGCCAAGTACTTTGAGGCGCATACCATTCATCTGTAATTGAAATGGTAAATTTTTGTTTTTAGTTACTTCAAAATATGCCTCACCTTCTAGTGCCAAGTCCCTATTTTTGTGTCCAAAGCTTTGCGCATATGAAATTTTAGATCCAGAGTTTAACCATACTGTTGATCCGTCTGGAAGAACTAGCTTTGTTTTCGAACCTAAAGGTGCTTCTATAGTGGTTAGTCTATCTAGTGAGAAGGAAGCGTATGATTGTCCCACCCAATAAGCAAACACACCAACTACAATAACAAGTATTGCTATAGCTGCTATCTTTGACAATTGCATATAATCAAATAATTTTGTCCTTTGTGGATGTTGGTTAGCATCTATACGTTGAATAAAATGGGTATATGCTTTCTCCCAATCATATTGTTTAGCTTTAGGATTGGCACACATAGATATATACCATAATTCTTGTTGCTCTTCAAAGTAATGTTTATGTGTAGCGTCTTTTTGGATCCAAGCAACTAGCGTTTCACGTTCAGACTTCTCTAGTCCTTCTGTGAACAGCTTTTGGATTAGTTCATCGTATTGATTAATGGTGGTTAACTTACTCATATTTTAGTTGCTTTACTAGTATGACAAAATAGGATAGGGGGGTGGGTAGTGAAAAACGTACATTTCTTTAAAAAAAATGACCGATATAGATAATAGCTAAGATAAAATATTTACCTAATGCTTTGCGAAGTAACGCTAGTGCTTGCTTTATGTGGTATTTGACAGTATTGATAGAAATCTGTAATTTATCGGCAATCTCTTGGTTGCTCATACCCTCGAAACGACTAAGACGAAAAACACGTTTCGTTTCAGTTGGCAAGTTATTAACAGCTTCTTGTATATCTTTTTCGAGCTCTTGTGTGAGCAAGTGTCCTAGTGGATGATTGTTATCAACAAGAAATCTATCTGGATGAATATCTGGATCGGTAATTTTAGACAAATGAATTTCATATTTATTTTTCGCTGTGCGAATATGATTAAGTGCCCTATTGCGTGTAGATGAAATCAGGAAAGCTTTTAGAGATTTCTGGATATGTATACTGTCGTAATGTTCCCATAAGTGAAAAATAAGATCTCCCACAATACATTCTGCATCATAATGGTCTTGTACAATGGAGTAGGCCACTGTACACAGCAACTGATAATAGTTGCTGTATAGATAGTGATAAGCTCTATTATCTCTTTGAGATAATAGCATAATGATATCTTGGTCTGACATAAGTCTTAGTCTGATAGTTCGCTACGAAAATAGTAATTTTTTCGTTGAACTATCGAAAAAACAGTTGAAAAACGAATTATTTATATATTTCGTAACCAAGTGCTTTGAGTAGTTTTATCGTTTCATAAGCTGTTTGCTTATCATATGATTTTTCCAATTCTGTGAGTTCTTCGTAGGGCACTAAGCATGGATGACTTTTGGTGGCCTCATCTCGGGATGGACCGTAAGTCCATCCCTCGTCTAGGCGTTTTTTTGCCCAATTTTCGTGTACGTTTTTAGCTATAATATCTGATAAATCTAATAACGACTGATCTAGCTTGATGTGTGACGTGTCAATAGGTTTGGGTATATATTTGTTCATTATTTAAATCCAATTTTTGTTTGTACTTGTGTAGTAAAACTCGGTATATTCTTAATTAGTGCATCGGTGTCTTCTGGGAGAATATGTAGGGTATAATCATCCTGTGCTTCTCCCATACTATTGCTCAGTCTTAAGTAGACAATTTCCAAAAGATTATCTATTAATTCTCTAATGCCTCTTAAATTGGCTTCTTGTGGATGATCTTTGTGCAACTCACGGATAAAGCATGCTAGTTGAGTAGAGGCCGATTCGTCGATACTAAAACCAGCTTCTACAATGAAATTCTTGGCGACACGGTGTAATTCTTCTGCCGAGTGCTGCGCAAAATGCCATGTATGAGAAACGGCATTGGAGTTATTAGCTACAGTATAATCAGAGCTAGTCGTACTTGCCTCATGTTCAGCCACAATTAATACCAATTGGGCGTGTGACTCAATGGATAGATTGGCAATTCGAGCTTGAATCTCTTCTATATTCAGCGTCTTGTATTTGCGCTGAAAAGCTGCTGCATCGCTATCAAGAAATAAGACATTGGCTCCTTTTTGTTTGAGTACATTTTTAAATAAGTAATCCAGCATATGTGAGGGTGTGAAGTAAACCTGCTCTCCAGAGAGTTGAACGAGTTGTGGCCCATCAATCAGTCCCAAACCAAACAAAATCTCCGTGAATATCTGTGCTACTGTACTTTTACCAGTGCCTGTATTGCCAGTATAAGTCCATCTTTCATATACATCAGGTAGAGGGTGTTTCCCCTCGCGTATACGTATTCGAGCTAAAGCAACAATACGATGTATAGCTTCTTTGACTTCCTCAAGTCCCACCATGTCATCTAGTTTCTTCAATGCATTGGAGACTGTAGCCTCATCAAAGGTGTATTTTTTTTGTTCATCTGGTACAAATGTTGGAATATCTGTATCAGTGATTGTTGTGAGCAAATCAATATCATAAGAGTTACTACTCATGACTCTTGTTGCCATATTGGGAATAATCTGGCTGTTTAAAAGTTGCGTTATAAAACGAGCGTTACCAAAATGTACTGTTTTATGATTGTAGGCAGCTTGAATATGTTCCTTTAATCTATTCTCAGCATGGTCGCCTAGTTTATACTGCATGCGGTTTATATGTAGATGAGCTATCGCAAGAAGTTCTTCAACATTGTAGTCTTCAAATTCAAAATAATAGGCAAACCTTGATTTTAATCCAGGATTAGATTTAAGCATATGATTCATCTCTGTGGGATAGCCAGCTAACACAACGATACAATCAAAATCTGGAGAAGCCAATTTGGTCAATAGGGTTTCAATCACTCGATTACCAAAGTCATTTTTTTCACCCATTTGATTGCTAACCCATAAATTATAGGCTTCATCTATAAACAGAATACCTCCTTCTGCTTGCGCTATAGCAGCTTCTGTATTGCTTTCTGTGTCGCCGAGGAACTTACCCACGAGTTTGCTACGCTCTGTCCGAACCACATGCCCTTTCTTTAGTATACCAAGATCACGATATACTTCTCCCATCAATTCTGCCACTGTCGTTTTTCCTGTCCCAGGATTTCCCGTAAATACCATATGTAAGGGTGGAATCTTGGAGTCTAGTCCAAGCTCTTCGCGTGCTTTCAACATCTTGATGAGGCTAAAATGCTGATTGATCTTATCTTTGATTGATTGTAGCCCAATCATTTCTTGAAGACTATTAAAAGCCGTTTTTTCGTGATTTTCGGATGGAGTTACAATATCTCCTATATCTGGATTCTTTAAATATTTGTTGACTTCAAAATTTCCTTCTTTATCTTCATGCCCTATGGCAATAGGGACACTCATGATCGTTTGCCCAAGGTAATCAATTTCAACAGTGTATGTACCAATATCCAAAACAGCTATAACTGGTGTATCGTAGCGGAAGTAAAAACAAGCTGAATCATCTTCTAATTTATTAGATCTTACGCTTTCTGTATCAACGACTTCTCCTTCTTCATTGATAAAGCTAAAAACAAGATCCATTTCTTGTATGAGATGCTCATCTTGTTTGGCATCAATATTAAGCAGTATGCTGGCATTCTCCGTTTTGCTACAATCAAATTTTGTGTAGTTTTTTATATGTTCAGAAGTAGTACTCATATCCTCTGAATACACAGCAATAAAATGCGTAATCTTAAAACACTTGTGATAATCGAGAGGGGCATCTTGTTTGCACAAATGCAAGGCGATATCATCGTGCCCTTCGCAATATATTTTAATCTCCTCTAGGCAGATATTAAAAGAAGAAATGTCAAATGTGAAGTGTATAGTCTCTTCACTATTAGGTGCAATTAGAATGTGTTGCTTTCTTTTAATTAATTCTATTCCCGTGTGATCTTCGATGATACACGTTAATACATCTTGAATCTCATGTTTGTTTGAATCGTTGCTAACTACAGCTTCAACATGAAGGCAATCCGTCTCTTCTTCGCTAAAAAAAAGGCGTTGAGCTTTTCCAGACAATCGACTTGATTGTTCTTCTCCAAAGCAATATAGTTTGTTTACTGTAAGAGTAGGTTTCATCTAATTTTTATATTGAGTATATTTATTGTTGTATCATTCTCAGTTTAATTCCACGTGCTTGTGTGGTATCAATCTCTAAATCTTCCCAAGTATAAATGGATTGATCCAATAATGCTTTTTTGAGATTGAATTCCATGCTGAACACAGTTCTATAACAAGCAAAAGCATCTTCGGATAATTCTTCTATATTATTGGCTTTGTCAAGAGGAGTATAAGTTGTGCGTAGTACATTTATCCATGCTTGAAGTATATGGCCATTTCCTGTGAAAATATGAGTAGAAATAGCCTCGGTAATTTCTTTCACTTTTTCAGTTGCATTTTCCCAAAAAGGTACTTGGTGATGAATATACAAGCCCATTACTTTCTCTTGAATCATAAGCCATATCATAAGCGTTCGTAACTGCATATCTTTAGCTGGTAGTTCTATAATGTTGTTGTATTCCTTCAAAAATATTGGATAGTAATTGCGTAAGGTTGCTTCATCCTTCACATAATGCATCATTCGGAATGATGATTTTAAATAATCACGTAAAGCCGGACCATCTTGGGGGTGTTTTAAATAAATAGATTTAAACAACTCTTGTGCTTGTCTTAGTGTCTTAATCATCGACGATTCATCTCCTATTTTATAATAAGCATCACTAATAGTGTCCAGAAGCATCGCTATCTTATTTGTTGGCGCATAGGCATATTCAGCGTCGCGTTTAATTTGTTCGATCACTTCATAAATGGATTCTATAATGGATATTAGTGAAGTCTTATCTTTCGCGCATTCAACCTCCAAATCAAATTTAAAATATTGATTGACAAGGTAATTGTCAAATTGTTGTTTAGGATTTTCTTTATATAGATGTTCAAATATAGGTGCTGCTTGTTGAATATACTTATATGCTGTTTCCTTATCATTATGTTGTTGAACTAGCCAATTGGCCATATGATCTAATGCGATTGCGTAATCACGCAATAAAGTCATGTTATTAGGATGCAAGAGGCACACTTCATATAACATCTCCTTATTCTTTTGTAGATAGAGCATGCTTTCGGTAGGCTGACTTATCTTTTCATAACAAGTAGATAGTATTTCATAAGCTAGTCTATGTGTATTATAATATCCATATTTGTCTAAGAGTTGATGTGTACCGAAATGTTTCATGATTACAGACAAATTCTCTATGATGTCTGGATAAATTTCATGATTATTGTTCTCATTTTCTGCGTTACTCATTCTTTCAAAGATGCGTACAATATCTTCATATAAAGCAAGATGTTCAGTTTGAGCATCTATATTCATATATACATCTTCATACAATAAAGAATCTTGTTGATACTGCTGTTGAGCTTGTTGTAAGATATCACGTATATTTTGTATATGTGGGTTCAACACTATCCCAATAAATTTCCAGACATCATTGATGGTCTCTTTATTGACGGGATAGACTAATCCAAAAAACAAAGCGATAAAACGACTTGCCAGTAGATGTGTAGAAGAATGGTGCACAGCTTCTAGTTTATCTTCCGCTTTCACCTGCTTGAGGGTATCATACAGATGGATCACTTTCTCTGCAATGTTTGCGTTCGGACTTTTGTAGAGCGCGATTATTTCAAGAAGACCCCAATCCACTGGTGGTAATTTATGATTTGTTGATTCTTCAATTTGTTTTAGTTCCTTGTATATGTATGTACCTATCTCAGAGTAATGGTGCATATAGGCCCAAATACCCATATATATTCTATCTTCAATAGACCATGATGACTCTCTCCATAGACTTACATAATCTTCAGTGGATACAAGAAGAGCATGCATTCGTCTTACAAACCCATTGATGTGTTGCAAATCGTCATCATCGACTTCCATTATCCCCATCGTTTTTTGAGGTGACCAAGTCATTTCTAATTCCATTTCGGCTTGTAGTTCATCAAACTTGATAAACTTATGAGATTGTTGGAGTTCCTTTAGTTCATCCAATATGAAGTGTTGCATTATATCTGACACTGTTGTAGCTCCCATGAACTGGTAGAGTAGTGCACTGTGGTATCTTGATGCTAATTTCTCGTATTGAATTTGAAGAGATGGATTGTTAGAATAGAGATACTGAGCATATTCTCTATATTCTTCAATAGTACCGACGTCTTCATACGATTGATCTAGATAATAGATACTGGATATATTGGCTATATGTTGTTCTATGATTGAAAAATCTTTTTTGTGAACAAGCGTTTCTCCTACTTCAATCGATTTATCTAGGAAATGTGTCAAGATCTCTTTGTTTACTTTTTCTAGATTATGTACACCAGCTAAGTAAGCAAGGGATAAAACCCTGTGTTGTGTATGCAGGCTAGTAATAGCTCTCTCTTCGTCTTCCATGACACATGAGAGTACTTCATTCGCAATCTGCATGATAGATTGAGCCATTTGAGCGTTTTTCTGTTCAGCGATGTCAAGATATTTTATGCAGTCGTATGCATAATCGACTAACAGGTTGATACGTAAATCATGAGGAACACCTGTTGCAAAATGAGGAGTATTCATAACATCACTGGCAGCATATAATAATTTGTTGGCAATTTCATGTTCGCCTATATGTCTGATCTTTCTTGACAAAGAACAAATGATATGTGTAGTGATGACGGGATAATCATTGAGACTTTTATTCAACCACGTAAAAACATGATTTGTGTTTTTATGGATGAGCCAGTACACTCTGTCTACTGCTCTGCCATAGTCTGAATTTTCTAGATTGAATAATGCAGGCACAAAATCGGTCTCTTGTCCGATGACAATTATATCTGTAAAAGCATCTAATATGAGACTGTTTATTGTTTTACCTTCCTTGAGATTACGTTTAATTTGAGTAAGATAAAGTTGATATATCTTATTGATAACACGCATGTCTTGTTGAAGCACATTGCCAATTAAACAGCTATGTGCCAGCTTGATACGTCCATCGTAAGCATATTCTGTAATCATATCTCCGAACCAGCTTAAGGCATTGGAAATCGCTAGAGTAGCATTGACTTCAGCTATCGTTAGCATACTGATAAGATCTTCACGGTAAAGTCCTCTAGGTGCCATGCCAAGTATATACACGATGAAGTATGCATCACTCATGTGTTCAGGCACATGAGAGAAACGCTGTGCAAACAAACTTTCTGGATATCCTTGTGCTTTGTCTATTAGCTGCAATTGATATTGGATAATTTGTTGCATGGGAGTACTGGCTGGCATAGAATCAATAGTCACATAATCTTCTGCTGTGAAATAGATCAATTGATGCAACATGCTTTGCAACCAAATCGGTTGAGCAGCACAATGGTGTTCATCTTCATATTTGTTTACTAAGGCTTGAATGACTATAGGATTTATTTCTTTACTATATGCTTCTCCAAAGGATTGGATAATATTTTGGATTTCTTGATTACTGATTTGTTCGTTTAAGGCTAGTGGATAGACTTTATTCTGTTGTACTAGTTTGGCAACCACCATTTTGTATTGAGCTTCTAGTGTACAGATAAAGTGAGCATTGGGGATACATTCCTGTATAGTATGTAACGAGTCAAAGTCTATGAGTTGTTCCAATCCATCGATAATCAAGATGACCTTTTTATCGCTCTTCTTAATTATTTCTTGCAGATAGGTTTGTAGTTCTTTGTTAGTCTGTGCTATCTCGTTTGGAATATGAGGGGTGCCTGTCAGCGCACTCATTTGATAAATCCACTTGCGCCACATAAAATTGACAGAGAAATTTTCCGAGCATAATTCCGCATAATGTGTAAGTACAATGTAATCAGTTTGAGAAGTGACCAAATTTTTATATTGAGCCATTAAAGCAGATCGCCCAGTTCCAGCATGCCCTACAAGTACTGTCGGTATACCACTGTCTAATCTGTTATGTATAGCTTGTAATGTTTCTGTGCGTCCTTGAAAATAGCTTGTGTGCTTTTGTTCAAATTGTGTTTCAAGTTCCAACACGTGATCAAATATATTCCTTTCGTCTATGGAGCTTGCATTTCCAAGTTCATGAAGTGTAATTTCACGGATTAAGAAATCCACGATTTGGTCCACGAATGTATTAGGGATTTTGACTTGCTCATCCGCATATTCAGCATCGTACTCAACAATATGTTTCTGCAACATTTGATTGCTCATCATATTTTGAATCCGAGTTTTCAATTGTTGTAATTTCTCCTTAGCAGTAGAATTATTTTCCGTATAATCGGGTAAGTCTTGTATTGAAGTTGTATTGGTAGAAGTTAGATTGCGAAATAGGAATAGAGAACGACGAAGCAATTGTTGATCCATCATAGCACCCAGAATGATTTCTAGTTCAGTTACACTTGTTGGCATCTGATGTAGTGCGCCCACATGTTGCGCCTCGTTTTCGTCTAATTGTTGTAGTGTATGTTGCCATACTTCTGTTGGGGGAATCCAGCCATATCGATCACCTAATATGCCAATAAAAAATGGACGAGATTTTCTTATCTCGTCAATACATCTGTTTAAGACGTGATGATCTTGTTCAGATTCTGAGCATGCATTAGTATCTACACCCCAACGTAGATCAACAAATTGGACACTAATCCCATGTTTTTTTAGTATATTGTTGACTCTAGGTGCTATTTGATACATGAGAATGTCACGCTCAGTTTGCATATCTCTGAAGGTACTGCTGACGAAAACTTTGATTTGCTTCATGGCAAAAATATTATTTGAATGAGACTTTCGATATAAGCGTTTGCAATATACTCGTTTTTTTTGACATGAATAGTCTATTTATTAAAAAATGAACTCATAAGAACTTCAAAGAACTCCCCTTATATTCTTACATTTTGTAAAAATCGTCACCATCCTCGTCCGCTTTCCAATTAATATCGTTACATTTGCATGATAAATTATACAACTCTACCATATAGATATACTATTTAATGGCTCAAATAAAATCGAATCATTCTAAAATATCAAATAAAATACCGGAACCTTCATTAAGAAGATTGCCGTGGTATTTGTCATGTTTAAAATTAAGCCTTGCAGATGGAGCTCAATTTATTTCCTCTACTCAGATGTCAAAAGAAACAGGAATAGATGCCAGTCAAATTGCTAAGGATATGAGTTATTTAAATATTTCTGGACGTACTCGTGTGGGTTATGAAGTGGAATCATTAATTCAGGTGTTAGAAGAATTTTTAGGTTTTTCAGAACAACATCAAGCTTTTCTATTTGGAGCGGGTAGTTTAGGACGAGCTTTGCTAGGAGATTCTGGGTTAAGCCTTTTTGGTTTAACGATAGTAGGAGCTTTTGATATTGATCCTGCTGTTATTGGTACTCAAGTAGGAGGTATACCAGTGTATCATTACGATGAATTGGAAGCACGTCTTAAAGAACATAAAGCTCGAATAGGAGTTCTGACCGTTCCAGTCAGTGAGGCACAGACAGTTACGAATAAGATGATTGAAGCGGGAATCAAAGCCGTTTGGAACTTTACCCCTTATCGCATTCAAGTACCCCCTAATATTGTTGTGCAAAATACATCGTTGTATGCACATTTAGCAGTGATGTTTAATCGATTATCAGCCAATGAGGAGGGAGAAAATTAAGAAAATAATATGAAAATAATTTGTGTAGCAAACAACTATGGGCAAATTGAAACTGAAAATCAACGCCCAAGTATATATATAAAGCCCGATTCAACTTTGTTGAAAGACGGGCGTCCTTTTTTTATCCCCAGTTGTACTGGTACAGTAGGATATGGGGTAGAATTAGTAGTTAAAATAAGCCGTTTAGGTAAGTGTATTGCTGAACGTTTTGCTCATCGTTATTATGATATGGTAACTGTTGGTGTAGGACTGACTGCTTTAGATCTTTTTGAAGAAGCTAAAAGTCAAGGACAACCATGGACGATTTCCAAAGCATTTGATGGTAGTGCCGTTATAGGTCAATGGGTAAACCTTCAAGAATTGACAGATACAAAGAATATTCCTTTTCGCTTAGAAGTGGATGGACAACCAGTGCAAGGAGGGCAATCAGCTGATATGTTGCATACTGTCGATCAAGTTATCGCTTATATTAGCCAGTTTATGACCTTGAAAATTGGTGATATAATCTTTATGGGGGCTCCTGTATCAGGAGGAACATTGGCTATTGATCAGCATATGACAGGTTGGTTAGATAATCAGCGTTTATTAGATTTCAAGATAAAATAGCATCATGAAGATACGTGTAGGAATGGGCTTTGATGTCCATAAATTGGTCGAAGGACGTGAACTGTGGCTTGGAGGGATCAAAATTGATCACACTTTAGGCTTACTAGGACATAGCGATGCAGATGTCTTAATTCATGCCTTGTGCGATGCATTATTGGGAGCAGCCAATATGAGAGATATTGGTTATCATTTCCCAGATACGGCCAATGAATATGAAAATATCGATAGTAAAATTTTATTGGCTAGAACCATAGAACTGATATCCACCAAAGGATATAGAGTAGGGAATGTCGATTGCACTATATGTGCCGAACGCCCTAAATTGAAATCACACATCCCTATGATGTGTGCAACCTTGGCACAAGTGATGGGAGTTGATATTGACGATGTAAGTATCAAAGCCACTACAACAGAGAAATTAGGCTTTACTGGTCGGCAAGAAGGTATTAGCGCCTATGCAACAGTGCTTATCGAAAAATAAGAGCTAGATTATGCAAGAAGTAAAATTAAATCCCAATAAGGTTCTTTTAGGATATAGTGGTGGCATTGATAGTACTGCGGCAACTTTAATGCTGCGTGCTCAGGGTTATGAAGTCATAGGTGTTACTATGAAAGTATGGGATAGTCCTGCAAATGATGAGGCTATTCAAGAGGCTATTGATATGGCTAAGAAACTGCAACTGGAACACCATGTTGTCGATTTAAGAGGTCCATTTCGTGAGCAAATTGTGCAATATTTTATCGATGAATATAAGTTGGGACGTACTCCCAATCCTTGTGTTATGTGCAATCCATTGTTTAAATTCCATATCCTGATGGAGTGGGCCGATACATTGGGATGTGCCTATGTGGCTACAGGTCATTACGGACATATCGTACAATACAATCAACGATATTATATAGAAGTTGGCGAAGATGCACTAAAAGATCAATCTTATTTTTTATGGCGATTAAGTCAAAAGCAATTGAGTCGTATACTTTTTCCACTAGCAGATTATACTAAACCACAAGTTCGTGCTTATTTAGAAGAACAAGGGTATGGTGTGAAAGCCAAAGGAGGTGAGAGTATGGAAGTTTGCTTTATACAAGGAGATTATCGTGATTTTTTGGAAGCACAAGCACCCGAATTGGCCGAAGAAATGCCTGATGGGTTATTTGTAGATAGCAAAGGGCGTACAATCGGTAGACATAAAGGAGCATACAAATATACTGTAGGTCAGCGCAAAGGATTAGATATCGCTTTAGGTTATCCTGCTTATGTCTTAAAAATCAATGCTCAGCGCAATACCGTTATGCTTGGTCATGCAGATGAACTAAAAGCTCATTATATGATTATTCACGATCTTCAAGTGGCTAATGTGGAGGAATTGAAGCAAGCTTCTCAAGATAGAGTCTTGGCGGTACGTATTCGCTATCGCAGTAAACCTATTCCATGTGAGCTACGTGCCATGTCGGATGGTCGTTATATTGTACATTTTTTTGAAGAAGCATCTGCTATTACACCAGGGCAGTCGGCAGTGTTTTATATAAACAAACGCATGTTGGGTGGCGCATTTATTGATGAACAAAAAGGAGTACAATATCTAGGAGATACCTATTTTTTGTCGAATAAAAAGGAAGACTAATTGAACAATTCTACATATTTTACATGGATTGCTTATATCTGTGTAGGGGTCTTTGCCCTCTTCGAGACAGCTTCTGGAGCAAATATAGAACAACTTGAATCTCCAGTGCGATATCGTGCGGTTTTACGCGATAAAGCGGCCACAACGTTTTCTTTGAATCATCCAGAAGCTTTTTTATCCAAGAAAGCTTTGCAAAGAAGAGCACAACAAGGTGTACAAGTTGATTCTATTGACTTGCCTGTATGCCGTTTGTACATAGATGCTATACATAAACTAGGAGCAGATATTATAACTGTAGGTAAATGGGAGAATTTTGTAACGTTTAGCGTACTTAACTCTGATGCGAAAATACGTCAAGGCATAGTTGATTCTATTCGTCATTTACCTTTCGTACGTGAAGTGCGTGTGGTTTGGAGTCCTCAACCACATTACTCAGTGGAGCATCCAAAATTGGAAGATAGGGTACATCTAATTAAGCAGAAACAAGACAAGCGTAAAGAGTTTTACGGTGCTGCCTTCTCGCAGATACATATGTTAGGAATTGATAGTCTGCATGCGGAAGGCTATACAGGCAAAGGGGTTACAATAGCTGTGATTGATGCTGGCTTTCATAACGCAGATGTTTTGTCCAGTTTTCAAAAAGCACAAGTATTAGGCACTTATGATTTTGCAACACAAGGAGCTCGATGTGTATATGATGCCTCGGAACATGGTATGCAAGTTTGGTCTTGTATGGCGGCCAATTCACCTTACCATATGGTTGGTGCAGCACCGGATGCAAGATATTATTTGCTCCGTTCAGAGAATAATGCTAGCGAGCAGCTTGTTGAACAGGATTACTTTTGTACTGCCATTGAATACGCTGATAGTGTAGGAGTACAGTTGATCAATTGTTCGTTGGGGTATTATGATTTTGATGTAGAAAAGGACCGATTCAAGCTTCGGGATTTAAATGGTCAGCATGCGCTAATATCCCGTCAGTGTAGCCATGCTGCATCAAGAGGAATGCTTGTTGTATGTAGTGCAGGAAATTCAGGAAGTAAAAGTTGGAAGAAGATTACCCCTCCAGCAGATGCTTACGATGTGCTTACCGTTGGTGCAGTAGACAAGATGAAGAAGTTGGCTCATTTTTCTTCCGTTGGAAACACAGCCGATGGACGTATCAAACCTGATATAGTTGCTTTGGGTGATCACGCAGGATTAGAAGGTGCAGCAGGGTGGACGACACATGGCAACGGGTCTAGTTATGCTGCCCCAACAGTATGTGGTGGCATTGCTTGTATCTGGCAAGCCTTTCCACAGCTGACAGTGTACGAGTTGATAGACTTGGTAAAACAAAGCGGAGATAGAAAGGATTATCCTGATAATATATATGGGTATGGAATACCTAATCTTTGGTTACTATATAAGAATTACAAAAAAGAGAACTAAGAAATGATTGATGCACAAACAGATGCATGGTCTCTAGAAACACTTGGACAACATATCCAAGACGTGTTGCTGCATGGCATGCCCCATAATTATTGGGTGCAGGCAGAGATTGCACGTGTATCACAAAGCAGAGGACATTGTTATCTTGAGTTAGTGCAACAAGATGTGCGCTCTGGATATACAGTTGCGAAGATGCGTGCCAATATTTGGGCTAGTACATATGCGCAGCTTGCTCCAAAGTTTATTCAAGGAACAGGTCAACATCTAAGTGCGGGACAGCAAGTGCTTTTGTTTGTACGTGTTACCTTTCATCCACTATATGGTGCTAGTTTGCAAGTTGTAGATATTGATCCAACTTATACTCTTGGAGAACAAGCACGTAAACGCATGCTTATTCTAAAACAGCTGCGTGAAGAAGGGGTGGATGATATGAATAAATCTTTGCCATTGCCTTCGCCTATACAAAAAGTGGCTATTATTTCGAGCTCTACTGCAGCAGGTTATGGCGACTTTTGCAACCAATTACATAAGAACAGTCAAGGATATATTTTCTATACTCATTTGTATGAGGCTAGTATGCAAGGTCAGCATACCGAAACATCTATATTGTCTGCATTAGATGCTATTTTAGATAGTGGAATTAATTACGATGTGGTTGTCATTATTCGCGGTGGAGGTGCCACTTCCGATTTACAAGATTTCGACACTTATATGTTGGCGGCTGCCGTAGCACAGTTTCCTGTGCCAATTTTAGTTGGTATAGGGCATGAACGTGATACAACTGTTTTAGATGAAGTAGCTTGCATTAGTTTGAAAACACCTACCGCTGTGGCATCTTATCTATTGGATAAGATGGAAGAACTACATACTCAGTTACTGAATATTGAAACAAGTATTCAACAAATTGTACGCGATAGACTTGATGACGAAAAACATCGTCTGCAAGACCTGCAACATCGCATCCCACTGCTCGTGAAACGTCGTATGGATCAGGAAAAATCAACAATTCAGCAGTATCAACAATTTGTACTAGTTCATGTTCCACAGCGTATTCGACAAGAGCATCAGCGTTTATTGCATGTAGAGATGCAGGTGAAGAATGCTCCGATAATGTCTATGCAACGGAAGAAAAATCAACTTGATTTCATAGAACAACAGCTGCATTCCATTGTGGTGAATGTCTTGAAGAACCGTCATGACTACTTAGACAGACTTGCTCAAAGAGTGTATGATTGCTCGCCAGATCGTATTTTAGAAAAGGGATATTCGATGACTTTTGTTGGAGGAAAATTACTTAAATCATATACTGACGTATCAGCGGGTGATCTTTTAGTAACTCGCTTACACAAAGGTGAAGTCAGAAGTGTGGTACAGGATGAAGATAACGCATAATTCTCTAATCTTTTTGTACTAACTTTTTCCCTAGAGTCTTGTTCTTTATCAGTAATGCAATAGTCATAGATAGGATGCGTAAGTCCAAAAATAGTCCCCAGTTTTCAATATACCATACGTCATGTTGCACCAATTTTTCTATATCTACTAGAGAGTGAACTTCTTCGTGGAATCCGTGTAGTTGTGACCATCCTGTAACACCAGGTTTGACATAATTTCTAATAAGATAGTGGTCAATCATTTGACTATATTGCTCTGCATTATCTATTAAATGGGGTCTAGGACCTATAATACTCATATTTCCCTTTAATACGTTCCAAAATTGAGGAATCACATCAATGTGAGTACGATGTAAGAATCTCTCCCATTTATTCCTTTTTCTGTATTCATAAGGAAGATGTCCTGGTTCTATATGGTATGTGTTATCCATATGATAGCTTCTAAAAGTATAGCAAGTAAAGGGCTTCTTATTTAGTCCCGTACGTGTTTGTCGTAAGAATATAGACCGTCTATTGCATATAGCCCCGATTCCAACAAATACAAATGCTATTGGAAAGAGAAAACACAATGCAAAAATGGCTCCAAGCAAATCAAAACATCGTTTCATAAATTTGTTGAGCTCGTCTGTAAGTGGTTCACTTCGTATACTCAATATGGGTACTTCGTTGAATGTCTCAAATTTTAGACTGCGGTGTAAAAAGCGAGAAACACATGGAATAACATAAAACTTGATTACATGAGCTTCGCAGAAATCCAATAAGGCCTGTTCTATTGGTTGATACCTTTCTCCTACTTGACAATAAACTCGATGTATATGTATTTTTGTGTTTTCTAACCATGTAATAGCCGAGGATGAATCGCCTAGATATTTTAATTCTCCAGGAGCGTCAGACATAGGACTTGGGGCGAAATATCCCACAGCATGCAGACCTGCATAAGGGTTATTATACGCCAAATCAAAGAGCTGTTTAATACTATAAGTGTTGCCAACTAAGATAAAGTTGCGCGTATTTCTTCCATTCTTTCTATATAGACTCAGGAGCTTACGGGCAGTTGAGCGTATAACGATAATCACGAGCAATAATATCGGGAATAGTATCATCATAGGGATAACTAACTGCTCTATTTGATTTGTGAGCAATACAGCTAATCCAAGAAACAATACGATGAATGCCACAAAATGTCCCACCAAGTTGCGCACTAATCTACCTGGATGTCCGAACCGTTTATAGGCGTCATGAGAAGTTTGTACTCGAGCTAGAAAATAGCTGGCATTCCAGCATACTAGTACTCGAGTGTACTGATCAATAATTTGATTAATAGTACTGTGATCGTAAAAAACAAAAAAAAGGATAAACGCACTATTGAGCACTAAGAAATCTCCAAATGCAACAATATAAGGTAATAAAGGCGAATACCCCTGCTTCAGTGTCATATTCATGGGGTTAACATTAAGGTATTAACAAGTACAGGTTGTATAGGTTAAGAGGTATTTAGTGTGTGCTTTTAGTTATATTTTTTTTCCATTGTATTCGCTAGCAATATACACAGGCCGTTTTTTTGTTTCCTCGAAGATACGACCTAAATATTCACCAATGATTCCAAGGGACAGCAATTGCAGGCCTCCCAAGAATAAAATCACAATGATCGTTGTAGGGAAACCGCTTGTTTGATCTCCAAACATAAGCGTCTTAACTAGGTAAAAAAGCATCAATAAAAAAGTAATGAGAGAAATGATGATTCCCGTGATAGATGCTAAACGCAAAGGAGCAATAGAGAAAGTCGTGATGCCTTCGATAGCCAAATTAAACAACCCAAAGAAATTCCACGAAGATTCACCAGCTGCACGATCAGCACGATCAAAGGTAATTTCTTTCTTCTTATAGCCTATCCAACAAAACAACCCTTTGGTATATCTTTCAGATTCTCTTAATTGGCGTAGACTATCTATGCATCGTTTATCTAGTAACCTGAAATCTCCTACATTTTTAAGGATTTCCACACGAGTCATTTTTTGGAGAATTTCATAAAATGTGAGGGATAATTGTTTACGAAGCCAAGACTCTTTGCCACGATCATTGCGTTTGGCGTACACATCCTCGTATCCTTCTTCCCAAAAGGCAATCATGCTGTCTACCAATTCAGGAGGATCTTGCAAGTCAGCATCCATGATTACGCAGGCATCGCCAGTGATGTAGTCAAATCCTGCTAACATGGCTTTTTCTTTGCCAAAATTACGGCTTAGGTTTACATAACATACCCGTTCATCTTGGACGCGCATACTCTGAATAATGGGGAGCGTGTTGTCGCGGCTGCCATCATTGACAAAAAGAATCTCCCAGTCGTAATTGGGATGACGGTTCATTAGTTTGCAAAGTTCAACATATAACTTATCCAAGACTTTTTCTTCGTTGTATGCTGGAATCATCAATGAAATTTTTTTCATATACTGACTGTTAAATGAATGTTGAGAGATGGCTGATACGCATCAAACACGACAAATATAGCTAGAATAATTGAATAAACAAAAAACATTTAGTTAAGGACAGCATTATATATGTCTCTATTAGTTGGTAAGTAGTGGTTAAATCAGTACATTTGCAGCCTAAAGAAGATATAATATGAGTAAAGATAGAAGGAGACGTGCACATCAGGGGCGCGATACAAAGAAACGTAGTCAGCAAGCACAAGGACCTAAACGGTTTAGAGCTGCTGATAAGTTTATGAATTTCCCCGTAAAGCAGGAAATGCAATTGATGCAATTCGTTATGGATGTAGCCATGAATGGTATTAGTCGTCAAGTAGCCAAAAGCTATTTGTCGCATCGTCAGGTATATGTCGATAAGCAAGTGGTTACGCAGTGGGACTTTGTCGTACAGCCTAATCAGCTGGTACAAATATCTCGAACAAGAGGTCACCAAGAGATCACCCATCAATCATTTAAAGTAGTTTATGAAGATGCCTACTTGTTGATCATTGATAAGAAGGCAGGTATTGCGACTAAAACTCCAGCTCATAGTCGTGAAACAAGTGTGTATGATGTCTTGTTGCGTTTGTTACAACGTCGTAATAAACAACATAAGCTCTTTACTGTCAATCGTTTAGAACGAGATTGCTCTGGATTTTTGATAATGGCTAAAGACGAAAAAACCAAAGAACATTTTGTGAAAGATTGGTATGATTTGGTTAGAGAATATCGTTTTGTTGCTGTCTTGGATGGTCGTTTAAAGAATGCCAAAGGCCAGGTGAGTTCTTGGTTGGACGAAAATCGTGAACCACAAGTCAGTTTTTCTCCACTTCATATGAATTATGAAGATATTACTTGTACCAAGTATACACGTATTAAAGAAGGTACTCATCCAGAAGATGCCAATCGTCCTATTACATTGGTTGAATTGGACCCTGAGTGGACTATCCGTAATCAGATGCGTTTTCACATGGAACGCCTGATGTGTCCTATTTTGGAAGAGCCACGTTTACACTTGCATTGTTTTAAACTAGGGTTCTATCATCCAGTGACTAAAGAGTGGATGGAGTATGAAAATTATTATCCACAGATCTTTAAGCAAATGTTTTAGATCCTGTTTATATTTCCCTTATGAGTGTAAACTCATACATATAGCATATACCAGCCGTCCTGTCTTATATTGATAAGTCAGGACGGCTGTTTGGCTTTATTTTGTCTTTCACTGCTTTTTACCATAAACATGGTATTGTGTATTCTGTAAAAAACAACTACTTTTGTCTCTATAAATAAAGAAGAAAATAATATGAAAAAGATTTATTCCGATTTAACCCAACTTGTTGGACATACACCACTTGTTGAACTTCCTAGGTACAGTAAACATGTAGGTGCTCGCACTCCAGTGATTGCCAAAATAGAATCGTTTAATCCAGGAGGTAGCGTCAAAGACCGTATTGGTTTGGCTATGATAGAAGATGCCGAAAAACGTGGTCTTCTTCACAGCGACTCTGTGATTGTTGAAGCAACCAGTGGTAATACTGGCATCGGTATCGCATGGGTTGCTGCAGCCAAAGGGTATCGAGTGATTTTAACCATGCCTGAAACAATGAGTATGGAGCGTCAGAATCTTCTAAAAGCTCTAGGTGTCGACCTATATCTTACACCAGGAAATCTAGGTATGGGTGGTGCCATCGCCAAAGCTGATGAACTTACACAAACATTGCCCAACGCAATCATGCTTAAACAGTTTGATAATCCAGCCAATCCAGCAACTCATCGTGCTACAACTGCCGAAGAAATTTGGGCCGATACAGATGGTGAAGTTGACGTTGTTGTAGCAGGTGTAGGTACAGGAGGAACTCTTACAGGTATCTCACAACGGTTGAAAGAACTCAATCCAGCTATTGAATGTATTGCCGTAGAGCCATCGCGTTCTCCAGTACTTAGCGGAGGTCAAGCAGGACCTCATATGATTCAAGGTATTGGAGCTGGGTTCCAGCCTGTTAATTACGATCCGACAAACATTACAAAGGTTGTTCCAGTGAGTGATCAAGATGCCATAAGACATAGTCGTCTTGTCGCTCAAAAAGAGGGCCTTTTGGTGGGGATATCTAGTGGTGCAGCATTGAAAGTGGCGAGTGATTATGCTCAACAACCAGGTAATGAACAGAAACGTATAGTCGTTATATTGCCCGATACAGGTGAACGTTATTTGTCAACAGCGTTGTATGCTTTTGAAGATTACCCACTATAAAATAGAGTAGATGACTTCTACAGCATTATTATTGTCGGGTGGGGTAGACAGTGCTGTTGCCCTCCACCTGCTCAAAGAACAAGGTATTACTCCTGATTTGTATTATATCAATATTGGTCCCGATCCAGATCAAGGATACAGTTGTAGCAAAGAAGAAGATACCCAAATTTGCCGTATGTTGGCCAAACGATATGGAGCCAACTTAGAGATAGTTGATTTACATAAAGAGTATTGGGAAAATGTAGTTGGTTATATTATCACACAAGTCAAACGAGGATTAACCCCTAATCCTGATGTGATGTGCAACCGATTGATTAAGTTTGGCTGTTTCGAAGATTTGGCTGGGAGTGCTTACGAGCATATCGCTACGGGGCACTATGCTTCACGTATCCATTATAATGGTCAAGATTGGTTAGGTGCCGCAAAAGATCCAGTAAAAGATCAAACTGACTTTCTTGCACAAATTACTCATACTCAGTTTGCCAAGAGTGTATTTCCTTTGGGACATCTGATGAAGTCAGAAGTACGTACTATTGCCCAAGGACTGCATTTGCCTCCTGCTAGTCGTCGTGATAGTCAAGGTATTTGTTTCCTCGGTAATCTGCAATACAAAGACTTAGTCGGCGACTTTTTAGGTAAACAGCCAGGCCAAATAGTTGATTATACCACAGGGAAAATCCTCGGCACGCACGAAGGACACTGGTTTCACACCATAGGTCAACGTAAAGGTCTTGGTCTTTCTGGCGGACCATGGTATTGTGTGCAAAAAGATATTGATGCCAATATCGTCTATGTCAGTAAAGGGCGTGACGAAAGTGTTCATCATTTTGTTCATGAAGTTCAACTCAATGGATTTCATACGATTGCTGGGATTCCTTGGGATGAAGAGTGGACAACACGGCGTATTTTGTATAAGCCCCGTCACACCCCAGAGTTTGGTACCGCTACTTTGTACAAAAATGATGGACAGTACAAACTACATTTTGATGAAACTCCTGTTGATGGTATAGCTCCAGGCCAATTTGCAGTCATATATACAGATACTCCATCTGGACGTATTTGTGTGGGTAGCGGAGAAATGGCTTTGCTACCATAAAAACACCAAAACAACATCTATGAAAACTATTATTTTTGCAGATAATCAATATCTGACTTGTGCAAGTATTGAAGAGTTATTCCTCAAAGTCTCGCGAGAGACCTTTGAGGCTATGTCTCATGTAACCATGAAAAATTCATTGATAAGAGTTTTGGAGAAATATCCCGAAGCTATTGTTGTGCTGGATCTTCCTTTATTCGATTCACTTGCTATAAATCGATTGTCGGTTATTCAAACCCGCTTCCCGTTAGTTACATGGCTTCATTTTTCAAATGATTTTTCTCCTTCATTATTATTAAATCAATGGAGTTTAGGAAATACATATTTCTTATTTAAACAAGCTACTGAAGATGTTTGTATTCAAATAATAGAGGCTTTGCTAGTTCATCGCACATGGGATGACCCTGATGTGTTACAAGCTCTAGAAGATGCTCGTAAACGGCGTGATCGAGGGGAAATAATTGAATTGACCAAAGCAGAAAAAGATATTCTGTTGCATATTGCTCGTGGATTATCAACCAAGGAGATTGCAGATATCCGCTTCACTAGTGTGATGACGGTACAAACTCAGAAGAAGAACCTTTTCAGGAAACTAGACATCAACAGCAATTACGAGGCCATGCGTTATGCCATTCGCATAGGATTAATGGATATGACAGAATTTTATTTGTAACTCTTTCTATAAAAAGTCTTTGATTGTGAGATAATTACTATCTTTGTTGCTCACCCATCATTATTTATATAGAAGCAATATATCAGTATGGTACAATTGGGAAAAGCCTCTCCAAAACAGGCGAAACAGTATAGTGTTATAGAAGAAAAATTAAGTAGCTGGAGTCATGCCATAGGAGTTGTCTTAGGGCTTGTGGCCAGTGTTGTTCTATTTGATAAAGCATGGACACATTCATCTCCATGGCATCCTTATATCGCTATCCTGGCCGTTTTACTCTATGTGGTTGGTATGTTGAGTTCGTATATTGCTTCCACCGTATACCACGCTTTGCCACCAGGATCAAAGAAAATGTATTGGCGTCGTTTTGATCATGCCGCAATCTATTTACATATTGCAGGTACATACGCCCCATTTACTTTAATTGCTTTACGTGAGCAAGCTTATTGGGGATATGGTCTTTTTGCCTTCACTTGGTTATCTGCTCTTGTAGGTGTTCTGTTCTCTCTTAAGCCGCAGAAAACCCATAATTATATAGAAACCATTTGCTATGTTGTGATGGGGTGTTCTGTGCTTGTAGCAATGAGAACCCTATGGGATACTTTAGCTATCCATCACCACTTGCCAGCTTTTTGGTGGTTGATAGGCGGCGGAATCGCCTATGTTGTTGGGGCAGGTTTCTACTCTATCCATAAATTACAGTATATGCATGCGGTATTCCATGTATTTGTCTTACTCGGTAGTGTTTGTCATATCCTTGGCATTTACACTATTCTTAGCTAAATCATTGGGCGTAAGAATATTTCAGGTTCTTGACGTACTTGGCAAAGATCAAACAATTTCTTGCGTACTGGTGTGTCCAAAGTTCGTGCCTCCTCAGGACATTGTTTAATGCATGCACAACATTTTATACATGTTGTTGCATCAACTTCAAATGGGCTTTTTATCGCTCCAGATGGGCATACCTCTACACAAGCTCCACATTCGGTACATAAAGCGTGATTGACGGTTGGTGCAAGAGCAGGTGATGTAGATGGGGTCTTATATGGTCGATTGCCTTTAAGTACCGATGCTATTGATACAAGTGGAGTTGCAGATAATAATTGTTGTGCTATCCCTTGTGCAAAGTGCTTAATCTTATTCATATCCTCTTGGTCTGGTCGATGAGCAGCAATAGGCATGCTCTCATTGCTAAAGCTATGTTCGGCGATAAACGCAGCTCCAGCAATCGGAATAAAATCCATAGCTTCAAAGAAATCTGACAATTCTATTAATGCATCATCATACGCCCTATTTCCGTAGACCACAATAGGTACAACAGGTGTTGGATTATCTGTATAATCTTCGATACCTTGTAGATTCAAAGCTTTTAATCGTTCCATTGCTAATGGGGCGATCCGTCCAGAATAAACAGGGCACGCACATATATAGAGTGTATTAGGAGAGTAAGGTATAGCTACTCCCTCAATATTCTTAGGTGTTGTCAGAGGAATATATTCAATAGCCATGGTGGGCTGTCCTATGTGCATGTCCAAACTAGATGTCAATTCTTGGACTATGCCATCAGCAATAGTCTGCGAAGTGCCAGTAGGTGAAAATGTAAGGACACGAATGGTGGTTAGTGTTATCATTGTTTTTTTTCTATGAAGTATATTAATGATTCTAGTTCACAAAGGTGAGTATAAGGTATACCAACCTTTTATTCTATTTCGAGATCAATTACTCGGTTCGCGGCTATTGCTTGCTTGTCCAGATAACTGCCGTATGCCATTCCTAAGACTAGGCCAACAGGTAGCATAGTTCCCATCAAAGCCATATTATCAGCCATTAAACCAAAACTACAACCAATAGGTACTCCAAATATACACATACCTAAAGGCATCCAATAATTTCTATAATAGTTCTTCGTAATGATCTGGTGCTTTTCTCGAACGGTCTCCAACATCTGGTGCATTGTCGACTTAATCGCTTTTACATATCCACCATTTTGAGGAGCTATATTCAATAGAGTATCCAGCTTAGCATTAAGCAGATGAATTGTGTCATCAGGCATCTCTTTCTTATTGAGCTCTTCGATAACAGTGATCAATTTGCTGACTAACTTTTGTACTTTAGGATCCGAATCAGTGCATCTATCATCGGGTAGATTAATGATTTTCATATAGTATATTATGTGTTGAGGGATTTCAATCATGACAAAGATACCATTTTTTTTTATCCCTATGCAACTTTTTTCAACTTGAATGCCGTCTACAATGTAGTAACCCATAAAAATATTGATTATGAATCATAAGAGTACAGTGTATTTGTTTTTAGCAACTTTTTGTTTACTGTCTCTATCAGCATGTAGTTGCACGATTATCGGAATGAATCGTATCAAACCAAGTAAGGCTCAATCCGAAATAACAACTGAATTTAAGACCCTGAAAGGTGTGATGTCTAGTTTGCCTTTTGATATGGTATTGACGCAACATCCTCAGGAAGTAGCTTCTATTAAAATGACTGGTCCAAATAACTATATAGAACTAGTGCATGTTGATTATAGTGATGGGATATTAAGTCTTCGCCTACCACCTAGAACATATGTAACCAAACCAGAAGCTCTTAAAATTTATATCAATGTGCATGATTTACAGAAAGCTGGAGTCTCTGGTACTGGAGACATGTATTTACAAGGCGCGTTTCATGTAACTGATAGCAAGATCAGTTCTAGCGGTACTGGTGATTATATTGCTCAAGGAACCTTTGATTTCAAAACACTTGATATCAATAATTCTGGAACAGGCGATGTGACCTTTAAAAACCACCATGGACGTAAAATTACTATCCACGATAGCGGTACAGGTGAAGTTTATATGACAGGTATATCCGAAAGTATAGATGCAAGTACTAGTGGTACTGGTGATGTCTATTTGTCGGGTACATCTCAAGAAGTAGGACTCAGAACAAGTGGTACAGGTGATATTACAGGAAAAAATCTAACTGTTCAAGATGCAAGATTGCACACTTCTGGTACTGGAGATATCAGTTGTACTGTGATTAATACTATAGATGCGAGTACTAGTGGTACAGGTGATGTGACAATTTATGGACAACCAAAACGACTACAAACTCGTGAATCTGGTACTGGAGATATTGACTTCAGACCTCTATCAAAAAAATAACATTTCATTATTATAGAACCTCTTAGTAACAAGCCTCCCATCGTAGCAGTGATGCTATACGATGGGAGGTGCTTTTTTGTGATCGGTTTAAACAGAGATGTCAGAGATAATCTGCTTGTAATCCTTTGTCTGTTAATCAAAAACGATTATATTTGGCATTTTTGTGGCAATATTGGTTACTTCTGTAGCAAAGACGAAGGGCGATATTTTGCTTATGTCAAAGATGCTCGAAAGATGGTGTATATTCAGACTACAAGTAGGGGATATGTCATAAGTTGCGAGCAACCTGATCAGTTTATTGAGGAATTGGAATAGGTCATTTATGGTTATAAAACGCAAGCGCTTGCGATTTGCTACTTA
>ERZ795048.724-NODE-724-length-33492-cov-6.411490_pt1 | contig 33492 bp, 28 predicted proteins | sample MGYA00375132_ERZ795048 | MGnify/ENA primary metagenome ERZ795048 (study PRJEB30177, sample SAMN05720225) | activated sludge metagenome | isolation source: Anaerobic digester | place: Hong Kong | collected 2014-12-17 ... | reverse complement strand
GGGATTGGCCCGTTCCATCGTTTAACCAGCTTCCGTTCCTCCAGGTAATTTTTACCATAATCTTCCATGGTAATCTCCTTTGAACTTTTTTTATCCATCAACAGAATTACCGGTTAAGTCTGTTCCGGCTTCTGGTGGAGCTTGCTCTTTTTGTGATTTTATTATTTCAGCCATTACCAGCTGTTTTAATTTTCCGGGGTGGATGGAGGAGGGGTCTATCCCTAATTTCATGGCTTCGTAGTAAAGCATTTCTCCGGTAAGTTCCGGAATATCAGCGACAGGTACCTCTTCCTGCAGATCCATCGGTAAAACTGAATCAATAACTTTTACGATATTGTTTTTATTAAAAATGGAGATTAGAAGATTTTTGCGGTTAATCATTGACGGCCTCCGCATTGGAGGTCGTTTCACCCTGAGTCTCAGGTAGAGCTCTAAGGTAGTTGAAGATTTTTGTAATCTGGTTTCTTACTTCATTTTTTGCGGCGCCCGCATCCCTGTTTTTGATACAGTTCAGAATTTTGACGTAAGTACCGAACATCTCATTCAGCTCTTCGTCTGACATGTTTTTTACAATCTGCCAGAGCATGATATTGTTTTTTTCAAGCTGCCTGATCATGAGGGGAAACATGCTGTTTTTAGTACATATCGCCAGGGTCATTCTGAAACAGTTATCATCATTGCTGATTCTTTTTATATCACGTGCAAGCATGCTTCTGCTCAGTTTTACAACCTGATTTTTGAGCTGGGCAACCTCTCTGTCGTTAATCCGCTCAGATGCAAGCTGCATAATGTCAGGGTCTATTGCGAGCCGGGCCTCAAGATGCTGAAAGGCCAGGGCTTTTGAGTCTGTTTCAGGTTTTGCAAGTATTTCTATTTCAGAAGTTTTAACATAACAGCCGCTTCCCGGTTTTATTTCAAGAACACTCTGGGCTTCAAGTTTTCTCAATGCCTCTCTTATCGAATTGCGGCTTGCATTCATTATTTCGGAAAGTTTTCTTTCAGACGGGATAGCATCTCCCTGCCGGACATTGTTCTCCAGAATATATCGGATTATTTCCTGGGATAAGCTTTTTTTTTCTTTAACAATCATTAAACCTGTCCAACCAGTTAAGTGAATTTCTTGTTTTTATTATATTGAAACAATAAAAGTCAATGAAAAAATAGAAAAACAGGGTTAATTTTAAATAATTGGTACTACCAAAACTTCAAAATTAAGATTATGCACTATATAGATATAAATTTTAAGGGATGAAAAAAAGTTTTTATGTACGTTTTTGTTGTTTTTTTGGGAAAATTAAATATAGAGCTAATAAAACGGAAGCAAGATGTGTAATCTGTGCTTCCATTTTAAATAGAATACGAGGTGATTGAATTTTAAAAATTTCAGACATTAAAAAAATCGATAGTTCTTTTCAGTGTATCTGACATATGGGCTATATTTCGTGAATTGCCTGCCATTTCGTCAGCATCCTCAACTCCTTTCTGTGTCAGGGCACTTATGTTTGAGATAGAAGAAGATATCTCCTGTATGGCTATTTTATGTTCCTCAATCGCAAGTTTAACTGTTTCTGAACTGTCTCTGACTTTTATGACTTCAGAGGACACTTCAGAATTTGATTCAATCTGTTGCTGCATAAATGTATATATGCGGTTTATAACATCAGTAATAGAACCGATAAATCCTATTATTTTTGTTATAGTTGAAATAGAATCTTCAACAATAGTGAGTCCTTTTTTTATTTCATTATCATTCTGTGCGATAAATGTTTCAATATTTTTTATGCTTGAAGCTGTTTCGTCTGCCAGTTTGGAAATCTCGTCTGCTACAACAGCGAACCCGCGGCCTGCTTCTCCTGCTCTGGCAGCTTCAATAGCCGCATTCAGAGACAGCAGGTTAATCTGTTCTGAAATTCCGCCAATAATATTAACGATATTTGTCATGGCTCCGGAGCTTTCGGTAATTTTCTGCATGCTGAGATTAATATTGTTAAGGGATTCATTTCCGAGTTTAGCTTCAGCCTCAATTTCAGTAGTCAGGTTTAAAGAGTCTCTTGTTGTTTCACCCATCCGGTTTGTATTTTTAGTTAAATCATCTATTTTTCCTATGAGGGTGTTCATGCTGTCAAACTGCTCTACGGTATTGTGAAAAATGCTATCCATGCCAGCGGAGATTTCTTCAACTGATGCAGTTATCTCTTCGGCGGAAGCTGCCTGATCCTGTGAATTCCGGGCAAAGGATTCAGAAGAAGCAGACATCTCCTCCGATGAGGAGGCAAGGTTAACAGTGGTATTCTGGATTTCACCAACAATCTCTCTTAATTTTTTTACCATATTGGACATGGCGTCAAGCATCTGCCCTGTTTCATCATTATTTGATATTGATATTTCTATATTCAGGTTTCCGTTAGACATGGTATTGGCCACGTTAAGGACTTCAATCAGGGGCTGAATCATGATTTTTTTTGTCAGAAAGAAGATGAAAGCTATGAGTGTTGCGCTAATTACAAGAATAAAGATTAAAGTTGAGTAAAGAAAACCCATGGCCTGTTCAGCTATCTCATTTTTATTCTGTGTAAAAAGTATATACCAGTCGTATTGAATGTTCATGTTGGTTGAATCAAATTTTGAAAAAACAAATTTTTTCTTTACGCCGTCAAAATAATCAGTAAAATAATTCTCTCCTTTGAGAATTCTGTTGAGGGTAGGCCTGATTACGTCAGTGAATTTAGGATTGAGTATAAGTTCTTTGTTCTGATGTGAAATAATCATACAGTTTGAGTCAACCATTGTCATTCGTCCGGTTCTGCCCAGCGTGTTATTTTCAACAAAACGTTTCGTGAAATAATCCATCTGGGGGGCAATAATAGCTGAACCAACGATTTTGCCGTTGTCTTTTACCGGGGCGGCAATGACGAAAATGGGATTTCCCCTGAGAATGCTGGGATAAACGTTGCTTATAAAATAAGGTTTCCCTTCAAAGGTCTGTTTTATATATTCAAACTTCATTCCCGCTTTACCAATAGTATTTCCTCCAACAGTGTCACTGAAAAATTGTCCGTTTTTAACTTCCCTGTTTTTTCCTTTAACATTAACAGTTATTATGCGGTTTTCAGGGAGCTTTGCTGCAAGTGGCAGATTTTCATAATAAGGGTATCTTTTCTGCATCGCTTCAAGATAGTTATCAGCTTCGGCTACCAGAGCTGTATTTGCGGGGTTGGCACATGCCCTGATTACTCTTGAATCTGCTGCAATAGTCTGTGCAATAAGTATCTGATCTTCGATCCATTTTTTTAATGCTTCATTTGTCTGACGGGTAATGATTTCAGCTGTTTTGTTAAATGTTATCTCACTGTTGTTTTTGACAATAATATATGAAATCAATCCGAATAGTATAAGCGATATGGTTGTTACAGGGATTATTCGACTAAGATACTTTGTGGAAATTTTTACGTATTTTTTTTCTGACATAGGGCACCCTGATTTTATTATTTTCGCATTTAATTAAAGTAACTATCCGGTTTTTAATTATATTATGCCGGCTTATTTACAGGGGCATAACTTTTTATTAAAGACGATATTCTTTTTAATAATATTAATAACAATTTGGCGGACGGTGGTCAATTAAAATAACGATGTTCAGGGTAAAGTTTTCAGGAATCGGTACTACCATTAAGTTTAATTATTCATTTTTTTTTCATTGAATTCAGGTTGTTAATGAAAACAGGATAGATTGAATCGTATGTTCCAATGTTTTTTTCATTAAAAACAGAAAGTTCGGTTGAACAGAAAATCAGTACAGTTACAAGTTTATTATCATTATAAAAAGGTTTGGCAAAATAAGATTTTATGCCGTTTGGAATAAATATTGCCCAGTCAACAGGCTTGATACTTTCGAAAGTGTTTTCTACTATGATATGCGGAAGGTTGTAGTTCAGAATATTTTCTGCTATTGTCCCTTCAAAAGGATAGGTATATCCCGGAGTCAGGGTCCGGAAGGCTTCTCCCGCACCCCAGACAAAGACTTTTCCCTCGTCAACATGTATATCCGAGTAGAGTATTGCATTTGCCAGTCCATGTATGGGCTGATTTTCAAGAATTATTTCAAGAAGCCTTATGATATCTTTTTTCTTTGCTGCTGAAAGGGCATCGCGGTTTATTTTTTTCAGGTCTATATCTGTTATTTTTTCAGGGAGGGACGTGTAATCTGCTTCTGATCTCCTTTCGGGAATATTGTAAACAGAAACCCACAGGAGATTTTTTCCCTCAACATGGAGCGGCCTGATTGATGTATCTGAAAGGAAATCATTGTCCGGCATGGTTTTAAAGGTTAGTTCACCTCTCCATCTTCCGGAAAATATAATCTCTTCGTAGATATGATCCAGGTATTTAAGGGAATTTTCAGAAATATAATCCTTAAGAAATGAATATTGCAGCGATTCAGGAGAGATGGCAAACATTTCCCTGAAAGCATCGTTGCAGGCGAACATCTTTTTATCATCAAAAACAAAAAGAGCTACAGGGTTATCGAAAAGGTTAATTCTTTTAATAATTCTTGAGTCAGAGTTATCAATAGATTTAATAAAAACCGCGGTTTCAGTAATATCCATTATATAGCCGACATAGTAATTCGACCTGTAGATATCCTGGTTGCCCGCAATTTTAAGCCATTTGATTGTACCGTCGTAAAGCTTGATCCTGAAAACAGCGAGCCCTACCTTCCGCTCTCTTATATTTTTAATAAATTTTTCAAAGATGTGCCTGTCTTCATCAAGGATTATGCTGTATGTGAAATCGGGATTTTTAATTATAAGCGTTGAGTTTTCTCCAAGACCGGGCAGGGCGTATTTATTGAGATATTCAATTCTGTTTTTGACTACATCGATACTCCAGAAAAGGGCAGGGATCGCGTTTATATAGCTGTAGATATCTTCAAATGAATTTTTGAAGTGCTGGTTAAGGTTTTTGTCTGAGTCAAAAAATCTGTCCATATGGTTTAAGTTATTAAATGATTATATGAGTACAAGTTAAAAAACTATCTGAATAAATTTTTTTAAATATTAAATAATCGTATTTATATGAAGAAAATACCCTTCTAAAATGTATTGACATCATGCCCTGTATTAATGTTCTGTCATGTAATGCACCATGTAAACCAGATCTTTTATCACCTGTAGTTTCCATTTGTTAAGACTGACTTGAATATCCGCGGTGCAGACAAATCAATATTATAATTTAAAAAAGAGAAGGTGTAATGTTATCAGTTAATAATCTAAAACTGGCTTTCGGCAAAAGAATACTTTTTAAGGATGTGAATATAAAGTTCAGGCCCGGGAACTGTTACGGCCTTATAGGGGCCAACGGTTCAGGCAAATCGACATTTCTGAAAATTGTTGCCGGTGAAATCGAGCAGACAGAAGGAGAGGTTATTGTCGATCCAGGTGAAAGGATTGCGGTTCTTAGACAGGACCAGTTCGCTTTCGATGAATTTGAAGTAATAGACACGGTAATAATGGGGCATAAAGAACTTCATGACGTTCTCAGGGAGAGGGATGAGATATACTCCAGGGATGATTTTACTGATGAGGACGGGATGCGCGCTTCTGAGCTGGAGGAACTTGTTGAAAAGTTTAACGGGTACGAGGCGGAGACCGAGGCTGAAATCCTACTGAGTGGTCTTGGAATTGCCGAAGACCTTCACAGAAAGAAGATGAAGGAGCTTGAAGGAGGGGAGAAGGTCAAGGTTCTTCTCGCCCAGGCTATTTTCGGAAACCCTGATATACTCCTCCTTGACGAACCTACCAACCACCTTGACCTGGAGTCGATGAAGTGGCTTGAAAACTACCTTGCTGATTTTAACAATACGGTCATAGTGGTAAGTCACGACAGGCATTTCCTCAATAATGTCTGTACGCATATTGCTGATATAGATTTCGGAAAGATTGAAATATATGTGGGTAACTACTCTTTCTGGCTCGAGGCCAGTGAACTTGCACTTCAGCAGAAACGGGATGAAAACAAAAAGGTTGAAGATAAAAGAAAAGAGCTGCAGGCCTTTGTGGAAAGGTTCAGCTCCAACGCTTCAAAGGCCCGTCAGGCAACCTCAAGAAAGAAGCTCCTTGAAAAACTTACACTTGAGGATATTAAACCCTCCTCCAGGAAGTTTCCCTTTATTGAGTTCAAGCCTCTTCGTGAAACAGGAAAGGTAATACTTGAGGTGGAGAATCTTAACAAGACAGTTGATGGGGAGCATCTGTTGAAGGATTTCAATCTTCTCCTTAACAGGGATGACAAGATCATATTCCTCTCATACAGTCATATTGTTCAGACCACGCTTTTCCAGATTCTCATGGGTGAGCTCAAGCCCGATTCGGGGACATTCAGATGGGGGGAGACAATAACCACATCCTACTTTCCCAAAGAGAACAGCGGATATTTTGAAAATGATATGAGCGTTCTTCACTGGATAAAACAGTTTACCACTAATCCCGATGAGGCTTATGCCCGAGGTTTTCTGGGGCGCATGCTTTTTACAGGTGAGGAGTCGCTCAAGAGCATCAAGGTACTTTCCGGAGGTGAAAAAGTCAGGTGTATGCTCTCCCGCATGATGCTTTCAGGCGCCAATGCCCTTATATTCGATGAGCCTACGAGCCACCTTGACCTTGAGGCGATAACCTCTCTTAATAATGCATTAATAAAATATCCTGAGATCGTACTGTTCACCTCCCATGACTATGAGTTCATTAACACTATAGCGAACAGGGTGATCGAAATCACACCTGAAGGCGTTATCGACAGGCGTATGACCTTCGAGGAGTATGTTGAAAATGATGACATTAAAAAGCTCCGTGATGAGATGTACCATGGGCATAACAGGCTGGTTCTTTAATCCATGGCGCTGATAAATTTTCAGGACGTTTCACTCTCTTTCGGCGGCCCGAACCTGCTGGATCAACTGAATTTTCAGATCCATGCGGGTGAGAAGATAACCCTTCTGGGGAGAAACGGCGCAGGGAAGTCTACCCTGATGAAGATTATTAACGGCATGATTGAACCTGATTCAGGTGAAATTTTCCGTGAAAAAAACCTCCGCACGGCAATGCTCCAGCAGGAGGTGCCTGAAGACATTTCAGGGAGCATATACAGCATTATAACAGGGGGAATCATTGATGACCCGGATGAAGTCCATGACGCGGCCCTTGAGAAGAAACATATAGGTCAGATTGAAAAGGTACTCTCCCTGATGTCGCTTGACCCGGAACCTGAATTCAGTTCACTCTCCGCGGGAATGAAGAGGAGGGTGCTCCTGGGCCGGGCCCTTGTTAATGATCCAGACATTCTTCTTCTTGATGAGCCGACAAACCACCTTGATATAGATTCAATAAGATGGCTGGAGGATTTTCTCTTCCGCTATGACGGCACACTTTTCTTCGTGACGCACGACCGTGCCTTCATGCAGAAGATCGCCGGAAGGATACTTGAAATTGACAGGGGTAACCTCTTTGACTGGAAGTGCGACTATAAAACATTTCTTAAAAGGAAAGAGGCATGGCTCGATGCGGAGGAGCAGCAGAATGCCCTCTTTGACAGAAAACTCGCGCAGGAGGAGATCTGGATACGGAAGGGGATAAAGGCTAGGCGCACCAGGAACGAGGGGCGCGTGCGTGCTCTCAAGGCCATGAGGGTGGAGAGAAGCAAACGTATAGAACAGCAGGGCAGGGTCAAAATGGACCTCAACCAGGCTGAAAGGTCAGGGAAGCTTGTAATTGAGGCCACGGATATAAGTTTTGGTTACGATGAAAGATCTCTCGTCGAAGGTTTTTCTACCACAATAATGCGCGGGGACAAAATTGGTATAATCGGGCCCAACGGCTGCGGCAAGAGCACAATGATCAAGCTCCTTCTGGGTGAACTGCAGCCCGGGTCAGGAAAGGTGAGGCAGGGGACACGTATTGAGGCCGCCTACTTTGACCAGCTTCGGGAGCAGCTTGATCCGGATAAATCGGTCCGGTATAATGTCTCGGACGGTACCGATATGATCGGGGTAAACGGGAAAACAAAACACGTTATCGGGTACCTGCAGGATTTTCTTTTCACTCCTGAACGGGCTGATGTTAAGGTGAGCGTGCTTTCAGGAGGGGAAAAGAACAGGCTGATGCTTGCCAGGCTCTTCACAAAGCCGTTTAATCTCCTTATTATGGATGAGCCCACAAATGATCTCGATATAGAAACGGTTGAACTCCTTGAAGAACTCCTCCTTGAATATGGGGGTACACTGATTACGGTAAGTCACGACAGGGAATTTCTCAATAATGTTGTAACCAGCACAATCGTTTTTGACAGCGACGGTTCTGTACGGGAGTACGCCGGCGGTTATGACGACTGGCTTATTCAAAGGCCCGCTCCCGTGAAGGAGGTAAAGGATAGAAAGTCCCCTCCTGAAAAGAAAGCCCCTGATAAAATAAAGCTGACCTTTAAGGAAAAGCGTGAACTCGAAGCCCTCCCTGAAATTATTGCTGAAAAAGAGAAAAGAAAAGAGGAGCTTCTGGCCATCGTCTCAGACCCGGAATTTTTCAGAAAGAGCGGCAGTAATGCCGCTGATGTAAAAAATGAGATGGAAGGTATAGACTCTGAGCTTGAGACTCTATTTGAACGATGGATGGAGCTTGAGGAGAAGGAGAAGTTATCAAAATAAAAAAATAGCCCCCGATTGCCGAGGGCTTCAATTGCCGGTTTATTGCAAGATGGGGTTTGGGGTGCTACAGGCCCCACGTCCTGTTGAAACGGAGAAATATTGAGTGAGTTCAATCTGTTAGATAGAATAAAACATATTCCGGAATTAATTGGAATAGCTACAGCGACTATTATTCTGTAGCAGTTTCAGTTATTTTTCTGTAACAGTTATAATATGAAACGGGTAACATTTTATGCATGATTCATGCTCGCTTTGTCCAAATTTTAATTATTGACAATTATTATATCTTCCCATTAAAAAAGGCTTATCTGATTAGTGTAATATAAATTTATTAACCGGACGTTTTTAACATAATCTTTTATAATTTTATTTTTTGTAAAAAAAGCGTGATTCCACAGCCGGAAACGGCTATGAACTATTTTTTATTTTAGAATAAAAAAATATAATTAGAATTTTAATCAGTTTTAATGTATTTTCAAATCAGATATCAATAGTTCTGTTGCAAATTTATTTTTTAAACATTTAATAAGGGATGCTGCTTCTTCAAATGCAGGACGGCACAGGGCAGAATTAAAACAGAGCCGGGTTCATTCTCTAATGCGGGACGCAGTCTGGAATGAAATTAAATCGATGTATTAAATAACGATAAATAAGGACGAAAATTGTAATGCTGAATAATTATTTTATTGAACTGAACAAAGCTGTTTCAAAGAAATCAACATCCGCAAAAACAGCAGGGAAGAAGACCGCATCAAAAAAAAGTGCGGGGAAAGGCGCTGCATCATTTGACAGTAAATTGCTGATAGAAAAACTTGATGGCATTATTCCGGCAGGGCTTAAAATTTCAGAGGCAAAGCCTATAGATTCAACAGGCTTCTCACCTGAAGGAGCAGATTATATTGTCTATAACGAGTATTGCCGCGATATTTCGACCCTGTTTAACGGTTATATACCTTTTGAACTTATCCAGGGGGCTTTTTTTGCAATCCCGGAGCTTAAAAAGAATACCCTTGCTGACGCGCTTAACCGTGTTGTTACAGTAAAAAAAATTAATCGTTTCTCTGAGGAGGAGAGTGAATTTTCAGTACCCTGCTTTATTGTTACCGGTGGAGCGGATTACTCTCTTCCTGATCTTAAAAATGATGTTGTGAATTACTATATTTCCAAGGGAGTGGAGCCTGAGGCTGAGTTTGAGATAATGATGATATTCAACCAGGGTATCCTGATTAAGGACTGGCATAGCGGCAACAGGAGTTATGTGGGACTTGAGACCGGTGAGGATACGCTGATGTGGTTTTATATACTTATTTCTGAATATCTACTGATTGAAAGGGAGGAGGATTTCGATTTAAGGAGGTATATCAGGTCTGATAAGGTATATAATGAATTTTAATTTGAATGTTCTTTTTAAATATTGTTGACAGGAGAAATAATTTATAATATTTTTTATAAAACTATAAAAGAACAATCGGGTGGTAAATGTGCAATTGCTAAAAAAAGGCAGCTATAGCTTCATTATTATAATGGTAATGGCATTTGCTTTTCTTCTGACTTTCCAGTCTGAATCAAAAGCTGCATCGAATAAGGATGTCATTCTGGTTCTTGATACTTCCCTGAGCATGGTTGGTTATCAGGGAAAAAATATCATGGATGATGTTAAAAGGAGTGTTTATACTTACATTGATTCACTTCAGGATGGTGACAGGGTTACATTTGTCACGTTTGACGAGGATTTAAAGACTTATCCGCAGGTTGTAATTGATGACCAGAATGACAGGGATATCGTCAAAAAGTATATATCCGTTACCGAGGCAAAAGGTCAGTGGACATTTACACTTAAGATGCTTAAAACTGTGTTCGGAATCGCTGATAACCTTACAAAAGCAAATTTAGAAGAGAATCCCTCAAATCCGAGAAATGTCGTAATTGTTATTATGACAGATGGTCTTGATGATCCTCCTCCGGCAAGGAGTAAGGAGAAATTTGATTTAAAGAAAATTGCAGATCAGTACAGCGGTAATGACTGGTGGATATACCTTGTTAATCTCGCTGAAATGAAAAAATCCAAGGTAATATCTGAAGCTCAGGAGAATCTGAAAAAAGAACTTGCAAAAGTGAGTGGAAATACTACTTTTATAGATGGTGAGAATCCTGACAAAGCAATAAATGAGGACATGAGGAAGGATATCGAGCAGAAGGAGTGGAACCAGTTTCTGAAGGTTCTTCCTTTTATAATTCTTGCTGTTCTCCTCGCCGGAATTATTATACTTGTTCTATTGAAAAGGCAAGCGGTATTAAGGTAAGCGGCACCCTTGAATACTGGAACCATGAGCTTCTCAGGCCTGAGGCGTTAGCTGTTTCTCTTGATACTCTGGGAGCTAAAGAGGTGGTAATAGGAAGGGTTCCTGCAGCGAATCTTAAGATTCGGGATTTTGAGGCAAGGTATACCTTAACTCTTAAGGCTGTTCGGGAAAAAGGAGTGATTCGCATTAAGCTTCTTGCTGAAGAAGGCCTTGAAGTGGGCTTCAAAAACAAGGAGTTTGACGGTTACGTAAATGATGGTGATATTTTCAGCGCATCTAACTTTAGTTTCAGATACAATGGCTGAAAAATCAGGAAATGCTATTCTTTTTTTGTTTTTTGACGATATAGGTATTAAATTGTGTCCGGATTGTTAAAGATTTATCAAGTTTATGAAATAAATCTTGACATAGCAAACAAGTTGGATATTTATATCAATATTATAAAAAATTATATATATTCAGATTTCTGGATATATTTAATAAATAAACCAAGAAGTATTGTTGTTGTGTTATATATCTAAGGAGGGTTCAATAATGTCATTAAGCCAATTCCCAAAAAGTCCGAATAAGGTGCATCCAACAGTTCCAAGTGCTGTAGGTTCAAGGGAGTCAATAGCCCAGGAGGGGAGAGACAAGGTCCAGGAAGGAAAGGTTATTCTGGATGAAACTTTTGATAAGGTTCTAAACCAGATCCAGACCAAGCTTCCTGAAGAGGTTCTTAAAGAACTTGATGTAATGGGTGGTTTAAAAGAGAAATTGTATAACTATATCAACCAGACATATGTAAATATGTTTAACCGTTATACAGTAACAATGGAAGATGAATTCCTGAAAAAAGTAAGGGATTTCGTTGATAAAGAAGAATCTAAAGGTCTTGCAAGATATACACCGAAAGAGATTGTTGAGATTCTCGATAAAATCGGTGGTGCTGACAAGTTCCATACGGGTGAAATTGAGAAATCAATTGTTAACATGTATGGTCACCTTCAGGGACATATCCAGAGGGGAGTCAATGACCTTGAGGTTGAAACAAACTCTATCCTCAGGCAGAAAACTGACGTTGGTGCTTTTGTAAGGGGTGAAAACGCATACGCGATACTCAAGTGCGTCTTCAAAGACAATGAACTTCGTCCAAAGTATGTTTATGATGTTAAGCTTTCCATAAATATTCTTGAAAGTGAATTGATTAGCCCTATGTACCACTATCAGGTAACTGTTGAGTCTATCATGAAAGATACGATTCAGAAACATATTCAGAGCCTTATTGATAAGCAGGTTCAGCTTTTTAATGATGAGCTTGTAGACAAAGGTAAAAATGAACTGTCTGCCAGTGAAAAGATGTTTGAAAGGGTAAAAAGAATTGAGAATTTCACTGATGATGACAAGGAAGATGATAAATCAAGAAGGTACACAATCCTTGCGAAGAAATTCCTTGATAAGATTGAAGGCTTAAGGGCTGAAATTGATGTTGAAGAGATGGATCCTCTGAACATCAGGGAAAACATCAAGTATGTAATTGATGAGGAAAACATCAGAAACAGGGGATACAATACATGTATCAACTCTATAACATCAATTCTTGATACAAGTAAGCTTGGTTATCAGGTTTGTGATAACATGAAAAATGCACGTGTATGTAGAATCAGTGAGTATGAAGAGACTGATAGAACTGTACTTCCTGACGAAAGATATACAATAAGAATGGCGTACTATGATCAGAATCAGCTTAAAGAAGCGAAGAAAGAGTATGATAAGCAGGTTGCTGCTTTCACAACTGAAATAGGAATGCTCTGGGATGTTGTTCATGCTCACTATGAGTCAAAGAAAAGATTCCGATCACTTCAGGATTTTGATGACCTCAGCGCAAGGCTTATGAATAAAGAATGGAAGAGACAGAAGAAAGCATACGAGGATGATCCTGATGGAATTCTCTGGAATGAAATCGGTGATATGTATAACGAAGCTTCATTTGTTGAGAAAAATAACAGAACATATGAAGACAGGTTCAGAAATCTTAAGAATAAAATTACTTATCTCAGTTCAATTCTGCAGAAGATGCATGGATATCAGAACCCTGTTGAAAGAGTTATACTTGATGAAAGGATCAGCTTTATGGAAAAACGATTCAATGAGTTTACTCATCTCGTTAATCCTCACCATATTCAGCCTGGACTCATTCTTGATATAGATATCACTACAATCAAGAGAAAACAGTATATTCTTAAGAGTATGGCTAACGTACTCAACGAGTTCCTCTACAGTGTATCTAAAGGTTTCGCTGATGCGGCGTTCGCAACATACTCCAGAAGGAGATCAACAGTAAGGGCGGATATCGATCAGGCTTTCGGTGAAGAGGAAATTGGAGAGGACCTTTTTGAAACAGCATACAAAACTGATGCTGGAACTCCTGAAATTAATATTCCTGAGGTTACAGGTTCAGTAGATCTTACCCCTAAAGCCAAGCCCAAGAAGAAAAGTTCAGGATTAAAAGAGCTTTAAAATTAATATGATATAAAATAAAAAAAAGGGATGTGATACATCCCTTTTTTTTATTCAAATTTTACTTCTTAAAATTTAATTTAATACTTGAAATTTATTATTCTTTTTAGGTAAAATAATAATATATGTCTTATCAATCAATGGAGAGTCGATGATGGAAACTACATATTTTTCACTTGGTTCCAAAGCGTCATTCAATAAAGCACTGAGGCATTTTTATGCAGTTAATGATGCAGTGGATGAAATAGAATCAAAAGGGAACATTGCGGATTATATTAATGATTTACTGGATGAAGAGGATCTGCATGCGGATCAGATCCTTCCTATTATAGGTTCAGTTGTTAAAGACAAATTCAATTATTCATACGGGTCTTTCGGTGTTCTTACTGATATAACTGATTTTGAAAAAATTTCAAATGTCGCTAATAAGTGGAGCGCCCTTGATCTTGTTGTTATTTATTACGCTCCTGACGGGAAAAGAATTGTGATAAATCCCAAGAAAACAGACAGCTGGGAGAGAGCCCGTGAATTACACCGCGATCAGCTTGTTGTTATTTACGCAAAGTATCTGAAAGAAGAAAATGTATCTATTGAAAAAGAGGCAGTTAATACACTGAATGATCTTCTTCGCGGAAAAGATGTCTTTATAAATAAAAATTTTGTCGATAAAAATGCAATTGTAAGGGTTGAAACACCGGTACCTGCAAAACCATCAGTTGCCGCGGCCCCGGCTGCAGGCGCTGCCGAAGTTGCTGTTCCAGTAGCTGCCCCTCCTTCAAAATCTAAAAAGACAAATATTACTCCTAAATATGGTGTCCAGGTAAGTAACGAGTTATTCCATAACGGGAATGTTGAGGCATGGAAGAAAATTCTTGAAAGCTATCATGCGAAGTATCCGGATCTGTCTGTGCATGTAATGTTCGCAGGTGAAGTTATAAACGATATTAATTCACTCTTTAAGTGGGGAAAAGTAAAGCATGGTGATTCCATATTTTTTCAGGTATCAGGTGAAAATATTATGGGTGTATCAAAACTTCAGAAATATCTTTATGAGGGCGCAAGCCAGAGATATGAACAGTTTCTGAAACTCGGTGTGGGCAGAGTTCTTAATCTATTCTAATGGAAATGAGGTAAAGACAAGATGGCAAATATTATATATTTCAATAAAGATCTGAAAGGTGTTGATGACAAGACTCTCCCTAAAATCGGAATAAGAGGGAGAAGAGCTGTGGAACTGGCAAGTATGGGATTACCCATTGTGCCCGGGTTTATAATAGATTCTGAAATGACCGTAAAACTTCCGCAGGTGAATATTAAGGAGCAGATTGCTTCACATATTGCGCAGATTGAAAAAGAAACCGGAAAAAAATACGGTGATAAGAAAAAACCTCTGATGCTGAAACTGGTTATCAGTTCCGATCTTAATGTACCTTTCTTTCCTTCAATTCACAATATAGGGATGAACAATGATACAGTTGAGGCTTTTGGTGAATTTACAGGTAAGGACTTCGCGTATGGGGAGTACCTCTTCCTCCTGAGGAGCCTTGCACGAAAGATTTTTGATATAAGCGAAGAGGATATCAAAAAAATTGAAAGCGGGCTTTCAAAAAAGCCTACAATTGAGCAGATTAAAAAAACGATAGATTCTTATAAGAAAGAATTTGGTGAAAATTTCAGCGATGATGTTGTTGATCAATTGATCCTGATAATGAAAAAATCAGCTGAGAAATACTGCGATTCAGAAATAGACGTTGATCAGACACTCTCTATTATGATCCAGGCAATGGTTTATGGTAATTTCGGTAAGAATTCATATTCAGGGAGTTATTTCACAAGGAATATAGTAACAGGTGATTCTGATATTCAGGGAGATTTCCTGAAGAATGAATTTGATTTTACCACAGGAAAAGCCCTGGATATTAAGAAAATTGATAAAAAATATTATGATAAATTCACCCAGATAGCCAAGAAGGTGGAAGAGAATTTTAAAGAGATAAGAAATATCAAATTTACTATAGAGGAGGGGGATTTCTGGCTGGTTGAACAGAGAGAAGTTGATGAAAAATCAACACAGGCCCAGATTAAGACCCTGCTCGATCTGAACCAGAATAAAAAAATCAGCGATGAATTTCTTATCAATTCAATTAAACCGGGGCAGCTTAATGAGCTTCTTCATCCTGTAATTGATCCCCGTTCGGTTAAGACTATTAAAACAATTAAAGGCGGTATTGCAGGTTCTACAGGTGCAGCAATAGGAAGGGTCTTCTTTTCAACTCCCAAACTTCTTGAAGAATACAAAAAGGCCATTATGCATGGCGGCGATACCAATATGATTCTTATTCTGGTTTCATCCTATGCTGAGGATGTTAAGGCTATTGAAGTATCCCAGGGGGTCGTTACCTGTGAAGGTGGTTTCTCCTCTCACGCTCCTGTTGTAGCGCGAAGTCTTGGCAAGGTGGCCATGGTGCAGCCTGAAATGAAGATAAAAGGTAACACTTTTACCCTTGGCGGGAAAACAGTAAAAGAGGGTGATTATATTTCTATGAATGTCCCCTATTATGATGACCCGACACTTTATCTCGGACAGGTCTCCTTAATAGAACCTGATTTTAAAAAGAACGGTCTGCTTGACTTCCTTGAAATAGTTGAAAAATACATTGAAGATTTTGATGTTCGTTCAAATGCCGACCAGGGCCGTGATGCTGTTATTTCAAAAGAGTTTAAGGCTGACGGTATTGGTCTCTGCCGTACAGAACATATGTTTTTTAATGAAAAGCGTATCATGAAGTTCAGGGAGATGATTATTGCTGAGGATGATAAAGAGCGCCTCAAGGTTCTGGAAGCTCTTAAACCGATGCAAAGATCTGACTTCTACGATCTGTTTAAAATTATGGCCGGAAAACCGGTAACAATCAGGCTGCTTGATGCTCCGCTTCATGAATTTCTTCCAAGATCAGCTGACAGCATGAAAGAATTTGTGAAGTATATGCAGGCTAAGAAGAAATCGTATAAAGCATCTGATATCCAGTCAAGATGTGAGGAACTGGGGGAAATGAATCCTATGCTTGGGCACAGGGGGTGCCGTGTTGCAGTAACCTACCCTGAAATATATGAAATGCAGTGCAGGGCTATTTTTGAAGCTGCGTGCATGCTGAAAAAAGAGGGTCTTGAAGTTGTGCCTGAAATCATGATACCTATAGTCATGAGCGAACAGGAGATTAAATTTCTTAAAAACGGTAAAAAGATTGAAGGAAAAGAAGTGAAGGGTATTCGTGACATCAAGGATGAGGTCCTTGAGGAGTATGGGGTAGCTGATCTCGATTATAAAGTCGGGACAATGATTGAGCTCCCTGCCGCGGCCCTTGCTTCCGGTTCAATTGCTGAATATGCTGAGTTTTTCAGTTTCGGCACCAATGACCTTACACAGACAACATTCGGTCTTTCGCGGGATGATTCCAACTCATTCTTCCCGGATTATTCATTATACGACCTGATGAAAAATAATCCGTTTAAGGTTCTCGGTGAGCCGGTGAAAGAACTGATAGGTATAGCTTCTCTCCGGGGAAGGCTTACAAGGCCTGATATTAAAATGGGTCTCTGTGGTGAGCATGGAGCCAATCCTGATAACATCACTTTCTGTATTGAAGCCGGATTGAACTATGTTTCATGTTCCGCATACTCAATACCACTGGCTAAACTCGGTATTGCGCAATATAATCTTGGCAAAAAATAGAGTTGAATATTATTAGACAAAAAAAGAGCGGTTTAAAGCCGCTCTTTTTTTTATTCTGCTGTGTTTTTTTTTACCTGTCAAGGGCTGCTATTCCTGGCAGAATTTTTCCTTCAAGTACTTCAAGGAATGCGCCGCCTCCGGTTGATATATAGGTAATTTTATCAGAAACACCGGCTTTATTTACTGCTGTTACACTATCACCGCCCCCTACAATGCTCAGACAGTCAGAGTCAGCAAGCACCTGTGAAATTGCATTAGTTCCATTGGCGAAATTAGGCATTTCAAAAGCGCCCATGGGGCCGTTCCATATTACAGTTCTGGCTTTTTTTATCTGTTCGGAAAATATCTTTACAGATTCAGGCCCTATATCAAGGCCGATTATATTATCAGGAATAGATTCGACAGGAAATACCTCTCTTGGTGATTCGTTGTCAAATTCAGAGGCTCCCACAATATCAACGGGGAGTAGTATTGAGACATTCTTTTCGCTGGCTTTTTTCATAATTTCTTTCGCGGAATCGATCAACTCCTCCTCAAGAAGTGAATTCCCGATTGAATATCCGTTAGCCTTGAGAAAGGTAAAAGCCATCCCCCCGCCAATGATCAGGAAATCGACTTTGCTGACAATATTGTTAAGCGCATCAAGTTTGGATGAAACTTTCGCTCCGCCTATGATCGCCCCAAAAGGTCTTTCAGCATTTTTAATGACATTCTGGCTGTATTCAATTTCATTTTTCAGTAAAAAACCTGCTCCTACTGTTTTAACAAATTCTGCTACAGCAAAGTTTGAGGAATGACCTCTGTGGGCAGCAGCAAAAGCATCATTAACGAATATATCTGCATGACGAGCCAGCAATTCACCAAGAGAATGATCATTTTTCTCTTCTCCGGGGTAAAACCGGATATTTTCAAAGAGTATTATTTCGCCGCTGTTCATTTTCCTGGTGATTTCAACCGTTTCATCCCCCAGCGGAGTATCAATAAATTTTACGGGTTTATTCAATATTTCAGAAAGTTTTTCTGCTACAGGTCTTAAGGAGAGTGAAGGTTTAACCTGGCCTTTTGGTCTCCCAAGGTGGGAAACCAGAATAATTTTTGCTTCATTTTTTAAACAGAAATCGAGTGTCGGAACTGTTGCGGTAATCCTTGTGTAATCAGTAATGTTCATTTCTTTATCGTAAGGAACATTATAATCCACCCTGATCATTACACGCTGGTTTTTAACATCGATCTGATCTATATATTTTACAGTCATTTTTTAAATCCTTTAAAAATGAATATTAAATTTTTTTACGCTCCCTTATTGATATGACTTTTGATATAACTATTGATATTTCATACAGAAACATAAGAGGAATTCCCACAAGCGCCTGTGACAACGGGTCCGGAGGTGTTATCAGCGCTGCCATAATCCATATTATTACAATAGCATATTTCCTTTTGGTTATCAGAAATTGAGGAGATATTATACCAAGTTTTGTCAGAATCAGTATAATAATAGGTATTTCGAAAATAACGCCCATGGCAAGGCAGAATAGGATAAGAAAACCTATATAGTCATCAGCCCCGATTGTACTCAGCATTTCTGTTCCTATGAAACTCAGCATAACCTTAATTGCCGCAGGCAGAATTATAAAAAAAACAAAAGCTGCACCGGAATAGAAGAGTATTATAGCAGAGAGTATTGTCAGTCTTGAAAAAGTACGGCTTTTGATTTCAATCGCGGGAACAATAAATCTCCAGATCTGATAAATAATCAGCGGTATCAGTGCGAAAAGAGATGCCGCAGCAGATACTTTTAATTTCAGCATAAAACCGCCTACTATGCGGAAAATATTAAGTTTATTTCCGGAATCAAGAAAGGGTTTGTTAATAATAGATAAGAGAAAATCTGAAAAATAGAAGGCTACCATTGTGAGTACAAAAAATGCTCCTAAAATAACCATTATTCTGCTTCTCAGTTCATCCAGATGCCCCACAACAGACATCGGCGTGTCTCCCCTTGCAAGCGAATCAGGATCAGCTTCTTCCAGGGTATTCTGGCCTGTTTCCTCCTCGGTCAGAAGGGCGTAAAGGTTTTCTTCAGGCTTCTTTTTTCTGGTTTGGGGCTTAACAGGGGCGCTGCCGCTCTTAACGTGAGAGGAGCTCTTCTTTTTAGCTGTAGATTTAACAGCAGTACTTTTCTTTTTTGCAGGACTTTGTTTTGCTGTTTCTGATGAAGCCGGCTTTTTCTTCGCCGCAACAGTTTTTGAGGTATTCTTTTTAACTGCTTTTGTAGAGGTACCCGCGGATTTTTTTTTGCCGGCATTAGCTGTTTTTTTTACAGCCGGTTTGGAATCACTCTCTTTTTTAGCCAAGATAACCACCTGCTAATTTATTTAATTAAAATTCTTCAGTTGAAATGACTTTTGAATTATCGTCATAAATATTCCATTTGCCGGTTTTTTTGCCATTCCTGTAGTAACCCGCATATTTTCTTCTTCCGTTGTCGTGGAAAAATTTCCAGTATCCGTCACGTATACCTTTATTGTACTTTCCTATAAGAAATCTTTTCCCATTGGGATAAAAAAGGTTTTCTGTTCCATGTTTTTTGTCGTTTGAATACATTGAAATTATTTTTGGCATACCGTCCGGGTAATATTCTTTAAAAGTGCCATTAATTTTGCCTTTTTTATATATAATTTCGCATAATGGAACACTTTTTTCGGAAAATTCGTAATACGGGCCGTATAATTCATCATTTCTGTAGGTTATTTTTGATCGGACTTTTCCGTTTTTATAGAAATTAATCCACTGACCATTACGTTTATTATGTAAATAATAGCCTCTGGATTTGATTGTTTTACCTTCAGAGCCTTCGTAATAAATTTTCCATTCTCCCTCTTTCAGGCCGTTCTTAACAGAACCCTCAGCCTTGATATTGTCATTATCCCAGTAAAATTTTTCAGTACCTTTTTTAATAGTGACTATTTCGTTTTCTATATCAGCATCAGGGGTTTCAATCTGAAAAACAGAGTTATAGCTGTCAGGTATAGTATCATCTATGATACTTTCCGCTGTGACGAGGTGGACATGACAGAGTAGTGTTATTGAACAGATAGCAATAAGTGTTTTTTTCATCAGGGTTCCTTTTTAAAAAATAAAGAAAAGTTTTATGTCTTCTTGGAATTTGTCAGGTTTTATATATTTTATTCCGATATATATAATGTTACAGAGTATGACGACAATTACAGTAATCAGATATTATAGTCAAATATTTTTTATTTAAGCACATTCAGGCTGAAAATTTGATTATGTATAGTCAAAATGATGCTAATCAGCAAGATAATTTTAAATTTATATAGGGAAGAGGTGAAACCTTATGATGAGATCACTCTGGACTGCAGCATCAGGAATGATTGGTCAGCAGTTTAATATAGATACTATTTCAAATAACCTTTCCAATGTTAATACAACCGGTTTTAAAAAGCAGAGGGCCGAGTTTGAAGACCTGTTGTATCAGACAGTTCTTTCGGCTGGAACTCCCGCAACTGAAATTACGGAGATTCCCACGGGCATCCAGGTCGGTCATGGAGTCAAGGTTGCTGCAACACAGAAAATGTTTGAACAGGGGAGCCTCCAGAATACTGAAAATAAGCTTGATATGGCTCTTGAGGGTGAGGGATTTTTCAAAATTCAGCTTTATGACGGGACTTATGCTTATACAAGAGACGGTTCATTTAAAATAGATTCAAACAGACAGGTCGTCACTTCAAATGGTTACCTTCTGGAACCGCCTGTTGTACTTCCTGAAAATTTTATAATGAATACTCTCGCAATAAGCCAGGATGGAAGGATAACCGTTAAAATAGTGGGGGAGGAAGACCCGATCGATGTTGCCCAGATGGAGATTTACAGGTTTGTAAACCCTGCAGGTTTAAGTTCAATCGGAGGCAACCTCTTCAAAACCACTCCTGCAAGTGGTGAAGAAATCCCCGGACAGCCTGCATTTGAAGGTATGGCTAAAATCCATCAGGGTTTTCTTGAAATGTCAAACGTTAAGGTCGTCGAAGAGATGGTGAATATGATTGTTGCCCAGAGGGCTTACGAGGTAAACTCCAAGGCGATACAGACATCTGACTCAATGCTCAGTACAGCAATAGGTCTTAAGCGTTAATGATTAAACTGCTTTCAATACTGATTCTTTTAATACCTCTTTCAGCCTCGGCAAGGGTCAGGATTTATCTGATACCTGAGATTGAATGTGGTAAGCAGATTATCGTTCTTTCAGATATAGCTAAAATTGAGGGAGATTATGTATTGAAAGCCGGTTCTCTTGTTATACCTGCAAAATTATATAAAGATTCAATCGTTGATCGCAGGGAACTTAATAATTACCTTTCAGAAAATTTAACCGGTTCCTATTCAATTTTCGGGAGCGGAGTGAAACTCTCCTTCAGAAAAACTGAAGATGTAATCGTATGCGAGGAAGAACCTGAAAAGACTGATCTCGTTAAAAAGGGGCAAATGGTTGAACTTATGATAAAAAAGGGAAATATCAGTATAGAGATGTCGGGGAAAGCCCTCAGTAACGGTACGGAGGATGATGAAATAGATATCAGGCTTAAAAACGGCAGAGTCCTCAGAGGAAGGCCGTGCGGAGAAGGGAGGGTTATTGTAATCCTATGAAAAGAATTTTGTTGTTCCCCGTTATTTTTATACTGACCGTGGCTTCTCTTAATTCCGCGACAATCTGGCAGGATAGGGATATATATATTGCAGACAGGAATTTAAGGGTTGGAGATATTATAGTTGTAAACGTCAAGGACCTTTCCAGGATGAAATTTGATATAACACTGAATAATACATCATCATCAAATGTTGAATCAAATCCTGATGTTACAATAACCGGATTTCTTCCGAAAGTTTCAGCCAGCAGAAATATAAAAAATAATGAATCCACAATATTTAATAGAAATTCAAAGATAGATCTCGCCATTGCCTCAAGGGTCGTTGAGAGGCAGGAAAACGGAAATACCGTTATAAATGGTACACGTTCATATACATTTAATGGCGTAACCAGTACATTCAGTGTGGCCGGAATTGTTGACCCCAGGCATGTTAGCGGCGGAGTTATCGAATCCGAATATGTTGCTGATTTCAGGATACAGATTACAGGAAGAAAAGAGGGGCTGACCATCAGGAAAGGACAGCTCGCTCCTGACCAGACAGCGTCATCTGAATTGACGGAAGCTGAAAAACAGCAGATTATTATTGATTATCTTGAAAAAATAATCAGGGAACTTACGAAATAGATGAAAAAAAATCTCTTTAAAATATTTCTGATTTTTTACACTTTTTGTTTTGTAATAGCTTTTGCAGAGATACCTGTAAAAATAAAAAATATCTGTTTCATAGACGGTTATAAATCAAACCAGGTCTACGGTTACGGCCTGGTTGTGGGACTTTCCGGCACAGGTGATTCGAAATCAAACCTGACAAAAAGTTCTCTTAAAAACATGCTCAGTTCTATCGGTATTCAGGACAATAACCCCTCTACCAGAAATACTGCCGCTGTTATGATATCCGCGACAATTCCTCCCCATCTAAGGCTGGGGGAAAAGATAAATGTATATGTTTCTTCCGTTGGGGATTGTAAGTCTCTGATGGGGGGAGTTCTTATACAGTCTCCGTTAAGAGGGGCTGACGGCAATATATACGTTGCTGCGCAGGGTAAGCTTTCATTCCCTTCAGGTGAAGACCGCCGGAGAAGTGTTAAAACATCCGGAGTAGTGATTTCCGGCGGGATTGTTGAACGGGAGATAAAACCTGAATTTATTGTTAAAACAGCTGATAACAAAGATTCACTTAACCTTGTTTTAAACAGATGGGACTACTCTACAGCAGACAGGATAATTAAAGCCCTGCAGAAAAAATATAAAAACAGTAATGTGTCTCTTTCAGAAAACGGTAAAATCAATATAACAATTGATGATACTCTTCCCATGTCAGAGTTTATTTCCGGCATTGAAAGCACGGAGATTATACCTGAAATCAGGGCTATAGTTGTTGTGAACGAAAGAGACGGGACAATTGTAACAGGTGGGAATGTATCAATTTCAGAGGCTATGATCAGCAAAAAAGGTATGATTATACAGGTGGAAAATACCGATAAAAAAGTAAATGCCGCTTATCTGAAGGATGCGGCTAATGTTAAGGACCTTGTAGATAGCCTGAATACAGTCGGAGCCACAACAGAAGATATAATTTCAATTCTTAAGGCTCTTAAGGATTCCGGCGCACTTCATGCGGAACTTATAGTAAGGTAGGGTGGAATGAATACAATACAGAATTTATATACTCCAAAAATCGATACCCGGGAATCATCTGCTGAAAATAAACTCAGGAGATTTGATTCATCAGGAAAATTTGAGTCCGCCCTGACTGATGCATTAAAAAGCGGTAAAAGTAATGTAATGAATAAACAGCAGAAAAAACTCTGGGATACCTGTATTGAAGCTGAATCTCTTTTCGTAAATAAGATGCTTAAAGAGATGAGGAAAACAGTGGATAAAGGGGAATGGCTTCATGGAGGGTATGCGGAAGAGATTTTTGAAGATATGCTTTATGATGAGTATTCACTTCAGGTATCAAAAAATTCAAACCTCGGAATGGCAAAACTTCTTTATAATGAACTGAGCCGTAAAATTTAAGTGCGGTACTTAATTCCTGTGATTGTCGAAAAGGGCCTTTATGTATGAAGGATGAGTGTTTAACAGGATGGTGCCAAGTTCCCTGTTGTAAAGTGTACCCAGCCCGTTTTTAATTTCTCTGTATGCGTTATCAAATGAAGCCTGTTTCCTGTAGGACCTTTCGCTTGTAATGGCATCAAATGTATCTGATATTGCGATTATCTGGGCCAGTATGTCTATTTCATCCCCGCTTATTCCGGCAGGGTAACCTGAACCGTCAAGCCGTTCATGATGCTGCCTGGTTATGGTTGCGATTTCACCCATTGATGAGATTTTATTAAGTATATGGTATGAATGGATCGGGTGGTTCCTAATAAGCTCCCATTCCCTTGAGTCCGGGTCGTGTTTCTTATCAAGAATTTCATGAGGTATACTGATTTTACCGGCATCATGCAGCAGACCTGCCACTTCAGCCTTGATTATATCTGACGTGGAGAAACCGGCCTTTTCCGCGATGAATTTGGATAGGATTGATACTCTTGTTGAATGACCGTGTGTATAACCGTGTTTTGCGTCTATTACCCGTGCAAAGAGCCTGAGAATGGGATATAAACCGGCCATTCCGAACCCCTCCCAGTAATTATCACTTCCACTATGAAAATCTATTTTAAGGTATTTTTGTTCAAGCTGGAGAAATCTGTCAGATGTTTTGTCAGGTTCAAATTCATCATTTTTTATCATCTCGCACAGAAGGTTAACAATTTCAGGATTGAAAGCTTCTCCGCTTTGATCGGATATTATCTTAACTGCTTCATCAAGTGAATATTTATCGCGATCCAGACGGGGAGTCTGCAGTGAATCGAAGCAGTCAACCGCACTGAGTATCTGGACTTCAACCGGTATCTCATCCCCTGAAAGTTTGTCCGGGTAACCAGTGCCGTCCCATTTCTCATGATGCCATCTTATCCAGAATGAAAGATCGCTCAATTCCGGGATCGCAGCCGCAATTCTTGCTCCGGTAATTGAGTGCTGCTTAACAATCTGGTATTCCTCAGCAGTAAGAGAGCCTTTCTTTCTTAAAATGTTAATATCAATACCGATTTTTCCTATGTCATGGATAAGGCCGGCAAAATATAACTGCTGTATGTTTTTAGGAGGGAGACCCAGTTTATCACCTATAATAACACAACATTCACCCACACGCATAGCGTGCTGATGGGTGGGGTGATCGTTCAGATCAAATTCAAGAACCAGACCCAGGGCTGTCAGACATTCATTCAGAATCTGGCTTCTGTTTGGTAATTCAGGGTTCATTAATAAAAAAGAACAGTATTATATACTAATGTCAAATGTTTTATTAACACTCTGACATAGAATTTATTTCCGGATATTTATCTGATATAACCTGAAAATAAATCCGTGCTAAAGATAATCGGTATCATTAAACTATGTATATGTGCAGCAGGTAATTGATATTTATAATAAATTGTATTGATAATAATAATAGTTGACCATATTTAATGAATTAGAGATATTGAACATGAAGTACTAAGATTGTAATTTTCAGAAAATTGTTATATGTTAAGGTGAATGTTATGAGGATATATTTTGATAATGCAGCGACATCATGGCCGAAACCTGAATCAGTTATCGAGTCGATGATAAATTTTAATAGTGATATTGGAAGTAATCCCGGCAGATCGGGGCATCATCTTTCAGTGGAGGCCGGACGGGTTCTTTATGATGTTCGTGACTGTGCTGCCGAGCTTTTTAATGTTGATGATCCGCTTAGAATATCGCTGACTTCAAATGTGACACATTCACTTAATATTGTGCTCAGGGGTTACCTCGGTCCGGGAGATCATGTGATCACTTCATCTATGGAACATAATTCAGTGATGAGACCTTTAAGGGACCTGGAGCAGCGTGGCCTTGAGCTTTCAGTCATTAATTGTAATTCTGCAGGGCAGCTTGATCCTTTAAAAATAAAACAGGCAATAAAATCCAACACTAAACTCATAGTATTGACTCATGCATCAAATGTGACAGGTACATTAATGCCTGTTCATGAAGTCGGAGCTCTCGCATCTGAAGAGGGCATTACATTCTGTGTTGATGCGGCACAGACTGCGGGCTGTGTGCCCATTGATGTTGAACGGATGAATATTGATATTCTCTGTTTTACCGGTCATAAGGGGCTGATGGGGCCTATGGGAACTGGCGGGTTTTATATAAAAGACGGGCTTGAGAAGTTTGTTGAACCTCTTATGTCCGGAGGGACAGGCAGTCTTTCCGAGTATGAAAAACAGCCTGATTTTATGCCTGATAAATATGAATCAGGTACATTGAACGCCCTTGGATTTGCGGGCCTTGCTTCAGGTATCCGTTTTGTTCTTGATACAGGTGTTGACGTCATCAGGAAGAAAGAGGATGAACTTCTGAAATATTTTATGAATTCATTTCAAGAAAATCCAGCTGTAACTCTATTTGGTCCTGTTAACCCCGGGGAGAGAACGTCAGTTGTTTCATTTAATATTGACGGGGTAACACCATCTGATACTGCCTTTATATTCGATGAGGAGTATGGAATACTTTCAAGACCCGGGCTTCATTGCGCACCCTCTGCCCACAGGACACTGGGGACATTTCCCGATGGGACAAACAGGTTCAGTTTCGGTTACTTTAATACCTTTGAGGAGATTGATATTGCAGTAAAAGCAATTGAAAAAATTACAGGAGACAGGTGCAGAAAGGTGGGGAATGCATAAAACTGCAGATGAAGAGGTACTGCCTGTTATCAGTTTGTAATTTTTACAGAGAAATAAATTTTATTTATTGTGGATAATAAAGCCATAAGATAAAAACTCTATTAACCGGTGAAGCTGAAATAACGGGAATTGTCAGGCTCTGTTAAATTTAATGATTTGAGCTTTACCTGATTATCCATAAAATTTTCATACTAACAAAGAGACTAAACACTTTCCGGTTTTTGCCTTTTATTAAATAACACTTCATATTTAATAATTTATTGACAGGATGGGGATAATATAGAAAACCTTAACTGTCCTGAACAGTTAATTATTTTATAAGGATAGCCCTTATTGCATCAGGTAAGAAATATCCTTCATCAGGAAATAATTACTTAGTGAACATTTAACAGATAAAAAAGATGAAGTGAAGGAGTGATATGAATGGATGATAAAAACAAAGAGCTGCTGGAAAAATGGCATTCAGTAGTTTTCGGGAAAGACATGAAGACACTGGAAAGTCTTTTATCGGATAATGTCTCTTTTTATTCGCCGGTTGTTTTCAAACCAAAAAATACCAAAAATGAAACCATTTTTGTTCTCAGTAATGTAATTGAAGTTCTGCAGAATTTTAAATATCATAGAGAATTTATTGAAGGAAACAACTGGGCCCTTGAATTCACTGCTGAAGTTGCCGGCAAGTCGGTAAAAGGAATGGATCTTATCCAATTCGATGATAAAGGACAGATTATAAATTTTGAAGTTCTTATACGCCCCTTAAGCGGACTTATCGCCCTTGGCGAGGACATGAACAGAAGGTTCGCAGAGGCCGGATTCGCCACGAAACCGCTTGTTAAATAATATAAAATAAAAGGCTGTCCTTAAAGGCAGCCTTTTTTAATTATTTAAAAAAGATTTTATTGATTTATTTTGACTCTAAATTAATATGCACAACTCTATTTATTTTAAATTTTTTTCTGGATCGGTTTTATGGTGATTAAAAAGAATACTTTTGTGCCTGATGCGCTCAAAGCATCAAAAAATGTTGCTGATGTTTTTAATAAATATAATCTCCGTTGCCTTAAATGCAAAGGAATGGTACAGGATACTATAGAGAAGGTCGCTTTCAATAATGGCCTGGATCTTCAGTTATTTCTTGAAGAACTGAATAAAGCCGCGGGGAAGTAATTCCGGATAAGGGTTTGAACAGCGGCACTGTAAAAATTATATCCGGGACCCTCAGGGGGAAAAAGATTCCTTTCCTGAACAGTAAATACGGGGATGCGGATATTACTCCACAGAAGGTCAAGGGAGCTCTTTTCTCAATGCTTGGTGAGAGACTGTACGGGAAAGTCTTTGTTGATCTTTTCTCAGGTTCAGGTCAGATCGGTTTTGAAGCCATTAGCAGGGGGGCACAGGAAGTAATATTCAATGAAGCTGACCGGTCAAGGTTCAGCTTTATAAAGGAATTCGCTTCATCGCTGCATGCGGATATAAAGCCGCTGTTTCTTAACATGAAAGCCGCTGATGCTCTCCGGTATGTTTCAGGAAAAGGGATAAAGGCAGATATCATTTTCATCGATCCCCCTTATGAAAAAATAAAAGGCGAGGCTGAATCTTACGGCTCAATTATCAATGTAATTGAAGAATGCGGAATTATGGCGGCCGGGGGTGTTGTTATTATCCAGCACTTTTCTAAAAATGTTCTTCACGAATCATACGGTTCTTTCAGTCTCGTTTCCTGCAAAAAATACGGAACGACAACCCTTTCTGTCTATTCGTCAGACTGAAGACTTTTATCTGATCTGATTAATTCTGACATCGTTAATGGCTGAAACCGCGTTAAGGTAATCCAGCGGGGATTCTGTTGTCAGGTTATGGTATGCGAAAGCAATATATCTGTTATGGTGAATGTTCCCGGGCCTTGTCGAATCCACCAGTACCCATTTCCCGTTTACATAAGCTTCAACCCACATATGGTATACAAAGACATCTCTTTCCCCTGCGAAATATTCTGACAGGATGATTCCGATGACGGCCCTTGCAGGTACATTTACCGCGCGGAGGAGTGAAACTGTAAGTATGCTGTGTTCGGTACAGTCTCCGGCACGGTCACGTAAAATCGATATCGCCGGGATGAAGGGGATACCCTCTTTCTTGTCGGAGATATGCTTATAAACAAAGTGTGAAATATCTTCTACAGATTCTTTTGAATTGAGGAATTTTTTTGCGGTATTTTTTATCTCCCTGCTTTTAATGTTGAGGAAGGGAGTGTCCCTCAGGTACCTGGTTTTTTTATTGCTATCAGCGAGAGTGAAATCACCTGTTGATACCGTTATCTCTTTACCGCCGTTGGATGATGACCCGGATAAGACTTTCTGGTTGGCACTCCGGGGGAGGGAGAAGTCCTCATCTGATGATGAGATTGTGAATACCGATTCACTCTGTTTATAAACCCCGGTACTAAGATTTACAGGTTTAATTATAAATGATGATACCGGGAGAGCGGAAAATAAGGCATTAGATATTGTTAAAGAAAGGATTGTTAGAAACACCAGGAGTTTTTTCATCAATCAGTCGACCATTACAAGCTCGAAGATGTTATTCAGCATTTTTATAACTACCTTTTCAGTTACTCCGCTTTCGTTCAGGTAAACATCCATGCTTTTCAATTTTTCAACCTTCTGTTTTATATGGATGAGGTTTTTTGTCTTACCGTTTACATCAATATTTTCGTATCCGGCCATTTCAACTATAACAAGGATAGGCTCCTCCAGCTCTACTGTCGGCTCGTATATACTGGCTTTTACAACAGTGCCCTTTTTAAACCCGTTTTTAAGAAGCTCGTTGAAAAAATAATTCCCGTCCAGTATGAACGGTTCATCTATTGTAAATTCAGATTTATAATCTCCCGATTTAAGGAGAACTTTATTCCCGCTGAATGTGGCGGTTTTATTTATCTCCTGCACCCTGCCGGTTCTGCTGTCCTTTACCGTATTCAGTACCTCAAGGCTGACAGGCCTGAAACCATCAGTTTCCCTGATAATCTGCACTGAACGGTTTTCTATTGTCCCCACTGTAAGAAGCATCTCACTTTTTATTGTGTAGACACCATCAGATTTTTCGTTGGTAATATTTGCTGTGCCGGCAATTACGCCGTTAACGATAAGGTTGTATTTCCATGTGCCTGAAGGGATCCCTTCCGGTGTCCCTTTGCATGAAAATGACAATAAAATAATTGCTGCGATAAATGTAATTTTTGTTTTCATATAATAATACCCTTAAGCAAATATATAACAGGAAACAAGAAATTTCTCACCTGAAGTGATCATATCCTGAAATTTTTATCTCCTCTTCTTTATCTTCTCTTTTCAGTATATATCCCGATTCAGTAACTCTGCCGATTAAGGTTATCCCTTCAATAGATGATTCAGGTTTTGCCGATGTGAAGAGGAGTTCGTACTCCTCTCCACTTTTAAGGACGTAATCAGTTATTCTCCCGGAATCCCCTCCGCAGAAAAATGAAACCTCCTCATGGATCGGGAACAGACCTGGTTCAAGAATAAAACCTGTCCGGCTTTCTGAACATATATGACCAAGGTCTGAAAGAAGACCGTCTGAAATATCAACCATTGACGTGGGTGAAAATTCATCAAGAATGGCATTCAGCATGCTGCCGGCAGGATCGGGTGTAAGATGTTTTTTTATTGCTCCCGGATAGGCCGAGGTGTCACCATTTTCCTGCAGAAGTTCAAGGCCGAGCCTGGAGAGTCCAGGTTTCCCTGTAACATAGATGAAGTCTCCCGGCTTCGCACCATTGCGGTAAACCGGACTTGAAGCTTCACCGTAGATTGAAATGCTTATTACAAGTTTGTCGGATTTTGATATATCCCCTCCTGCAATGAAAGTGCCGTTTTTTGATGCGGATGATTGCAGGCCTTCGTAGAGTTCATCTATCTGTTGTTCAGTAATGGTTGCGGGGAGCCCCAGCGCAACGAGAACAATAAGCGGTTTCCCCCCCATCGCGTATATATCCGAAACATTGGCGCTCATTGACCTGTAGCCTGCATCATGATATGAGGTGTAGCTCAGGTCAAAGTGTATATTTTCAAAGCTGACATCTGTGGAGAAGAGCCCGTATCTCCCCTCTGAAATTGTATATACAGCACAGTCGTCCCCGATACCCACTACCGGCAGAGAAGATGAAGGAGTTGAACCTATTTTCTCCTTAATTCTGTTTATTATATCCCATTCACTGGTCATTCTTTTCAGCAGTAACGCTTGCTCGCGTACTCAACCCTCTTTTTCAGGTTTTCAAATCCGATATGGGGGATCGCCAGGTCAAGGTCCGGACCGCTCAGTCTCCCTGTCACCATAGCCCTTATGGGGTGGAAGAGCTTTTTCCCTTTATGCGGCGATTTTTCCTTTATCTTCGCGATAAAGTCGGAGGTGAATGTCTCTTCATTTACTTCATTGATAACTTCTGATGCTATTTTAATAATGTCAGTAGCATAATCCTCTTTAAGATGTGAGTCAGTCTGTTCATCCGGCTCATTAACGTCATTCAGAAATATCCCGATGAGTCCCTTTATGTCAGAGAGGATTTCGCATGAGTTTCTCAGGATTGATATTATACCTTCAAGATTTTCTCTCGGGATACCTGAAGTCGAAAATCCCGCATCTTCAATGTATGGGATTAGCATATCAGTCAGTTTATCAACCTGGTATTTTTTTATGTAGTTCCCGTTCATCCACTTCAGTTTCTGGAAATCAAAGACAGCGGGACTTTTACTGATGTTGGATATATCGAATAGTTCTACAAGTGTTTCAAATTCCAGGAGCTCTTCTCCCGATTCTGTCGCCCAGCCAAGGAGTCCCAGGTAGTTCATAAGCGCCTCGGGAAGGTAACCCTCCTCCTTGTAAAGGTCAACAGAGGTTATCCCGTGTCTCTTGGAAAGTTTCTTTTTGTCTGAACCGAGTATCAGGGGGAGGTGTGCGTATTCCGGACGGGGAAGGCCCAGTGCTTTTGCTATGAGCATCTGCTTGGGAGTATTTGAGAGATGGTCCTCACCGCGGATAACATGAGTTACTTCCATGAGAGCGTCGTCTATACTTACAATGTAATTGTAAACCGGCCCGCCGTCTGAACGGACGATTATGAAGTCCCCTCCTATATTACTGCTGTTGAATGTAACTGTGCCTTTTATTTTATCTTCAAATGTTATTGCCTCGTTTTCAGGCACTTTGAATTTGACAGTAAACTCTTTCCCTTCAGCCGCAAGCTTTTCCTGCTCTTCAATGGACAGGTCGCGGCACCTGTCAAGGAATGGCTTGTTTTCTGCCATTGCCTTATTTTTGTCTTCCTCAACCTGCTCCCTTGAGCAGAAACATCTGAAGGCGTTTCCTGAACTTATCAGTTTTTCAGTATATTCCCTGTATATGTCATCTCTTTCAGACTGTCTGTAAGGGCCGTGACCTTTATCTATATCCGGGCCTTCGGTCCAGTTTATCCCTAACCATTTCAGATCGTTAAGTATAGATATCTCAGATTCGATGGTGCTCCTTTCACGGTCTGTATCTTCTATCCTGATAATATATTCAGCGTTTTGTTTCTTTGCGATAAGGTAGTTTATAACTGCGGTCCTTGCGTTACCGATATGAAGGAAACCTGTGGGACTTGGCGCGAATCTGACTCTCATTTTATGCTCCTTGTTTATGTGGTTATGGTGATATATCAATGCAACCCTGTATTTTGTAAATTAAAAAATTCCGCCCCGGCTTTTCTTAAAATTTCATATTCATTACAGCAAGGAAACCTTCATGTACTGCCTGCAGGATGTTTCCCGGCCGAACGCTGTCGCCGATTACAGCAAAGGGTATACCTGTGCCTTCAAGTTTATCTGCAATTTTTCTAACAGGCCTGGAACCGGCTGCATTGATGATTGAATCAAATTTTTCACTGAAGATTTCGCCGTCTTTTTCATATGTAACCATGTTATCTTTCACAGAGGTAATTTTCGAGCCCGTGACTATTTTTACATCATGTTCTTTAATATTCCCCAGAAGTATCCATTTTGTGGATTTACCCACACCTTTTCCGGCCCTGGGTAGCATCTCAAATACAGTCACATCCTTTGAACCTGTTTTTATAAGTTCATGGAGCCTTTCATAACTCTCAGCTTTATATTTAAAGAGAAAGTAGAGTGTCTCAGGGTCTATTGTCCCTTTCTTGGCAAGGAATTCCGCGGTTTCAAGGCCGACTGCCCCTCCGCCTATAATGGCGATTTTTCTCCCCAGCGCAGGATCATTTTCAAGGACATCCCATGCGTTGCGGACATCGCGGCCATCAATCCCCTCAATTGGCGGGATTGCCTCCTCGGCCCCCTCCGCGGATATGATATAGTCAGGTTTTTCATTCTTTATCAGTTCAGGTGTGACTTCAGTTTCAAGATGTAGGTTCACGTTATATTTCGCCAGCATGGCATCGTAGTAACGGATAAACTCCCACAGTTCCTGTTTGTGAGGAGGAGTGCCGGCTATCCAGAGCTGTCCCCCTATATCATTTCTCTTTTCGTAAAGGTCAACAGAGTGCCCCGCCTCCGCGGCCCTGCAGGCTGCCTCAAGGCCCGCAGGCCCGGCCCCTATGACCATAATCTTTTTAGGTGTTTTTGCAACGGGGATGTTTCTGTCACCTTCAAATCCGGCCCTGGCGTTTGCCAGGCATAGAACCGGACGGCCGCTGAAAAACTCGTCAGTGCAACCCTGAGAGCAGGCAACGCATGGCCGTATCTCCTCCGCCAGACCTTTTTTTACCTTTTCAGGCCAGAAGGGATCAGCAATGAGAACG
>ERZ795048.723-NODE-723-length-33499-cov-13.516206_pt1 | contig 33499 bp, 28 predicted proteins | sample MGYA00375132_ERZ795048 | MGnify/ENA primary metagenome ERZ795048 (study PRJEB30177, sample SAMN05720225) | activated sludge metagenome | isolation source: Anaerobic digester | place: Hong Kong | collected 2014-12-17 ... | reverse complement strand
GCGCTGCAGAGTGATCCTCGTGTTCTTTCCTGTGACGGGCGACGAGTTTCAACGTGCAGATCATCCTTGAAAATTCCGTTGGGTTTTTGCCTGGTCGAAATGGCCGCCTTCCCCGAAAAACGGGAAGGCGGCCATTTCGACCAGGTCATGGAAAGACAACGAACGTTCTTCCGTCCGGTGTCACCTGATGGCCGGATAGCTGCCGTCCAGCCCCTTGGCGGGTGCGATGTAGTGGCACCCGATGGAGATGCGGTTCCTCAGTGCGGCCTCGGCCACCATGATGGCGGACTGGGTGCCCTGGAAGAGGCTGATGATGTCCTTGGATACCGGTATCTCCTTGTAGAACTCCTCGATCCTCAGGTACATGTGACGCATGTCCTCGATGGCCCGCTTCAGCCGGGGCGCGGTGCGCACGATGCCCACGTAGTTCCACATGGTGTTCTTGATGGCCATCCAGTCCTGGGCGATGAGCGCCGGGTCCTCGTTCTCCATGGTGCCCGAGGGTATCCAGTCCCGGGCGGAGCCGAGCACCTTGTGGCTCACGGTCTTGCAGGCATTGATCCGCTCCGTGATGTCGATGGCCGCGTAGTAGCCCCAGGTGAGCCCTTCGAGCAGGGATGTGGAGGCGAGTCGGTTGGCGCCGTGGAGCCCGGTGCAGGAGACCTCGCCCACGGCGTGGAGTCCCTTGAGCGATGTCCGTCCGCGTACATCCACGTGGACACCGCCGCAGAAGTAGTGCGCCGCCGGCACCACGGGGACCGGTTCCTTCGTGATGTCGATGCCTGCCTCCCTGCAGGTGGCGCAGATGGTGGGGAAGCGCCGGGGGATGTCCTCGTCAACGAACCCGGCGATGTCCAGTAGGACATGGTCCTCGGAGTTGTGGATCATCTCCTCCCATATGGCCCGCGCCACCTCGTCCCTGGGGGCAAGATCCTTGAGTTCGGGGTTGTAGCGCTCCATGAAGTACTCGCCGCGCAGGTTCCTGAGCCTCGCGCCCTCGCCGCGTACCGCCTCGGAGATGAGGAATCTCCGGGCACCCGGGATATAGAGCGTGGTGGGATGGAACTGCATGAACTCCATGTTGATCATGCGGGCCCCGGCACGCTGTGCCATGACCATGCCGTCGCCCACGGTTCCCTTCTCGTTGGTGGTGTGGAGGTAGATGTCTCCCAGTCCCCCGGTGGCGAGCACGGTGTACTGAGCCAGGATGGGCATGACCTCCTTTTTACGGTTCAGGAAGACGTAGGCCCCCAGGCACCGGTTGTCGAGCTGGTATGCGGCCTGGATGTCGGTGGAATGGTGGTGCAGCGTGATAAGGTCGATGGCCGTGGCCTCGGTGAGGACCTCCACGTTGGGGTGGGCCTTCACCGCCTTGATGAGGGCCTTCTCGATGACCTCGCCCGTGTTGTCCGCGGAATAGAGGATGCGGTTCACCGAGTGCGCCCCCTCCCGGGTGAGGTCGAAATCCTCGTCCTGGGCGCCGGTGAGGTGGGTGAAATCCACCTTGAGCTCGTCGATGAGCACCTCCTTGACCACATCGGGCCCTCGTGTGGCGAGGAATTCCACGGCCTCCACCGAGTTGACGCCCCTGCCGGCCCGCATGATGTCGGTAACGAGCATCTCCGTGGAATCGCCGTTGCCCCGGTACACGATGCCTCCCTGGGCCCGGTTGGTGTTGGTGGCGAAGATGTCGGAGCGTTTGGTGATGAGGCACACCTTGATACCCATGCGCGCCGCCATGAGGGCGCAGGTGGATCCGGCAATACCCGTACCGATGATGAGACACTCGGTCTCTTTACGTGTCGTACCCATGCTATATCCTCAGCATGGCTTCCAGGGCCCTGCGTGCATCCCCGGCCATGTCCCCGTCCAGTTCGACCCTCCCTTCCCCTGAGTCGACCTTCATGAGGGTCCCGGCCAGCTTGGGAAGGGTGATCCTCGCCATGTCGTCGCAGTATACCTCCTTCAACGGCACGATTTCGACGCGTCCGGCATGTTTCCGGGCCGCTCTCAGCACCATGTTGGCCTCGGTGCCCACGGCCAGCCTTCCACCGGCGGGCAGGGCCTCGATGGCGGAGAGCATCTGGGATGTGGACCCCGCCTCCCCGGCGGCCTTCACCGTTTCCGGGTCGGTCTCGGGGTGGACCATGACCCTGATGCCGGGGTACCGCGACCTCACCCGCTCGACGTCCGGGACCCCGAATTCCGGGCAGTGGACAGGGCACCAGCCCTTCCACAGAATGATACGGGCCCGCTCGATGGCTTCCCCGGCAAGGCCCCCGTCGGCCAGGCCATGGTCCCACATCACGACCTCTTCGTCGGGTATGCCCATGGAGCGTGCCGTGTTCCTGCCGAGGTTCATGTCCGGCATGAACAGCACCTTTCTCCCTCTTCCCAGGGCCCAGTCCAGGACCCTCTTCGCGTTGGCCGAGGTGCACACGGCGCCGTCCCTGGCACCGCAGAAGGCCTTCAGCGCGGCCGAAGAGTTCACATAGGTGACCGGGACGACCGATGGCTCCACACCGGTAACGGCATCCCATGCCCGGCTGACCCGGTCCACCGGGGCCATGTCCGCCAGCGGGCAGCCGGCGCCGCGGTCGGGGATAAACACCTGTTTTTCCGGAGCCAGGATGGCGGCGGTTTCCGCCATGAAGTAAACCCCGCAGAACACGATGAACTCCGCCTTTTCCTCCTGCGAAGCCGCTCGGGCGAGTTCCAGGGAGTCGCCCACGAAGTCGGCGAACTCGATGACCGCATCCCTCTGGTAGTGGTGTCCCAGGATAACGAGCCGGTCGCCCAGATCCTTTTTCTTCCTTGCAATGATCGTACGAGCCTCCCGGTCGGTCATCGATCCCCCTCGATAATCATGGAAATGTCCAGCGCCCTGACGGAATGGGTGATCTCGCCCGCAGAGATGTAGTCGACCCCGGTGAGCGCCACATCGCGCACTGTCTCGAGAGTGATGCCCCCCGAGGCCTCCAGGGGTATGCGGCCGGCCGTCAGCTCGACAGCCTTCCTCATCTCTTCCAGGCTGAAGTTGTCCAGCATGATGCGGTCCACCTTCAGCTCCAGCAGGGATCTGACATCAGAGAGCGTCCTGGCTTCCACCTCCACGGCAACCCCGGGGAAGGCCTTCCTGACTCTTTCCACTGCCTCCTGCAGGGACCCGGCCGCATCGATGTGGTTGTCCTTGATGAGCGCCATGTCGAAGAGCCCCATGCGGTGGTTGGTCCCACCTCCGAGCCTGACCGCCTCCTTGTCGAGTACGCGCTGGCCTGGTGCTGTTTTACGGGTATCGAGAATCTTCGCCTTCGTCCCAGAGAGCAGCCTGACGTATTCGGCCGTCAGCGTGGCGATGCCGGACATGCGCTGGAGAAAGTTCAGCGCCACGCGCTCAGCCTTGAGGATGCCCCTGGCAGGGCCGTCAATGACCGCAATCCTCCGCCCCGGGGTCACGGTGTCGCCGTCGGCCACCTCGAAGGAGCATGAAATGGCCGGATCAGTAAGGGTGAAGACCCGGCCGGCCACCTCGAGACCCGCGATCACGCCGGCGGCCTTGGCCTTCATCACGGCCCGCAGCCCGGCGTCCGCCGGGAAGACCGCCTCCGAGGTAATGTCACGGCCGTCCTCTTCGAGGGCGAGCCGTATGATCTCATCGATCAGCGTCCGTGTATGCACTGCAGAATTCCCCTATGAGATCATGTACTACCAGATTTGCCCGGTCAAGCTCATCCTTATTCTGAAAGTGAGACGAGAGGCTGGCGAAGATGGCGTCATAGGGCGACGGTTCTGCCCCCAGGGCGCCGTAGTCGATGCGGGCGATGTCGTACTCCTCTCCCACGAAGTAGTACTTGCCGAAGCGGGGCCTCATGGTATCCCGGAAGGGCCATGCCGTCTTCAGGCCGCAGTAGCGACGGACGGTCTCCAGGAGTGCCGGCCGGTTTTCCACCTTCCCCGCGTCAAGGGTTTCGCCGACCCTGTTCTGGATAATATGGAAGAAGGTCTTCACGTAATCTATATCCGTGATGACGGCGCCGTAGAGGTACCAGTCATCCAGTGCCGCAAGCAGGATGCGCACCTCGTGGTTCGCGAGCTTCTGGTAGCTGGGGCAGAAGTGGCCATCACAGATATCCCTGCCGTAGAAGCTGATGGTCCTCATATCGTTCCCGTCGTTGCTCAGGGGGTGGAGCATGCATCCCACCCGCAGACAGGCTTCGTCAAGAAATCCCACGAACTCGCAGGTGTAGATCGTGGTATAGATGCGTTTGGCGTTCTCCCTGTGGCGGATCACCTCGCGGTAGTCCTCCAGGGACATCCTGTTCTCCCTCACCCTGGCAAAGAGCCGGGTACGGAAGAGGAACCTCTGCAAAAGCGCTTCCCGGGTATTGTCCACGTAGTTGTATATCCCGCAGCAGGCTGCACACGACTTCGTGGTATCGGGCTGACAGAGGTGGATGTCGGTCATGGCAAAAGGTGGGTCATCATTTGAGGGCGATGATCACATCAACCCCGTCGACCCCGATGGTGTAGCGAGCCTCCTCGTACTCCACCCTGTAGAGCTCGCCGCAGTCCTCGGTGGTGTCGAAGGCGCCCTGGCCGATGAGGTCGTCCAGGATGCAGTGCAGGGCCGTGAAGGTGATGTCTTCCTCGATGATGATGTTGTACATCCGCTGCCGGTGCAAAAACGGTATCTTTTCAATCATACATGGGTAGTGTTAGCACATTCCGGGCGATGAATGAAGACGAAAGAAAAGGGGGGAGAACGGCCGGAGAATACAGTCCCGAGGGTGTGCATTCCCCGTTTTCATGCCCGTCGGAATCGTGCGTAGTACCTCCTGACGGCAGTCTGGAATGCGTCGAGATAGATATAGGTGACCGGCGTGATGTACAGGGTCACGATCTGGGAAAAGACGAGGCCCCCCACTACGGCCAGCCCCAGCGGACGGCGGGATTCACCGCCTGCACCCAGCCCGAGCGCTATGGGCAGGGTGGCCATGAGGGCCGCCATGGTGGTCATCATGATGGGCCTGAACCGTATGAGCGCGCCCTGGAAGATCGCCTCCTCCGGTTTCTTGCCCTCCTTCCGCTCCGCATCCAGGGCGAAGTCGATCATCATGATGGCGTTCTTCTTGACGATGCCGATGAGCATGATCACCCCCACCAGGGCGTACAGGTTGAGGTCGACCCCGAAGATCATGAGCGTCACCAGTGCGCCGATGCCGGCGGAGGGAAGTCCGGACAAAATGGTCAGGGGATGGATGAAACTCTCGTACAGGATGCCGAGCACGATGTAGATGACAAGGATGGCCACCAGGATGAGCACGCCGAGTCCTGTCATGGATGACTCGAAGGCCTGGGCGGTGCCTTGGGGGCTGCCGGTGATCGTGTCGGGCAGAATGGCCCGGGCGGTTTTCTCCACATCGCCTACTGCGTCGCCCAGGGCCTTGCCGGGCGCCAGGTTGTAGGACAGGGTCACGCTGGGCAGCTGCCCCAGGTGGTTGACGGACAGCGGACCGACATCCCCGGCCAGGCTTGCCACGGTACTCAGCGGAATCAGCTGGCCGGTGGATGCCCTGATATAGAGCAGGGCAAGGGCGGAGGGGTCCGTCTGGTACTGCGGGTCCAGCTCGAGGATGACCTGGTAGTCGTTGTTCGGGGCATAGATGGTCGATACCTGGCGCGATGAGTATGCGCTTCCCAATGCCTGCTCGATCTGGAGCAGGCTGAGTCCCAGCGCGGAGGCCTTGTCCCGGTTGATGCTCACTGAAACCTGGGGATTCTTGAGCTGAAGGTCGCTTGTCACGTCCTGGAACCCTGGCAGCTTATCCAGCCGTGCCTGCAACAGGGGGGCATTGTGATAGAGCTCGGCGATATCCGGACTCTGCAGGGTATACTGGTACTGACTCTTGGTCTGGTATCCCCCGATGCGTATGGGCGGAGGGTTCTGCAGATACACCTGGATGCCGGGCACTGCCGCGAGCTTGGGCCGGAGCTTCTGGATGACCTCGTCCGCATTGAGGACCCTGTCGCTCAGAGGTTTCAGCCGGATCATCAGGTTGCCTGTGTTGGATGACCCCCTTCCCACACTCGACATCACGACGTCGACATCGGGGTCGCTCTGAATGATGCGGGCAACCTTCTTCTGGTAATTCACCATGGATTCGAACGAGGTTCCCTGGGCAGCCTCGGTGGAGGCAGTGACCATGCCCGTATCGCCGCCGGGCAGAAATCCTTTGGGCATGGTGAAATAGAGGTATACGACCCCGACGAGGAAGATGATGGAGACGCCCAGGGTCACCAGCCGGTGATGCATCACCAGGCGGAGGCTCGCCTCATAACCCCGCCGCATGGCCTCGAATATCCGCTCGGAGGCCTGGTAGGTCCTGCCGTGACTCCTTTCCTCCCCGGACCGCAGCATGATGCTGCAGAGCATGGGGGTAAGGCTCAGGGAAACAAGACCCGAGATAAGGACCGCAACGGCGATGGTGACCGCAAATTCATGGAGCAGCCTTCCCACGATGCCCCCCATGAAGAGCACCGGGATGAACACCGCCACCAGGGACAGCGTCATGGAGATGATGGTGAAGCTTATCTCCTTCGACCCGCTGAAGGCGGCTTCAAGGGGAGATCTGCCCTGCTCCATGTGCCGCACGATGTTTTCCAGCATGACGATGGCGTCGTCCACCACGAACCCCACGCACAATGTGAGCGCCATGAGGGAGAGGTTGTCGAGATTGAACCCGGCGAGGTACATCACGGCAAAGGTCCCCACGATGGACATGGGCAGTGCGAGGCTGGGGATTATGGTGGCCGAGAGATTGCGGAGGAACAGGAAGATGACCAGGACAACCAGCGCCAGGGCCAGCAGGAGCGTGAGCTGGACGTCGCGGATGGAATCCTTGATGGACTGGGAGCGGTCATAGAGGACACTGAGGTTCACGGATGCAGGGATCAGGTTCCTCATGCCGGGCAGAATGTCCCTGACCGCCTGGACCACCTCAACCGTGTTGGTGCCCGGCTGCCGGTTCACGGCCAGGATGATGGACCGCTCGTCATTGAACCACGAGGCAGACTTGTTGTTCTCCACGCTGTCGATGACCCGTCCGAGATCCCCAAGCCGGATCGGTGAACCGTCGCGGTACGCCACGATGAGGGGCCGGTATGCGGCCGCATCGTCAAGCTGCCCGGAAGACTGGATGGTGTATGCCTTGTCCTTTCCCCACAGGGTCCCGGTGGGGAGGTTGACGTTGCCCGACTGGATGGCGTCGATGACCTCGTCGATACCCACGGACCGGGCCGACAGAGCTTTCGGGTCCACCTGCACCCTGACGGCGTATTTCTGTGAGCCGAACACCGATACCTCGGCCACACCGTCGATCATGGATATGCGTTTCGCGAGAAGGTTCTCGGCATATTCGTCCACCGTGGACAGGGGCAAGGTGGCCGACGACAGGGCTATGAAGAAGATGGGGGATTCGGCCGGGTTGACCTTTCTGAAGGACGGCGGGGAGTCCATGTCCTGGGGGAGGTGGTGGGTTGCCGCGGATATGGCGGCCTGGACATCCTGGGCTGCGGCATCGATATCGCGGTTCAGCTTGAACTGCAGCGTGATCTGGGTGCTGCCCTGGGAGCTGGTCGAGGTCATGGAATCGATGCCGGCGATGTTGGAGAACTCGCTCTCGAGCGTGGTGGCCACCGACGAGGCCATGGTTTCCGGGCTGGCCCCGGGGAGGCTGGCCGATACGCGGATGGTGGGGAAATCCACATTCGGGAGCTCGCTTACCGGCAGCGCCCGGTACGCCACGATGCCGAAGACCAGAAAAGACAGCATGACCAGGGTCGTCATGACCGGTCTGCGGATGAAGAGGCTCGAGATGTTCACGGGTTCACCATGCCGAGGTCATTGGGCCTTCTTGACGCTCACCTTTGAGCCCGGGGTCAGACGCATCTGGCCGTCCGTGACCACCTGTTCCCCGGGACGCAGCCCCTCAAGGATGAGCGTTTCATCCCGGAAGGCCGATCCTGTCCTGACCGGGCGCATCTCCACCGTGGAATCGGCTTTGACCACAAAGACATACTGGCCCTCCTGGCCCTGTTCCACCGCCTTGGTGGGCACGAGCACGGCATCCGGCCGGGTAGCAAGCGTAAGCACCACATCCACGAACTGGCCCGGTACGAGTCGCCTGTCACGGTTGGCAAACAGGGCCTTGAGGGTAATTGTCCCGGTGGCCCTGTCGATGGCATTGTCCACGAAGACGAGCTCGCCTTTTTCAGGATTATCTTCAGAGGGTATGAAGGCGTCCGCTTCGACCTTCTTCTCAGTGAAATACTTCATGACCGTGGGCAGATCACCCTCCGGGATGGTGAAGGAGACATAGACGGGCTGCACCTGGTTAATGGTGAGCAGCTCCGTGTCATCCGCCTTGACGAGGTTGCCCAGATCCACCATGAGCATGCCCGTCCTGCCGTCGATGGGAGAATGGATCGAGCAGTACTGCAGCTGAACACGGGCACTCTCCACGGCGGCCTCGTCGGATCGCACTGTGGCATCGGCTGCATCAGCGTTCGCCAGGATCTGGTCATACTGGTCCCTGGCCACGTAGTCCTTCTTCACCAGATCGGCATACCGGCTCACCTGCTCCCGGGCATACTTCGCCTGAGCCCTGTCCCTGGCCAGGTTGGCCTCGGCCTGCCTGAAGGATGCCTCGATGGCACGGCAGTCCAATTCGATGAGTGGATCGCCCTTTCGTACGTCCTGCCCTTCCCGGAAGAATGCCTTCCTGATCTGAGCCGTTATCTGACTCCGGACCGATACGGACTGATATGCCTCCACGGTCCCCATGGCCTTCATCTCGACAGGAACGGTCTTCAGGATCGCAGGTGCCGCTACCACGGGCACACCCCGGTCTAAGGGCGTCTTCGTTTCCTGTGAACACGCCTGTGCAAGCATCCCTGCCCCGAAGCATACCAGCAGATACCAGACTGCTACCCTGTTCATGGCGTCACTCCCATGGCCTTCTCCAGGCTGGCGACGGCTATCCGATAGTCGTACAGTGCATTCGAATAGGCGATCTTGGCAACGGTCTCCGAGACGAGGGCATCGGTCACCTCGATGGGGTTTCCGATACCTGCAGCATAGCGTCCCTGAGCCAGATCCCTGTTCTCCCGAGCCTGCCTGACACTGAGCTCTGCCAGGGCAATCCTTTCACTGACCTCGGTCAGGTTCGAGAAGGCCTGTTCTATATCATATCTGACGCTCTGGCGGACAAGCTCTTCGTTCCCCATGGTTACGGCCAGATTTCCCCTGGCCTCGCTGATCTGGGAACGGGTGGAAAATCCGCTGAAAAGCGGAACGTCCACTGTCGCTCCGACGCTCCACTGCCTGTCCAGGGGGAATTCCTCCCCTGTCCACCCATACCCTGCATTACCGGACAGGACCGGATAATAGCCCTTCTCAGCCAGGTCTACGGACCGCTGGGCCGCCTCACGCCTGGCTCTGGCCGCCCTCAGGTCCGGGCGGGAATCATAGCCTCTCTTCAGTGCCTCATCGAGACCGGTGGCATAATCCTGAAGCCCCGGCGTGTCCTGGATGCCGTATTCCGGGGCATCCGGGATGCCCATGGCATTGTTCAGGGTTATCCGGGCTATGCGTACGGCATTTTGCGCCTTAAGCAGCGCGAGTTTGGCCTGGCTCAGGTCCACCTCCGCTTTGGTTACATCGATCTTGGGTTTGATGCCCGTTTCATAGAACCCTTTCGCCTGTCTGAGATGCAGTTCATACTGAGCTACGGACTCCAAGAGGGCGTCCCGGTCCTGCCGGGCCTGCAGAAGACCGAAGAAAGCCTGTTTGACGGCAAAGACCACATTGATGGTCTCAGAATCCATATCGGCCTGCGAGGCTTCGGCGCTCAGGGAGCTCACCTCCACATTGCCGGGGGTCCTGCCGAAGTCGTAGATGGTCTGGCTGAGATTGACCGAGCTCTGGTACTCGTCATAGGGGGATGTATTCGAACTTGTCGTCTTGTTGCTGTCGGCAGGACCTATGCGGCTGTATCCAGAGGACAGGTTGACCTGCGGATAATAACCCGCCTCTGCCTGCTGCACCCTACTCCTGCTCGCTTCCACGGAGCCTGCGGCGCTGAGGAGGCCCGGGTAGTTCTTCTTTGCAATGTCGATACAGCGCTCCAGGGTCAGGACCTCCCCGGCACTGATCTCGTCGGCTGCCTGCAGCCCCTGAGGAAAGAGCGCCATTATCCAGAGAAGCATGAAAAGGAAATATATCCGGAAGATGTCACGACCGTGGCACTGTTCGAAGCCTGGATGTAAAATCCTGGTTCTCATGATCATGATATGTTTCATATAGTGTCAGCCCCACACAAACAAGTACAAGATAATAAGAAAAGCACCTCTAATCTTCAAGCCAACACTATAGTTCCCCGTCAATGAAGTGAGCCGAGTATTTATGCCCCGCTGCCTTCCCAAAGTTTCTGTATGAAGGGCAAAACTGCATCCACGAGGCCCTTGATGCCGTTCACCTCCACATATTCCGCCGCCCTGATGATCAGGGGAAAGAGGGCCCAGAGCACGGCGATCCCGATGAGGAGCACCAGGACGACAAGGATGGCCGCCCCTGCCAGAAGTGCCCTTTTGTGGGGGAGGGAATCATAGATCGACCGGATCGTGTCCAGCTTGTGACGACCATGATGGTTCCCCCGGTAATAAGGGTATTCATCATGCTCGTACGCATGATCATCATGATCATGGCGGCCGTGAGAATGGTGTGAGTGCCTGTCACTATGCCTATGCTTGAAAAGGTCATCGAGTCCCATTTCGTCCTCCTTTTATCATCCGGCACATCCTTTCATGCTGCTTCAGAGGTCAGGGATATCGCCTGCCGGCCGGTCCGCTTCCAATGTACCGGCACGGTTCACTTTGACTTCCTCTCAGGTTCCACATGGACGATGATATCCATGTTCGGGAATCCTGCCCTCAGATGGTCCTCCACGACGTCGGCCACCCTATGACCGGCTTCTATGGTCATCTCCGGATCCATGACCACGGTTATGTCCGCAAAGAGATCCGGCCCGCTGCTCCGTACCCGCACCCGTTTCACTGCGGAAATGCCGGGGATCGCTGCGGCTGCCGTTTCAATCTTCCCCTGGAGTCCGGGCGGAACGGCATCGAGGAGTGCATTGACGGATTTCCATCCGAGCCTGAAACAGACCCCGACCACGATGGCCGCAACACCGAGGGCGGCAACGGAATCGGCCTTCTCCAGCCACGGCATGCCCAGCCTTTCGGACAGCCATACGCATGCGAGCCCCAGAAGCACGACGCAGGACGACCAGACGTCCGTGGAAAAGTGGACTGCATCAGCCTCGAGGGCCTGGCTGTTGTGCTTCCTCGCCGCATGCATCAGGGCGCGGGAGCGGCCTACATCAATAAAGATCGAGAGGAAGATGACGAGGAACGCCCAGATGTTCGCGTCAATGTGAACCTGCTTCCCCCCGAGAAGCCGCTGTCCTGCCTCGGAGATAATCCAGATACAGGTCAGGAGCAGGAGCAGGGTCTCGAAGAGGGCCGAGAGGTTCTCGACCTTACCATGGCCGTAGGTATGATCCAGGTCCGCCTTCTTCCCCGAAATCCGCACCGAGAGGTAGGTCACGGCGGCGGCAAGGAGATCCAGCGCGGAATGGGCGGCCTCGGAGAGGATGCCAAGGCTTCCCGTCAGGACGCCTACCACCGCCTTGGTGCCGGTGAGCACCACTGCGGCCATGGCCGAGGTCAGCGCCACCCATCGTTTCTCCCTGTCTGCTGCTTTGATCACAGTATCCATGGTATCGGGTCGGCTTCTCATGCGGGACGATGCAGCGGCGGTTGTGCCTAGTCGAATATCTCCGCCAGCCAGTTCCTCTTCCTGTGATGATGTCCATGTCCATGATGATCGCCATGGGAATGTTCTTTATGAGAACTGTCATGATGATCGTGATGATCATGATCCCTGTACCTGTTGTCATGCATGCGGGGGTCACGCCGACTATCATCATTCGCCCTGGCAATCAGACGTTCGAGTTCGCCGCGGTCGAGCCAGATGCCGCGACACGACTGGCAGACATCTATGGTGATCCCGTCGCGTTCACGTTCCTCTAGAGAAGGCTTGTTGCATCGTGGGCAGATCATGTGCACTCCTTTCACGTTCGGAAAAAGCCCCGGGCTTCACATGCCCATGCCCGGAGCAGGGGGTAAGAGAGTATCTTTCCGGCTTCATCCAATATCGAAGGTACTTATACCGGATCAGCATATTTCAACAATAACGTAAATTAGTATTGATACTTTCAATTTATCGAAGTATTGATCAGGGCATGGACTGGCTTAATTATCATCATCTCCTCTACTTCTGGATCGTCGCCCGCGAAGGCAGCCTTGCCCGGGCCAGCCTGGAGCTCAAGCTCTCACAGTCCGCAATCAGCGGGCAGATAAAGGCCCTGGAGAATTCCCTCGGGGAAACTCTGTTCGTAAAGAGCGGACGGAGGCTCACGCTCTCGGAGACCGGGCGCATGGTCTATCGATATGCCAACGAAATCTTCAACCTGGGAAAGGAACTCCAGGACACGCTTAAGGACAGGCCCAGGGGAAGGCCTCTCCATATCAGTGTCGGCGTGGCCGATGTCGTTCCCAAGCAGGTCGTACGGCATCTTCTCGAGCCGGCATTCAACCATCCAACCCCTGTCAGCTTGAGCTGCAGGGAGGACAAGTCCGATCGGCTGCTGGCCGAACTCGCCATGCACGAACTCGACGTGATTCTGACTGATTCTCCTGCAAGCACCCATATCAAGGTAAAGGCGTTCAATCATCTCATGGAGGAGTGCGACACCACCATCCTTGCACGACCTGTAGTTGCCTCCCGTTATGCCGCAGGATTTCCCTCTTCGATGGATCGTGCACCCATGCTGCTCCCCAGTGACAATACGGCATTGAGACGGTCCCTTGATCACTGGTTCGATGAGAACGGCATTCACCCCCTGGTAGTCGGGGAGTTCGATGACAACGCACTGCTCAATGTCTTCGGACAGACAGGTCTCGGACTCTTCCCGACGCCGACCGTCATCGCCGATGAGGTGATGCGGGAATTCCAGGTGGTCATCGTGGGGAACCTGCCTGAGGTACGCCAGCGATTCTATGCGATCACCGTACGGCGCAGGATGGTCCATCCCATTGCCGCCGCCATCTGCCACGAAGCCCATGACGTGCTGCCGCCGGGCTCAGAGACATAGCACTGCCCGCACATGACCGGGCGCGACTTGCTCACCCCGCGCCTGCCTTCCGCATGGAAAGGGATATGCGTCGCCGCCTGACATCCACCTCGATCACCCTGACCTTGACCTTCTGGTTCACCTTTACCACCTCGTTCGGGTCCCTCACATACCGGTCCGCGAGCTGGCTGATATGGACGAGGCCGTCCTGGTGCACGCCGATGTCCACGAAGGCGCCGAAGTTGGTGACGTTGGTGACGATGCCCGGCAGCTCCATCCCCGTCCTCAGGTCTTCGATCGTATTCACCCCTTCGGTGAAGGAGAAGACCTCGAACTGCCGTCTCGGGTCCCTCCCCGGCAGAGCGAGCTCGGCCATGATGTGCTGCAGGGTGGGCATCCCCACGTCCCCTGAGGTATAGCGCTGCAGGTCGACTCTTCCCCGCAGCGTTTCGTCCCTCATGAGGTCCGCCACCGTGCAGCCGATCTCGCCGGCCATGCACCTCACCAGGTCATAGCGCTCCGGATGCACGGCACTCGCGTCCAGGGGGTTCGATCCGCCGTGGATACGTAGGAAGCCTGCTGCCTGCTCGAAGGCCTTCGCACCCAGGCGGGGCACTTTCTTCAGCTGGCTGCGGCTTGCAAACGGTCCGTTCTCCTTCCTCCAGGCGACGATGTTCGCCGCCAGGGTCTTCCCCAGACCCGATACGTAGGTGAGGAGCTCGGAGCTGGCCGTGTTCACCTCCACGCCAACCGTGTTCACGCAGCTCGTCACCACGTCGTCGAGCCTGCTCCTGAGCAGTTTCTGGTCTACGTCGTGCTGGTACTGCCCCACGCCGATGGACTTGGGGTCGATCTTCACCAGCTCGGCCAGGGGGTCCATGAGCCTCCTGCCGATGGACACGGCCCCGCGCACGGTAACGTCGCACTCCGGGAACTCGGCGCGTGCCGCCTCGGAGGCCGAATAGACCGAGGCCCCGCTCTCGTTCACCATGATCACCGGTACCGTAAGGTCCAGGGATCGCATGAAGGCCTCGGTCTCCCTGCCCGCCGTGCCGTTGCCCACGGCCACGGCTTCGATGCGGAATCTCTGCACGAGGTCATTCACCTCCCTGCCCGCTTGGGCTACCCGCTCACCTGGCATTGTGGGGTAGATCACGTCATGGTGCAGCAGTGTACCCTGGCCGTCGAGGCATACCACCTTGCAACCGGTGCGGAACCCGGGGTCCACGGCAAGCACCCGCTTCCGCCCCATGGGCGGCGCCATGAGAAGTTCTCTGAGGTTCCTGGCGAACACCCCGATCGCCTCCTCGTCGGACCGTTCCTTGAGGGCTGTCCGGAGCTCGTTCTCCAGGGAGGGAGCCAGGAGGCGTTTGTAGCTGTCGTTCGCGGCCATCCTCACCTGCCCGGTGCACGCATTGTAGCCTGTACAGTAAAGCCTCTCCACCAGGGCGATCGCCGCTTCCTCGGGCGGTCGGACGGAGATCCTGAGAAATCCTTCCCGGTTCCCCCGGAGCATGGCCAGAACCCGGTGCGATGGGGCCTTTGCCGCAGGCTCCTCCCAGGCGAAGTAGTCGCGGTAGGTGGCTGCCTGCTCTTCCGATCCGGGCTGCACCGTCGATCTCAGGGAAGCCTGCCGGGAAAAAAGCGTGCGCAGTGCCGTCCGCAGGCCTGCGTCTTCGGCCATGCGCTCGGCAATAATGTCCCTCGCGCCTGCAAGTGCCTCCTCCACGGACTCCACTCCCTTTTCCGCCGAGACGTACGCAGCGGCAGACGCCGCGGGATCGACATGATCCTCCTGTGAGAAGACGAGGTCCGCCAGCGGACCGAGACCCTTCTCCCTGGCCGCCATGGCCCTTGTCCTGCGTTTGGGTCTGAACGGCAGATAGAGGTCCTCCAGCTCCGCCATGGTCCGGGCGTCATGAACGGCCTGCCGGAGCTCATCGGTGAGTGCGCCCTGCTCCGAGAGGGAGGCGATGATGGTCTCCCTGCGGTCGTCGAGGTTCTCCAGCTCCCTGATCCTGTCCCTGACGGCGCTGATGGCCACCTCGTTCAGGGATCCGGTCTGCTCCTTCCGGTAGCGTGCTATGAACGGGACCGTGGCGCCCCCGGCCAGCAGGTCTGCTGTGGCCCTGACCTGTCCGGGCTTCAGGGAGAGCTCCCGGGATATGATCATGCAGTGGGTGTCTTTCATGACCCGTTGTTTATCCCAGGAGGTGGGGGGAATGCCAGGCCCATTTCTCGTTCATGCCTGAAAATGAATTCCTTGCGTAAATCAATGATGAATTCATCGGATCTGTGTTAGAATATGTCCATCAATCATCCCATGTTTTGGAGGTATTCGCCCATGGCAGATGCGAGGAATCACCTGCATGACCGTCTCAGAGTCCTGGCGCAGAATCTCTGGTGGACGTGGCACCCCGAGGTCATCGGCCTGTTCACCGACCTTGACCCCCACCTGTGGCGCGAGGTGGAGCACAACCCCATCGCCTTTCTCAACCAGATCACGCCCGAGCAGGTGGAGGAGCGTGCCGCCGAGCTGGTGCTTCACAGCCGTATCAACCACGCATTCCGGCGTCTCAACGAGTACATGGGACAGGAGAGGACCTGGGGGGCGATCCACTGCGGGAACGTGAACAACCGCCCGGTTGTCTACTTCTCCGCCGAGTTCGGACTGCACGAGTCGCTGCCCATCTACTCGGGCGGCCTGGGCATCCTGGCCGGCGACCACCTCAAGAGCGCCTCCGACCTGGGCATTCCGCTCATCGGCATCGGGCTCCTCTACCAGCAGGGATATTTCAACCAGCGGCTGAGCCGGGAGGGCTGGCAGGAAGAGGACTACGTCAACCTCGATATAGCCCGTCTGCCCTTCCAGCCGGTCCTCGATGCGCAGGGTGGGCATCTCATCGTGCGGGTGGACACGAGGACCACCCCGCTGCATGCCCGGGTGTGGCAGCTCCAGGTGGGACGCGTGAAGCTCATGCTGCTGGACTCCAACGTGGAGGACAACTCGGTGGAAGACCGTGAGCTGACCTCGCGGCTCTACGGCGGCGACAGCAGGCTGCGCATCCGGCAGGAGGTGCTGCTGGGCATCGGGGGCGCCCGGATTCTGCAGGCGCTGAACATCTTCCCCGGCGTGCTCCACCTGAACGAGGGCCACAGTTCCTTTGCCATCCTCGAGGAGATCCGCCGCATCATGGAATACGATCAGATCCCGTTCAACCGTGCCATGCGGCGCGTGGCCCTGTACACCGTGTTCACCACCCACACGCCGGTGGCCGCCGGCCATGACCGCTTCCCACCGGATCTCGTGGAGGACCACCTCGGCATCTTCCGGGAGAAGATGGGACTGTCCCACGACGAGTTCATGGCCCTGGGACGCGTCAATCCCCACGACGCGAACGAGACCTTCTGCATGACGGTCCTGGCTCTCAAGGGCTCGAGGAGAGCCAACGGCGTCTCGGCCATCCACGGGACCGTGAGCCGCCTGATGTGGAACTGCCTCTGGCCGGGGCGCACCGAGGTCGACGTTCCCATCGGGCACATCACCAACGGCGTGCACGTGCTCTCGTGGCTCGCCCCGCAGATGTACCAGCTCTACGAGACCCGCCTCGGCCAGGACTGGGCCACACGCATGGTACATCCGGACGTATGGGAGAAGGTGGACGAAATCGACGACGGCGAGCTGTGGGAGACGCATCAGTACCTGAAGATGCGCCTCATCCGCTTCGTCAGGCGGAGGCTCCGCATCCAGGCCGAGCGCCTGGATCAGAAGGACATGGCCAGGCAGATCGACTCCATCCTCGACCCGGACGTGCTCACCATCGGCTGCGCCCGCAGGTTCGCCACCTACAAACGGAGTGACCTGATCCTGTCCCAACTCGAGCGCCTCACCAGACTCATCAACGACGCCCGCCGTCCCATCCAGATCATCTTCGCCGGCAAGGCCCACCCCCGGGACGACGAGGGCAAGGGGCTCCTCCAGAGGATCGCCCAGCTCAGCTACAGCAAGTCCCACCGGATGAGCATCGTGTTCGTGGAGAACTACGACTACAACGTGGCCCGCCACCTGGTCCAGGGTGTGGACATCTGGCTGAACACCCCCAGGCGGCCCCTGGAGGCGTGCGGCACCAGCGGCCAGAAGGTGGTCCTCAACGGAGGCCTGAACCTCTCCGTGCTGGACGGTTGGTGGAACGAGGCGTACGACGGCGGGAACGGCTTCGCCGTCGGCCACGGCGGCATGCACAACGACCTGGCCGTGCAGAACCAGCGCGACGCCGACTACCTCTACGAGACCCTGGAGAAGGAGGTCATCCCCCTGTACTACCAGCGGGACATGAGCGGCATCCCCTCGGCGTGGGTGGCCAGGATGAAGCATGCCATCAAGAGCCTGGGCTGGCGCTTCATCGCGGACCGCATGGTCAAGGACTACGCCCAGCGCTTCTACCTGCCCGCGGCCAGCGCCACGTCGGCGGAGACGTGGTAGGGGTGCAGGGAGGGAGAAAGAGATAACCTGCCCGATCCGTGCATCCCGTACATGGAATTCCGAGGGCAAGCGGGATGCAAGGATCGGACAGGCCTGTTGTCTCCTGCCATGTTTGTATGCGGTAAAAGATGTCTGGGGTGTTCGGGGTGCCGGGTGGTTACTCGGACTCTTCGTCTTTGGACTCTCTGGGTTCCCTCTTGTTGAAGGTGTTCATGGCCCGGGTGACCTCGCCCTTGAGGCACAGCTCAACGGCTGAGGCCGCCTTCTCGATCAGCTCGGCAAGCAGTTTGCGGTCGTCTTTGGAGATGTCCTGGAGCACGTAGTCACTGGGGTCCATGTCGCCGGGCGGCCTGCCGATGCCGAAGCGGACGCGCAGGAAGTCGCCCGTGCCCAGGGCGCCCTTGATGGACTCGAGCCCCTTGTGACCGCCGGTACCGCCGCTTGTCTTGACGCGCACCTGGCCGAAGGGGATGTCCATGTCGTCGTGGATCACAATGAGGTCTTGGGCCTCCGCATGGAGAGGGCCAAGCGGAATTCCGCTCAAATTCATGAAGGTCTGGGGCTTAGCCAGCACGGCCGGTGTGCCGCCCACCCTGCCCTCGCCGCACAGCGTATCCGCCTTTTTCTTCTTCACGGACACGCCCCACTTCCTGGCGAGGTGGTCCACCACCATGAACCCCACGTTGTGCCGGGTGTGCTCATAGCGCGATCCCGGGTTGCCCAGGCCGTATACCATCTTCATGGAATCACCATTCAACGCATTATGACTTCTTTCGTATAATTGGAATGCACCGGGCTCCCTGTCAACGGGTAAATGCGGCTGCGGGTTATCGATCGAAGAAAATAGTCTTGGGAAGGTGGAGATCATGGCCTTGATGTCCTATGTTACCGAGGAAAGGATGGCATATTGACTTCATCTTCTCATAATCCAGGAGTATTGACATACATAAAGGAAGAGATCATTAATTCCTTGAAAGCACACCCCCACACTTTAACTTCCAGTAATGAGAGGAGGGAAAATGAAGATCCCGCAAAAACATGCCAGGTTTGCTCTTGCCATCGCTTCCATCATCATTCTTATGCTTTCGACCTCATGTGGTGGGGGAGGCGGCGGGGGAAGCTCTGAAGATGACGGCGGTCTGACTGTCAGCGAATACAATTTTGGCCTTGACCTTGACCTGGACGGGACGGATGTCACTCCTTTTCAGGTGGAAGCCATGAACAGCGGGGTTTTCATTCCATTTGAAGGGGTAGGCGGGAATCCATTAGGGACCGACTTCAACGGGACCATGGAACTATCAGAAGAGAATGACGAAGTTGCTATCTCATCCATAACCATCGATGATACAACGGCTTTCTATGTTGATGTTTCGGATATCTGGGACAGCACCCAGCTGATGATCACCGTCGTGGAGCCGATTGTTCTTGAGGACGGTAATGACCCTTCTGACGGCAGTTTTACCATGGACAACGGAACCGATGATCCCATAACCGTCAGCTTCTCTCAAGATGGCGATGTGTCCTGGGTGAATATCAGCGGGGTGTCGAACCCCGTTGAACTGGACGATTTCAAGGATTATCTGGAGACAAGCTCGGATGCATTACTGCAACAGTCTTCCGTTGCATATCACATGATCGAGATGCTTTACGACCAAGTGACCTTTATTGCCGCCATGATCATCAAGATCGACAGTGATGAGCTCGGCACGGTACATGGAGATGCCAATACCGGATTATCCGATCCCACGGGAGGAACGCTCACCTTGAGCTGTACCAGCGGCAGTGTCGTGCCCGGTGCAGACTTCTCCGTAGTGTTCGACAATTTCTGGCAGGATGACCCTGATGATGACATGGATACCCTCATTGACGGCTCCGTAAGTCTCTTGGGCTACCTGAAAATTGAAACGAACGATGTCCTTGAGAACATAGGGTTCGCATGGGGTGATGGAGCGGGTGTGTTCTACGGCGAAGACGGGGTATCCTTCTATGAAACAGAAGAGACCGGGGGCGTCCTTACTCAGGAGTGGACCCATACGATATATGGCAGTTACTCCATAGTCTTCTCCGTGCCATGACAACAGTTACTCGAAAAGTGACCTCTTGTAAGGGTGGATACGCAAAAACGTTCATTCACGTTTGTAGACAATGCCGACCCCTGGATCGTCTGCAATGGTAGAGAAAGGAGACACCGAGATGAGACCACTGAGCGCACGGTCATTTTCCGGGAGCATGGCGGCCAGGATCCTTGGCCTTTCCCTCTTCTTGCTGTCAATAGCGTCAACTTCCTTTGCAGATCCCTACTGGAGCTTCGGGTTCTCCGGCGGAAGCGCAGGCATTACGGGGATCACCTTCTCCCTGAGGGACTACGGCGGCTACGGTTATGGGGGATACTGCGAAGTCCCCCTCATCATTGAACGATACGGCCCTCCCTGCGGGTATCCGTACGGTTATTATCCACGGCATCATTGGGGGAGAGACTACCATCATTATGACAGCATCCGGCCTCACATGAACAGGCCGGACGGACAGTATCAGGGTGGTCCCCGACCGGGTCCGCATAATCAGAACAACACCAGGCCGAACGGGTATCAGCAGAATGTCCCGGGGAACAACCGGCAGAGCCTTGACGAGGGCGGACAGAACCGGAACATGTCCAGGCCGACGAGAGAACAGCAGCATCAATGGGAAATGAGCAGGATGAACATGTTCAACTGACCACGGCGGGCAGGTTCAGCTTCATATAAGACACCGAACCGCCATGGCATTATCGGTTCAAGCCGCTGTAGTCGGTTCGTGATCCCTCGTGTCGCCAACACACCCTTACCCGGTTTATCTCGTTTCCCGCTGCCGGAGATCTTTGCCCGCACCTTCGATCATGCTATCATCGCCCCATGGCGCTGACCGAAGACATGATCAGGGAGCTGCCCAAGGCCACGGGCGTCTACATCCTTAGGGACGCGTCCGGCAGGATCATCTACATCGGCAAGGCCAGGGACCTGCGGGTGCGCCTGAGGTCCTACCTCGGCGGAGACGACCGGCTCAACACCTCACGGATCGTCGAGGCCACGGACAAGGCGGACTACATCCTCACCCGCAACGAGGCCGAGGCCCTGCTGCTGGAAAACCAGATGATCAAGGCCCACAAGCCCCGGTACAACATCGACCTCAAGGACGACAAGACCTATGTCCGCATCCGGGTGACCGCCTCGTCCGAGTGGCCGGCCATCAGCGTCACCCGCAAGATCGTCTCCGACGGCTCGCGCTACTTCGGCCCCTACTCGTCGGCCCAGGCCACCCGCAGGACGCTCTCGGCCATCGGCCGCATCTTTCCGCTGCGGCGATGCAAGGACACGGAGTTCGCCAACCGCAGCCGGCCGTGCATCTACCACTCCATCGGGCTGTGCCTGGCGCCGTGCGTATACCGTCACGTGCGAGGCGAGTACGATCAGGCCGTCAGGGACCTCATCGCCTTCCTCGAGGGGAGGGACAAGGACCTGGTGAAGGCCCTGAGGGAACGCATGGAGCTGGAGTCCGAGCGCCTGGAGTTCGAGAAGGCCGCACGGATCAGGGACCAGATCGAGGCCATCGGGACCACCCTGGTGCCCCAGGTGGTGGTGGGACAGGCCAGGGGCGACAGCCACGTGTTCGCGACGTTCGGAACGAGGGAGCGTGTCCAGGTGGCCGTCCTGCAGATAGACAGGGGCACGCTGACGGACAGCCACGAGCTTTCCGTCAGGGAGGCTGCCGGTGAAGACCCCATGACCGCGATCATCCTCCAGTTCTACCTCGGGGGTATCGAGATACCGGGCACCATCTACACCGATACCCTGCCCCGGGACCATGCCGTCCTCGAGAAGGTGCTGGGCGAGCTGAAGGGCTCCAGGGTGCGGATCGTCAAGCCCTCCCGGGGCAAGGCCCTGAAATGGATGGCCATGGCCCGGGACAATGCGCGCACCCATGCGCGGGGCACTGATGAGTCGTCCCTGGAGGAGATCGCCCGGGCCTTCCACATGGGCTCCATACCTTACCGCATGGAGTGCTACGACATCTCGACCCTGCAGGGCGGTTCGTCCGCAGCCTCGCGGGTGGTGTTCATGGGAGGGGAGCCGGACAAGAGCCTGTACCGCCACTACCGCATCCGGACCGTGAGCGGCCAGGACGACTTCTCCATGCTCAGGGAGGTCTTCGTGCGCAGGCTGCAGGGTGACGAGACACGACCCGACCTCATCGTCATCGACGGCGGCAAGGGACAGCTGGGAGTGTTCCTCAGAGTGCTCGAGGAGCTCGGCCACCCGAAGATCCCGGTGGCTGCCATGGCCAAGGCCAGGCACGGCAAGGTGGACCGCTTCTTCCTGCCCGGGAGGAAGGACGCCGTCAGGCTGCCGGAACGGAGCGCGGGCCTGAGGACGCTCCAGCAGCTCCGTGACGAGGCCCACCGTTTTGCCGTGAAATACCACAGACACATGCGATCAGGTGCCGCAGGTTCGTTCTTCGAGGGGATCCCGGGCATCGGTCCGAAGAAGGCCAAGGAGCTGCTCAAGCTCACCGCCCGAATGGAGGACCTTTCGGATATGACTGCTGAAGACCTGGGCAAGGTCAGGGGACTGAGCAGGAGGGACATCGAGAATATCCTGGCGCATATGGCAGGACGGGGTGACGCGGGGTGAGCGTTGCCACGATCTGCAGGGAATGAGGATATTGTATGCTTACAGGATCGTGCATCATTGCCAGCCCGCATGCAGTGGATCATTCAGGGATGTATGATCGAAAGTGGATTGCGGCACTTGTCCTTGGGCTGCTGTGCTGCAGCGCTACGGCATACGCCGACAGCGTATATCTCGAAGGCGGCCAGGGTTTCCATTACTCCTCGGACTCGCAGGCCGTATTCCTCTGCTACCAGATGGACTCGTCCCCTCTATGGCTCCTGAACACCTACTATGCCGTGGCGCTCGGTTCCTGGAACGGGCCGGAGGACAACAATGCATTGATCCTGGCAAAAGGCCTGTGGATTGACCTGGATGGCGAAGTATATTTCACTGTGGAACCCGGTGCCGCTTACCTCGGCAGGACCACCGACAACCTGGGTACGCGTCTTCAGTTCGCGTTCCGGTCAGCCCTGGGAATGAGGGTGGAAAATTGCGATGTATCCATCGGCTACAAGCACTTCTCCAACGGGAAAGGGGTCTTCCGTTGGACGGACACGCCGAATCATGGTGAAAATTTCATTACCCTCCAGATAGTCTACCTCTTATGATCTTTATGAATGCATGGGCCGTCCCCATGCGTTCACCATCTCAGAGCCGTGCGGCTTCCCTTCCGCCCCGGCCGAATCCGCCGTGCGAAGAGAACCTCATTCCCAGTACTTGGGACGGCCGTAGTAATCGTAAAGCCTCATCTCATACTCCCTGTTCACGGCCTCCCTCGGGTCATATTCAGGACTGTGCTTCACGGACTCCTTGTCCATGTCCACATGGACCGACGACTCGCTCCAGCTGATCTCACGCACCCACCTCGGCGCGATGAGCACCTTCCTCCCCGGAAGCCAGCTTCTGGTATTCACCACCAGGTACTGCACGATCCACTCCGCGTCATCGATGATGAAATCCTCTACGTATCCCAGGTCGCCGTCCGTGGCGTGCAGCGTGTAATTCAGCAGCTCGCCGTAACTCCTCAGGTGCTCATTGGCCTTCTCCGGGTCGGGCTCGGTCTCTTCAGTCCTGGTCATGGATATGGGAGTCGGGGGAGGGACATAGTCCGGACTCGCCACCGACCAGTAATAAGGCCACCCGTAGTATGAATGGAGCCGGATCTCATTCTGGCGCGACACCGGCCTGTCCGTTTCGATATCGGGACTGTTCTCCACCTGCTCCCTGTTCAGGAGGGTGGGTATCTTCATCTCCTTCCACTGCGTCTTCGTGAAGACCACGGGGGAGAGGAGAACCTGATGCCTTGAAACCAGGGTCCCGGTCTCGACTACGGCATATCGGATCTCCCAGGTGCCATCGTCGAAATAGAGGTCCGTCACGTTTCCGATCTCCCCATCCGTAGCAAGAATGACGTATCCGATGAGGGACTGTACGCTTCTCAGCATCTCACACCTCCCTCGGTTATACCCATTTCCCCATGGTGCGGCAGGCCTGAATCACCTTTGATGAAAAAAGAACATCACAAAACCATGACAGAGACTTCACCATGGACAGATGCTGCATCAGAAATAATAAATAGCCCTGCGGGAATGGAAGTCAATGCAGATGCCCTTGACATCGGTCCGCCATGCAGGTATGCGCCGTACAGAACGTCCCGGCCTGGAATGAGAAAGGAGGCCATATCGATGTACAGAACAACCGCTTCTCTTCTTATTTTCCTTTTCGTCTTCCTTTCAGTTGCCTTTTCCGGTCCTGCCCTTGCCTCGCCCAGGGCGGTCGCCGAGAAGCTCATGTTCAACGCAGGCGATGTACCCCAGGGCAGCGTGATCGTCCATGACTTTGCCCTGAAGAACACGGGCAGCGATCCCCTTACCCTGGAGGTCAAGTCATGCTCGTGCGGCGGGGTGAAGTACGATACTCCTGCAGCACCTATCGCACCGGGGAAGACCGACAGGATCAGGGTGAGCATCCCGACCCAGTATTCCATGGGGGAACTCAAGAAGGATATCCTCGTCGAGACCAATGATCCGGAGAAAAAGAACCTCATCTTCACGGTGCGGGGAAAGATCTACCCGCTGTTGACCATCGAGCCACGCGTGATCGTTTTCGGAAAGGTGAGGCGGGGCACGGCACCGTCCAAGGACTTCGCCCTCGCCAACAAGGGGAAGACCCCCGTGGTCATCCCGCTGATCGAGACTGACCCCCCGGCCAGGCTGAAGGCGTCGTCGCAGGGGAAGATCACCCTCAAGCCGGGCGAGAGGAAGGTGCTCTCCTTGACCCTGGACCCGGGGAAAGGCGCCGGCGACATCGTCGGGGCGCTCATCGTCAAGACGACCCTCGAGAAACTGCCGGAGATCCGGGTGAAGGCCATCGCCGAGGTGGTTCAGTAACGAAAGCGGTTTGGTTCCTCCACTGAGACGGCAGCTCATGCAGTCTGAGCCATGATCCAAACTCCCTTCTTCCCATTGAGGTAGATCTGGTCTATGATCGCGGCCATGAACGAGAAAAAACCGGCCTCTCCCTTCACGTTTTCGGGCACCTACGGGCCTCTCCTGCGTCCGTTCATGCGGCGGCTCTTCTCCCCCATCAACATCCCGGAGCTTTACAAGGAGTCCATCGCCTCCCTGGCGCAGCAGGGGCACATCGTGTTCGCCCACGGGTCCAAGAGCTCCATGGACGCCTTCCTGCTCAACTTCCGGATGCAGCGGGACGGCCTGCCCTCCCCCACCCTGGTCTTCGGCAGCACCTTCCCCCTTTTCCAGCCGGTTATGAAGGCCCTGTGGCGCCTCGCGAGCCTGTTCTCCCGCACCACTCCCTTTGACGGAGGTTTTTACCGGGACTTCATGGAGGACCGGCGCAACGCATCCATGATCTACCTCGACGCCGAGCCTTCCAGGGAGGACCTCGACCCTATCCTGGAGCTGCTCAAGATCCAGCGTGAGACCGACACGCCCATCTTCCTCGTGCCCCAGCGCATCGTGTATCACCGGGCCCCGTTCAAGCTCAAGGACACCTCCGACGAGGAGCAGGTCAAGGTGACGGGGTTCAGGAAATTCGTCACCCTCATCAGGGGCCGCGAGCACGGCTTCGTGGAACACGGCGAACCGGTCAACCTCAAGGACGAGCTCAAGCGTGCGCTCTCGGGCCGCAAGTTCTTCGAGGAGCTCGCCCCGGAGATCAGGAGCGACCTGCTCCACAGGCTTGCGGTTCTCGGCAGCAACATATCGGGCGCGCCCATCCGGGACCGGTCGTTCCTCATCGAGAAGACCAGGCGCGACCCCATCCTCCAGAGTTACCTGCGCTCCCATGCCAAGGGCGACTCCAAGGCCATGGAGGAGGCGGAGTCCACCGTCGTCAAGCACCTCGACCAGATCGCAGCGGATCTGAGCCCGGCTGCGGTCAACCTCCTCGACAGGTCGCTCACCTGGGTCTTCAACAACATCTTCGAAGGCCTCGACATGGACCCCAAGGGCCTCCAGGCGGTCCGTGAGATGGCCCGCAACGGGTCGCTGGTGTACGTCCCCTGCCACAAGAGCCATATCGACTACCTGATCCTGTCCTACTGCCTCTACGAGAACTGGATGAGCGTCCCGGTCGTCGCCGCGGGCATCAACCTTGCGTTCTTCCCCATCGGGGGCCTGCTCCGCAAGGGCGGGGCCTTCTTCATGAAACGCACCTTCAAGGACAATCCCCTCTATGCCCAGACCTTCGGCGCCTATGTGCGCACCCTCCTGGGGGAGCGCATTCCCCTGGAGTTCTTCATCGAGGGCACCAGGAGCCGGTCCGGCAAGCTCATGCTCCCCAAGAAGGGGTTGCTCTCCATGATCGTCCAGGGGTGGGAGTCAGGGGTGAGCAGGGATGTCATCTTCGTCCCGGTCTATGTAGGGTACGACACCGTGGTGGAGGAGAATGCCTACATCCAGGAGATGAAGGGTGCCCCCAAGGAGAAGGAGAATTTCTGGCAGCTCCTCAGGGCAGGCTCCATCCTGAAGAACCGCTACGGCAAGGTCTATATCCGCTTCGCCGACCCCATCTCGCTCAACGGTTACATGCAGACCAAGGCCGCCTACTCCCGCATGGACGCGGAGCAGAAGGAGCGGGTCTACGACGATGTGGCGGACCGGATCATCTCGTCCATCTATGAGCAGACCGTGGCGACCCCCTTCGCCCTGTTGTCCTGCGTGCTCCTGAGCGCCGAGGACGCCATGGAGGAGGAGGCCCTGAAGAAGGGCTTCCACGTATTCCTGGAGTACCTGAAGCACCTCGGGTGCAACCTTTCGTCGACCCTGGCCGTGGAGGACGAATCCTTCAGGGACGCCCTGGCCATCATGAAGAGCAAGGGACTCGTCGCCATCGACGAAGGGTCCACCGAGGCGGAGACCAACCTCGTCATGGTGGAGGACGAGGACCGTATCCACCTCGAATACTACAAGAACACCATCCTGAACTTCTTCGTTCCCGCATCCCTCATCGCAAACGTACTGCTCAAGAATCGCAGCGGAATTGTCGAGAAGAGCCTTCAGAAGCAGGTCAGGAATCTGGCATCTCTCCTGGGGAACGAGTTTATCCTCGACCTCGAGAGCTTTGTGAAGGCGGTGCGATTCATGACCGAAACAGGGATTGTGACGGTAACGAAAGGGATGTATACCGCGGGCAAAGACGCCGCCGATGTCCTGAAGATGTTCGGGGGGCTCATCGAGAACTATCTGGAATCGTACCTGTGCGTGGCTACCAACCTCGACAAGGTGAAGGACGTAGGGGGCAAGGACATCCTGAAGGCCATCAACCGACATGCTACCAGGATGTTCAAAAAAGGCGAGATCAAGCGCTTCGAGTCACTCTGCCTGCCGGTGTACAAGGGAGCTTTGGACACCTTCAGGACCAAGGGCCTCATCGACGAAAAGTACCGCACCATCGATGAGCGCCCGATCAAGGAGCTCGTGCATGAGATCGAGGAGTATCTCCAGACTTAGCTTTTTCTCCGTACTTCTGGCCTTTGTCCTTCTGACCGGATGCGCCCACCAGTACCGCCCCGGGCCCGGATGGGTGGAGACGGGTACCGCCTCGTGGTACGGCGAGGACTTTCACGGCAAGCCCACGGCCATGGGCGAACCATACGACATGTACGGCGTCACCGCCGCCCACAAGACCATCCCCCTGGGGAGCACGGTGAGGGTGACCAACCTGGCCAACGGAAACCAGGTTATCGTACCCATCAACGACCGCGGCCCCTTCGTGGGTGACCGGATCATCGATATGTCCTACGGCGCTGCATGCAAGCTCGACATGGTCGATGCCGGCCTCGCCAGGGTGCGCGTCGAGGTTTTGGAGATGCCGAGGTACTATTCCGGCGGCCGGTATGCCCTGCAGTTCGGGTCATTCTCGGCCAGGGACAACGCCCGCAGGCTGGCCATCACGATCGAGTCCCGGGGATACACACCCAGCATCGAGGAAGCCAGCGTCTACGGCAGCACCGTGTACCGCGTCCGCCTCGGGGCCTTCACCTCCATGGACAACGCGAGGAACCTCATGCAGTCATTTACATCCCAAGGCCTCACCTGCTATATAGTTGGCCTCTGATTCTTGCACCCGGGAACGGAAAACAAGCCTTATGAGGAGGAACTGATATGAGCGAGATACTCGATGTCGTAGCACGGGAGATACTGGACTCCAGGGGTAATCCGACCGTTGAGGTCGACGTTTTTCTTGCCACCGGTGACATGGGGCGTGCTGCCGTGCCTTCAGGCGCATCCACCGGGGCCAACGAGGCCATCGAACTGCGGGACGGCGACCCCAAGAGATACAAGGGAAAAGGCACCACCAAGGCGGTGGACAACGTGAACAAGAAGATCGCGCCGGCCCTCGTGGGGATGGACGCCCTCGACCAGGTGGGGATCGACTCGCTGCTGCTGGAGCTGGACGAGACTGAGAACAAGTCCCGCCTTGGCGCCAACGCCACCACCGGCGTTTCCGTGGCCGTGGCCAAGGCCTCGGCGAACTTCCTGGGGCTGCCGCTCTACCGCTATCTCGGCGGCGCCTTCGCCCGGGAGATCCCGGTTCCCATGATGAACGTCATCAACGGCGGTAAGCATGCCGACAACAATGTGGACCTCCAGGAGTTCATGATCATGCCCATCGGCGCACCGGACTTCCGTGAGGCCCTGCGGTATGCCGCGGAGACCTTTCATGCGCTCCGCGACATCCTCATCAAGAACGACTACGCCACGGGCGTGGGCGACGAGGGCGGGTTCGCACCGAACCTCAAGTCCAACGCCGAGCCCTTCGAGCTCATCGTGCAGGCCATCGAGAAGGCCGGATACAAGCCCGGCAAGGACGTGGCCATCGCCATCGATGCTGCGGCGAGCTCCTTCTACAAGGACGGCAAGTACATCCTTGCCTCCGAGAAGGACCCCGAGCGCAGTGCCGAGGACATGATCGACTTCTACGAGTCGCTCGTGAGCAAGTACCCCATCGTCTCCATCGAGGACGGCCTCGACGAGGCCGACTGGGACGGCTGGAAGAAACTCATGAAGCGCCTGGGCGGCAAGATCCAGATCGTGGGCGACGACCTCTACGTGACCAACACCACCTACCTGGCCAAGGGCATCAAGGAAAAGGCATCCAACTCCATTCTCATCAAGGTCAACCAGATCGGCACCCTGACCGAGACCATCCAGACCATCGAGATGGCCCGCAGGTCCGGGTTCACCACGGTCTTCTCCCACCGTTCCGGAGAGACCGAGGATGCGTGGCTCGCGGATGTGGCCGTTGCCACCAATGCCGGCCAGCTCAAGACCGGATCCACCTCCCGCAGTGAGCGCCTGGCAAAGTACAACCAGCTCCTGCGCATCGAGGAAGAGCTCGGCGTAGCTTCCGTGTTCCGCGGCAAGGACGTGCTCTACAGCGTCAAGAAGTAAGGGTCAAACCGTAGGAGCGGCACCCGCCGCTCCTACGCATTCTCCCCGAACACCCGCCCGTACGCCTCACGGGTCTTCTCGATCACCGTCACCGCCGACTCGGCGTACCCGTCCGCCCCGAACCGGGCCGCCATGGCGGCATCAATGAATGCACCGCCTGCCATGACCGCTACCCTGTCGCCCCTGCTCCTCACCGCGCCGATGACCTCCCCCATGGCGGGCGTGGTGGTGGACATCATGGCCGAGAGTGCAATGATACGGGCTCCGTGGGTCCTGACCGCATCGACGAACTTTTCTACCGTCACACCCTTTCCAAGGTCGATGACCCTGAATCCGTATGCCCGGTAGACGCTGGCGATGATGTTCTTCCCCAGGTCGTGGGGATCGCCCTGAACCACGCCAATAACAAGGGGTATACCCCCTTCGTCCCGGCCGGGGTCGTCGAGATCTTTTATCTTTTCCAGGCCGTAATTCACCGTATCCAATGTCAGGAGAAACTCGGGCAGGGAGACCCTGTTCGTCATGAAGCCGCCCCGTGCCCGGTCAAGGCCTCCGATGATACCCTCCCTGATGACTTCCGGTAGTGCGCCCTCGCTGTACGCCTGCATAACGAGGCTTCCCAGAAGCTCCCTGTCCCTGGTGCACACGGCATCTTCACACGCACCGAGGAATTGATCTGCCCTTTTCCACATGGCGCCGGCCTCACCTCCTCCCGCACATCCTGGCCGCACTGACCAGGGCCCAGGCATTTTCCAGCGGTATGTTCGGCGGATACTCGCATCCCGGCGCAAGGATGAACCCTCCCCCGTCCGCAAGGTCATCCATGAGGACCCGGCACTGTTCCATGACCTCGTGCGGCGTACCCCGGGCCATCAGCGCAGTGTCCACCGAGCCCATGAGCACCACCTGGTCGCCGTAGCGCCTCTTCAGCTCCCTGTTGTCCACACAGTCCGCCGGCAGGTGTGCATAGGAGATGATCTCGGGTTCCATGAAGCGGATCTGGGAATCAAAGTATATGCCTTCCCCGCAGTTGTGCACTCCCACGAGGCAGCCACGACGGTGAACGGCCTGCGCCAGCTCCCTGACGAACGGACCCTCCGTGGCCTCCCAGAGCTCCCGGCTCAGGCCGTTGGACGAGGCGAACAGCGTGTCCAGGGTGACGGCGAGGACACCCGTGCCGCAGAGCGCCTCCACGTATTCCACCAGCACCCCGGTGATGGTCTCCAGAGCCGCCTTGACCTCGCTCCCGTACAGGACGCAGTCCCTGAAGAGGTTCTCCGCGCCGCGCATCATGCACAGCACGCCCAGGGGACCGAAGCAGAAACCCGATACGATCCCCCTCCATCCGATCCGATGGACGAGAAGTCTGCAGATTTCCAGCACGGACTGCATCCGACGGGCTTCCCTGAGATCGATCCTCCTGAGCTTTCGGTACCCTGTGTGATCCGTAATGAGTGGATCTCCGTAATCGGGATGCGCAGTGGATTCCAACGGATAGATGATCTTCTGGCCGAAATCCGCCGCCTCCACGGAGAGGTCGATCATGGGGATGACGACCTCTCCTCCGATGAGCTCGAAGGCGGCGTAGAGTGCATCGGCCGCAGTTCTGGGGTTTGTGGCGAATTCCGCCATGGTGGCACCGGTGAGTCTCCGTGCGCCCGATATGACCAGCGGCGAGCACGGCACGCGATCGGGTTCCCTGTGCCGCAGGGTGGTGACGAGTCGCTCGATGGCTGTCAGGGGCGTGAACCGTCCTCTTGCGTGCGAGAACGCTGCCGCCACGTCGAGCAGTCGGGGTGGGAATAGACCGGGCGGAGGGATCCTGCCGTGAACGAGACCATCGAAGACCATTGCAACGGGATCACCGCACTTCGAGGAACTCTCCCTCACATCTTCCCTCCATGGGGAATTTCATTCCATATGTCTTAGATAAAGGTCGGATCAGGCAAAGTCAATACATTCCTGAACAGGTTTCAAGAGATTGAATGCAAGGTAATCCTTGCTTTTTTCCCATGTTTGGTCTTACCATCCCGACTTGTGTGGGCGTTCCTCCCCACAGGGAAGGAACCTCTTGAAGATCCGCGATGAGAGAGGAGGCACAATGAAGGAAGTCGTCATCACGTCGACAGTCAGGACCCCTAACGGCAGTTACAACGGATCGCTTTCCCAGACAGGCGCCACGACTCTCGGGGCCATCGCCATTGAAGAGGCGATCAGGCGGTCAGGCATCGAGAAGGGGCATGTGGACGAGGTCATCATGGGCATGGTGTTGCCCTGCGGCTACGGGCAGAACCCGGCCAAGCAGGCGGCCGTGCTCGCCGGCATGCCCTGGGATGTCGGGTGCATAACCATCAACAAGGTGTGCGGGTCGGCCCTGAAGGCCATGATGCTGGCAGTCCAGGCCATCCGGACCGGGGATGCCGACGTGGTGGTGGCCGGGGGCATGGAAAACATGAGCATGGCCCCCTACTACCTGGACAAGGCGCGCTTCGGGTACCGGATGGGTCCCGGCCAGATCCAGGACCACATGGTGCACGACGGGCTCTGGGACGTGGTGAACGACTTCCACATGGGCATATCCAACGAGCTGTGTTCGGAGAAGTACGGCATATCCCGCGAGGACCAGGACCGCTACGCCGAGCGTTCCTACCGGCTGGCCATGGAAGCCATCAGGGGAGGGATGTTCGAGGACGAGATCGTGCCGGTGAGCATCCCCCAGCGCAAGGGAGACCCCAAGATCTTCTGTGTGGACGAATGCCCCCGGGACACCGACTATGACCAGCTCGCCAGGATGGCCCCGGCCTTCAGGAAAGGCGGCGTGACCACGGCCGGGAACTCATCTTCCATCGCCGACGGTGCGTCCGCCGTGGTGCTCATGTCCGAGGACAAGGCCAGGGAGCTTGGCTGCAATGCGCTGGCCTCCATAGGTGCCCAGGCCAGCGCAGGGCTCGACATGAAGTACGTTCTCGTGGCGCCCATCCTGGCGATCCCCAAGGTACTGAAGAAGGAAGGGATCACCATTGACCAGGTGGACTTCTTCGAGGTCAATGAGGCATTTGCAGGCTCCACCCTTGCGGTCATCAGGGAGCTGGGCCTGGACATGGACAAGGTGAACGTGAACGGCGGCAGCATCGCCCTGGGACATCCCATCGGATCCAGCGGCACCCGGGTGTTCACCACCCTGCTCGGCCAGATGCAGCGGGCCCACAAATCCATCGGACTCGCCACCCTGTGCCTGGGAGGCGGCGAGGCGGTGGCTCTTATCGTACGACGCTGACAGATGAAAAGGAGCAGATCATGGAGATAAGGATTTTCGGTGTCATCGGATCGGGACAGATGGGAGGCGGCATCGCCCAGGTAGCGGCCACGAGCGGTTTGTCCGTCATCATGAACGACATCAACGAGCAGTTCGTGCTCAACGGGATGAAGGCCATCACGAAGAACCTTGCCCGCCAGGTGGAGAAAGGCACCCTGAAGGAAGAGGATTCCAAGGCCGTGCTCGGCAGGATAAGGACGAGCACGAGCCTCAAGGACATGGCGTCCGCGGACATGGTCGTGGAGGCCGCCACTGAGAACCAGGACATCAAGTTCTCCATCTTCCGGGAACTCGACAATGTCTGCCCCGGTCACGCCATCCTCTCCTCCAACACCTCGTCCATCCCCATCGGCAGGATCGCGGCCCAGACCGAACGGCCCGACAGGGTCATCGGCATGCACTTCATGAACCCGGTGCCGGTGATGAAGCTCTGCGAGATCATCCGGGGCATCGCCACCTCCGAGGAGACCTTCAAGACCACCTGGGACCTGGCCCTGAAGTTCGGCAAGACGCCCGCCGAGGCCAACGACTATCCCGGGTTCATCAGCAACCGGATCCTCATGCCCATGATCAACGAGGCTGTCTACTGCCTCTACCACGGCGTGGGGACCAAGGAGTCCATCGACACGGTCATGAAGCTGGGCATGAACCACCCCATGGGCCCGCTTGCGCTGGCCGACCTCATCGGCCTGGACACCTGCCTTTCCATCATGGAGACCCTGTACGACGGGTTCTGCGACTCCAAGTACCGGCCCTGCCCTCTCCTGCGGAAATACGTGGAGGCCGGCTGGCTCGGGAAGAAGACCGGAAAGGGTTTCTACGAGTACAAGTGATCGTCAAGGATTAAGTCATGAAACGTTCTCCCGGTTCAGGGGATTTCACCG
>ERZ795048.722-NODE-722-length-33513-cov-8.287435_pt1 | contig 33513 bp, 28 predicted proteins | sample MGYA00375132_ERZ795048 | MGnify/ENA primary metagenome ERZ795048 (study PRJEB30177, sample SAMN05720225) | activated sludge metagenome | isolation source: Anaerobic digester | place: Hong Kong | collected 2014-12-17 ... | reverse complement strand
GAATGAATTCCCGGCTATGAAAGCGAAAATGAATTTTCGCACTCCAAATTAAATATACACATAGTTAGAAAAAACAAAGGATTCGCGCACACACAAAGGACGGCGCTTTGTACGTGGCACACTAAAGAATATTTTTACATTAAGGATTGGATTCCTGCCTTCGCAGGAATGACAGCAGCAGGGTTGTTGAAAGAATGTATAGTTGAGAGTTTGTCATCCTGAGCGCAGCGAAGGATCTCGCTTTTCCGCACTTGCACCGGGTACGATAGGAGCGATTAACAATAACAATACCCTGTCTTCTCTGATGTTGTCATCCCTGAATGTCTCTGTCAGGGATCCAGTCTTTCTTTCTCCATGCCTGCCTGAGCAACAGCACACAGTCGGGATTGCCGCGTCGTTTGCAAGGCGACAGGCCTTGCGCTCTCCTCGCAATGACACACTAAGGTGTGCTTCAATTTTCAGTTATCCGCGAAATGAGTATAAAAAACTTATCGCTCCCATCGTCCGCGGTGGGAGCGTGGATTGCGGCGATTCATCACCGCGCTGGCTTATGATGAGCCGGGAATGAATTCCCGGCGATGAAAGCAAAAATGAATTTTCGCACTCCAAATTAACCACGCCTGATACAACATTCATCGTTACGATGCTCCGCGTCGTAACGCGATAGCCGGGCGCTCTGCGCCCGAAGTTGAAGAATGGTGATATGTAACTGACAGGTAAATCAATTAACGCGGAGCATGCGAACGAACAAGAAACATTAAAGTATATTCCGCGCTCCCACCGCGGACGATGGGAGCGATCAAACAAAGGACGGCGCTTTGTACGTGGCACACCAGAGGACATTTTTACATTAAGAGTCTATCCCAAAACCCCATCCTGGCTTCGCAGGAATGACATCGGGTCCATCCCCCGCGTCCGTCATTCCGGCATGTTGTAAGCCGGAATCCAGAGAAGACATTCTCACTTCAGCGGGCAACGCTCCTTATGGATTACCCGTAAAAGTCGAGCGAATCACTCGCTCGGCGGCCGCCGCGCGAGTGATTCGCGCTCAAGAAGTTTTGAAGGGATCCTTAAGGGGAACTTTTTCAAAAGTTCCCCTTAAGCCGCCGGAGGCACTTCCTTCCGGCGAGCATCCGTTCATAAAACAAAAGCCGCCCCGCGAGGAGCGGCTTTTGAGTATATATAACCGGGACGTTGTTCACCCTCCGACGCGCGGGCCGGGCGATGTGTGGTTGTCAATCGAAAACCGATATGCCGTAGCGATCCAGCAGCGAGCCTTCGAGCCTGTAGAGTTCGGTCAGCGAGGTGATGTAACCCGCGACCGATCTCGCTTCCTCGATCTGTGAACTCAGGAAATCGCGCTGCGCGGTCGCGACCAGCAGGGATGTTGATTTGCCAACGCGGTTTTTCTCGACCTCGGCCCTGAGCTTTTCTTCCTGGAGAACGCGCGAGGCGGCTGCCGACGCGACTTTCTGCTTCGCGGTTTCCATGTTTACCCAGGATTCCCTGATGTCGCGCTGCACCTGTAATTCAAGGTTTGTCAGCGCTTTTTCAGACTGTTCTTTTTTAAGCACAGCCTGGCTGTGTTGCACTTTGTCGCTGCGCCGCCCGAACGTGTACTGATATTGCAGCCCGAGCCTCACATCGTAGGCGTCGTCCGCAATATCCGTAACCGAGCCGCCGAATGAGCCGTCGTATCCGGTGCGCCCGGCGGTGACTATCAGGCCGAGATCGGGCAGCAGCCCGTTCTTCGTTACCACCACTTCCAACTCGTTCTTGTCGATCGACAATCTCGCCTGTTTCAGGTCCGGCCTCATGCTGAGCGCCGTTTCGATGTGATCATCGAGAACTCCGGGTTGCGTTTCGGGCATTTGCAGGTTTTCTTTTATAACAACCTCGTAGTCCCAGTAATCAGACTCCGAGGGATTGAGCAGCCGCAGAAAATCGAGCCGCAGGGATTCGAGCTGACCGCGCGCGCTGACCAGCGAGCTCTCGCGGAGCGCGACTTCCGCTTTCGCCGCGACGAGGTCGATCTCGGCGGTGCGGCCCACTTCGACAAGTTTTTCCGCCTCTTCGAGCTGCTGCTTCGCGAGTTCGAGCGAGTCCTCGTATATCTCTATGTTGCGCAACGCAAGCGCGTAATCCCAGTACATGCTTTCAACCGACGCCGCGAGCTCCTTAACATAGTCTTCAAGCTCGTAGCGAGATATTTCCGTGTTCAGTTCGGCCTTCCTGATGCCAACAAGGTTGACATCCGAGCCCGCGCCTTTGAAAAGCGGCTTCGACAGGCTGACGCCGAACCGGGTCGAGTAGCTGTTGTCGGCGGCCGCGCTGCCGCTCTTGTCCATCGACAGCCCGAACTCCAGCTCCGCGCCGGACGACAGCAGTTTCGAGACACTGAAATCATTGCTCAGGCTGTCGGTCTTGGTCGACGACGAGCTTTTGCTCCCCGAGGTCGAGAGCGAATCCGACATCTTGAGATCGAATGTCGATTTCTGCGTCTCCTCGCCGAGCTTTGTCACGCGGTAGTCGTATTTCTGAACGTCGAGCGACCCGTTGTTCTGAATCGCCGTCATCACCGCCTGCTCGACCGTGAGCTCGATCCTGCCGCTGCTTTCGGAAACCGCCGGCGAAGCGACCGCCACGCATGCGGCCAGCGCCGCTGTTGCCGCAAAGGTTCTTATTGTGTTCTTATTTATGCGAAACATTTTCAGTTCCTCCATCACTCGTAGTAAAGACATTCTATCGGGTCGAGCTTCGACGCCCTCTGCGCCGGGTAGTAGCCGAAGAAAATACCGACCGCCATCGAAAACGTCAGCGCGAGAACAACGCTCGATACCTCGACCGAAGTGCTGAAATCGGAACTGTTCCCGATCAGCGCCGACGTTCCGACGCCCGCAAGCACGCCGAACAACCCGCCGAGACCGGTCATGACAATCGACTCGATCAGGAACTGGCGCAGGATGTCCCTGTCCTTCGCGCCGATCGCCTTGCGGATTCCGATCTCTTTGGTCCGCTCGGTGACTGTCACCAGCATTATGTTCATTATGCCGATGCCGCCGACGAGAAGTGATATCGCCGCGATCCCGCCGAGCAGCATCGTGAACGTCTTGCTGATGTCCGACACCCTCTCGATCAGGTCCGCCTGGTTCCTGACACTGAAATCGTCCTCCTGCGAGCCCCTGATCTTGTGCTGCTTGCGCATGACCGTGGAAATGGCTTCTTCAACCGCTGTCGAATCCGCGTTGTCAACCGACTGGATATCTATCTCCCGCAGCTTATCCGTTCCGAGCACCTTGTTCATCGCCGTCGTGTAAGGCATCATCGCTATATCATCCGCGCTCATGAACCCCGAATCACCCTTGGATTTGAGCATGCCTATCACTTTGAAATTCGCCCCGTTGATTTTTACCTTCTCACCTATATTATCTTTCGTAAATCCGAGATTTTCCGCCGTCTCCGATCCTATCACCACCACCTTCATAGCCCTTGTGGTTTCCGTATCGTTGAAAAACCGGCCGAACTCCACCTCGTAGTTCCTTATCGACGGATAAGTGACAGATGAACCGATAATATTCGACCGCGAGTTTTTATTGTAATACTTGAACTGCACAGTGCCCTGGACGACCGGAGCGAGCATCTCGACATCCTCGACCTGTTCGAGAATCGCCTCGGCGTCATCGACAGTCAGGATTTCACCGGCGCCGGACATGACGCCGCGGGACCCCCTCTGGCCGGACCTCACGACAAGCAGGTTGGTTCCCATCTCCGAAATATTTTCTATGACCTGCTTCTGCGCGCCCGCGCCGATTGCAAGCATCGAGATCACCGCCCCGACGCCGATGATGATGCCCAGCATCGCGAGAAACGATCTCAGCTTGTTCGAGTAAAGGCTCTTGAGAGCCGATTTTATAAGTATCATGAATAACATCTCGTATCCCCTTTAGCCGCCGTTTGCGACCTTGCCGTCGATCATGTGTATACTCCTGGCACACCTGCTCGCGACATCCGGATCGTGCGTGACGATGATGATCGTCCTGCCCTGTGAATTCAGCTCTTCGAGAAGCAGCATCATCTCGTCGCTCGTTTTGCTGTCCAGGTTTCCCGTCGGCTCATCAGCCAGCACGATCGAAGGATCATTCACCAGCGAACGCGCGACCGCAACCCTCTGCCGCTGGCCGCCCGAAAGCTGATTCGGCTCGTGGTGCATCCTGTCCGCAAGCCCCACATCCGCAAGCGCTTTCTCCGCAAGCTGCTTCGTGTTGCGTTTTCCCGAATACAGCAACGGCAGCTCCACGTTATCAAGCGCGCTCATTCTCGGCAGCAGGTTGAACGACTGGAACACGAACCCGATCCGCTGGTTGCGTATCTCCGCAAGCCTGTCTTTGTCAAGCTCTGCTACGTTATCGCCGGAGAGATAGTATTCACCCGAATCCGGTTTGTCCAGGCAGCCGAGAATATTCATCAGCGTCGATTTCCCGCTCCCCGACGGCCCGATCACGCCCACCATCTCACCCTGCTCTATCGAGATGCTCACGTCGTCGAGCGCGCGAACCTCGCTGTCGCCGAGCCTGTATATTTTCTTTAAATTATTCGTCTTTATAACCATTTATCCATACCACCAATCAGTCATATCCTCGCCATTAATGAGGCGGCCCTCCCATCGGCGGCATCCCGCCCATGGGCCCGCGATTCCTCTGGCTCTGCCACTTGCTCGAAACGCTGCCGTTGCTCACGATAACCTTCTCGCCTTCCTCGAGCCCGCTCTTAATTTCAACACTCTCGCCGTCATTCACACCCGTTTCGACTTTCCGCAGTTCCGGCTCTCCACCCTCGACGGGAACAGATACGAAACTTTCCCCGCGGCGCTTCGACACCGCTTCGACAGGCAGGTACAGCGCATCGCGCACGCTCGCGACCATCACCTCGACATTCGCCGTCATCTCCGGTTTCAGGATGCCCTTGTTCGGACTTAAAACCTCGATTTTAACCTCGAACGTCACAACATCCGACACATTGCTTCCCATCTGAGCGATCCGGGTAACCTCCCCGAAGAACTTGTCATCAGGATATGCATCCGCCGTGATCATGACCTTCTGGCCGACCTTCACAGAGCCGATATCGCTCTCGTCGATCGAAGCCATTACGAAAATCCTCGACAGGTCCGATATTATCATAACGGTCGTGCCGCCGCCGACATTGCTGATACCCGATGATATGATCGTTCCTATCTGAACATTTCTTTCCGTAACATAGCCGTCCATCGGCGCGTAGATCATCGTGTATCCCAGCTTCTGTTTCGCGAGTTCGAGATCGATTTCATCCGACTCCAGCGCAGCAGCCGCAAGCGCGACGTCTTTCCGCATCAGATCGAGCGACGCCTCCTGGGTTTTCAGATCCTCGATGTTCATCTTCGTGTCTTCAAGCGATGACTTCTTCTGCGCCGTGGTGATTACAGCCGTGTCATATTCTTCCTTGCTCGTCAGCTTGCTCTCGTACAGCTCCCGCGTTCTGTTCTCTTTAGCGACAGCATCGGCATACTGCGTCTCCGCGAGTTCGAGGCTGATCTGCGCCTTCTGCCTGTCGATCTCCAACTGCTGCTCGGATATCTTCAAATTCTTCTGCGATCTTTCATACTTGGCCCGGGTGGACGCAAGCGAAACCTGTGATTTTTTCACATTCCGCTCTTCCTCCTCGGTGTCCAGCTTGATCAGAAGATCGCCCTTGGTCACCTGGTCGCTTATGTCGAACGGCAGCTCGATCACCTCGCCGCTGGCTTTTCCTTTTATCTCCACGTCGAGATTCGATACCACGCTGCCCGTTGCTTCCACCACCTGCGACAACGAACCACGGCTCACTTCGACAACCGCTGTTTCCGGCTCTTCGGTCTCGGCTTTCTTTTCGCCCTGGGACTTCCAGAACCAAAATCCGCCCGCGGCCACCGCCAGAATCACTACCACTATCAGTAACTTCTTCATGTCTTCCTCCTGAACCACCGTGCCCTCAGCTTACCGACCGGCATATTCTTTCAGCACTATGTTTTAAGACTTTTATTTTGTTACAATGTTTCAAAATATTTTATCTATTTCTCGGTTCCAGTAAAATCTATTGCACTTTTCACCAGTTCTTTAAAATCAATCACCGAAAACGGTTTCTTCAGAAAAGCGAACAGATTTGCCGATTTCAACCGCTCGTCCGGCAGATCCCAGCCGCTCATCAATATGAACGGACATCGCTTCTCTCCCCTGTTTTCCTTCACAATCGAGGCCAGCGTCAGCCCGTCGAGCCCCGGCATATCGAAATCCGATACCACAATGTCGATTTCCTCCCTGTAAAAAACATCCAGCGCCTCCAGCCCGTCTTCAGCAGCATGCAGCTTCAGCCTTTTATCATTCAGCAGGCTCCTGATAAACCCAAGCATCTCCGGGCTGTCATCCGCTATCAGCACATTGGTATCTTTCATCATGCACACCTTCCCCCTGCCGGCCCGGCATTATGCCTGCCGGATCGGTTTATTGTCCATACTGACAATTCACATATCCTTAATGTTACGGGAATCTATTATCTTCGAGGCTTTTCACCCCGGCCATCCATTCCCCGCTCCGGTCCGGGCCTCCCGGGTCCGGGATCCGGCTCCATCCCCGGTTCAAGCCCCGGCTCAGGCCGGAACTCTTCCGGTCCGCCGGAACGTTTCTTGAACAGCCTTTCGAACCGCTCCGCGTTTTTGCGTTCCAGTTCAATAAATCCGGCCTTCTGGCCCTCGTCGAGCTGCTCCATGATTTTCGTGTTCATCTCATCATGCATGATCTTCAACTTGTCTCTCATATCATCCCTGAACTCGATGAGCGCCGGTTCACCGTCCTTCAGAATCTTCCTGATATTTTCTTTCTGCTCCGCGCTCAGCCCCAGTTCCTTCTCCAGCATCCCGACGAAACGATCTTCGTGGTTGCCCCTCTGATCCTTTTTCCAGTCGTGCCTTTTATCGGACTTGAAATCCACGGCGTGACTCCTGAGAAACATCCTGTCGGTGAATATTCCACTGAAAACCCCGGCCACGAAAAACAGGACCATCGCGAGAATCACCCATAATTTATCTTTTTTCATTGTTCCGTCTCCAATCAATTTATCTATCTCAAAGCGGCATTATCATCGCGTAATAACTGTCTACCGCCGTATCGTAATCATCCGAAATCATATCCAGCTCGGTGTCCGTCAGTGTTTTTTGCAGGTACGCCTCGGATGAAACCGTTCCCGCCGAGACCGGAACCCGGGGAGCCACAAAAAGCGTCATGAAAAACATGACCACGCAGAAAATCGCGGCAACCGGCATCAGCTTTCTTGCAAACGCCGGGACCACAAACGCAGGCTCGGCGCGGCTGCCCTGCGCGCCCGCCCTTATGTTTCGCATTATCCGCTGCTCGAACCCGGTATCCGGCTGCTCCGCGGGCGCGCGGAACATGTCGCTCAGCACACGCGCTTCAGTAACGATCCGCCTGCATTCATCACAATTTTTCATGTGTTCTTCGAACTCACGCTTTTCGTCGGAGTTCAGCGCATCCACCGGATACAGATGCGCCAGCTTATAAAATTTGCAGTGTCTCATTTCATTCACCTTCCATGCCGCCGGTTGACATTAATTCTTTTCTCAAAATTTCCATTGCCCTGAACAACCTTATCCTTGCGGTTCCCGCTTTTATTCCAAGTATTTTCGCTATCTCGATGTGCGAGTATCCCTCGACCGCGTTCAGCACGAAAACCGCCCGGTAATTCAGTGGCATCTTCAGCAACGTGGCTTTTATCTCTTCGAGGCTTTCCATCCCCGCATAAGTTTTTTCCAGCGTATCACTTTTACTCGGCAGGCCCGAAATCTGTTCGCGCTCTTCGAGACTCATGCCGTCATGCACCATCGGCAGCTTTGCATTTTTTCGCCGGTAATCGCTTACCGCGTTCACCGCTATCCTGTACAGCCATGTCGAAATCTGCGACCTGCCCTCGAACCGCCCGTATGACTTATATGCCCGTAAAAATGTCTCCTGCACAATCTCCTCCGTGTCCTCCCGGTTTCCGACCATTCCGTATACCACGTTATAAAGCCTCCTGCCGTTATCCTCGACGATCTTCTCGAACTGATCTTCGATTGACACCCCGGTCGAACGCACTTCGCCTGCCTGCGGCTCTTTTATTTCTCTCGCTGCCATAGACATGATTTTAACCCTATTCACTCCCCCCGGCGCCACCCGATTAAAAAAAAGCCGCATCTCAGTTTTTTAACGCCGTCCCCGGTTTCATCATCAACCCGATTACCGCTCATGAGGCTGTTCAAAATCCCCATTCTGTCATTCTGAGAAAGCGTAGCGATCGAAGAATCTCAATAACAAGTTACAAAAGCGAGATCCTTCACTGCGTTCAGGATGACAAACTCTCTACGATACATTTCTTTCAACAGCCACTCACGCCTGTCTTCTATTTGCCGCCGACTCCCGGCGCGGCATAATTCTCCGTCTTCTTCCATTGTTCGTAACTCAGTATTTCCCTCATTCGCAGTTCGAAAGCGACCTGTGCCTGAACCACTTCCTCGTATATGTCGCTCCGCTGCTCCGCAAGGTCCAGCAATGACTCCGTATCTATCCTGTACTGGTTCAACATCTCTCTCGATATCTTCGATAACTCGACCATCTTTCTACCCGAATCCCTGCCGTTCTCGTATCGCATCCCGCACTCTTCCCTTATCTCCCGCTCCTGTTCGTCGGAGAACCCGAGATCGTCCATGAACATCATATCATTCACAAGTCTGCATATTTTCGTACTCACAACCGACTCGAATTCCTTTTTTATTTTCGCCTGCCAGTCATCTTCCGGTTGTTTCTCCGCAGCCGGCGCCACTACCGCCGCAAATATCAATAAAGCAGCAATTATCACTGTCATTAAGCCTGTTTTTGCTAAATTCTTTCTCAATTTACGACACCTCCTTCCTGTGCTTTCTTTTTGTTTAATACTTTTGACCTTTCTTCCGTCGCCGGTGTTACACTCCAGTGAAAAATAATCTTCTTGCCCGGATTCTCCGGCTCTCTCAGACCGGATTGACAGAGAAAACACCGTCAGAGTCCGAAGGAGCCGAAAAATTATGTTGATCCTCAGAATAAATTGAAAAACTACATATTGTGACCTTTATTATTGCGGCTGTTGAAATATCGTAGAGAGTTGCCATCCTGAGCAAAGTGGTGGTGAGCGAGCATACTGTTGCGTATGTGACCGAACTATTTTTACTGATTCATGCACAGAGCAAAGCTTGTGCATGTCACCCGGCGCAGTAGGATTGGCCTTATCGCGGTTTTACGGATTTCTATGTGAGAAATCCGGGCTACAGTTGTTTAATCACCGGCACGAACTCACAGCTCAGGCGGCCCGGCTCGAGCGTGCATAATTTGTAGCCCCATGCGGCGTCTTCGTTTATCTTCGAACTGCTGGAAACCACCGTACTGTAGTTAATCCCATCGGACGCCGTATCGGAATTGCTGTGGATATGGCCGGCGAGATAATAGCGCACGCCGTGCCGCAAAAGCGTTTCAACAACCTGTGATTTTGCGAATTCACCGGGCTTTGATTTCGCGAAATTGCGCACCCGGTGATGCGCGAAACACACCATGGTATCGCCGCGCAGCTCGCCCGCGCTCAGAACCCCGTCGAGCCAGCGGACCTGATCCCGGTCCACCATGCCCGCCGAGTATGATCCGTATTTCTCCATCTTTTGCGAATTCATGAAATTCCTGAACTTCACCGGCCAGTCATAGCTGTTCAGCGCAATGAAAGTGAACCTGCCGATGCTGAAGTCATAATACAGCGGGCCGAAATACTTGCTCCAGAAAGTAACCCCGTCCGGTTTGGGCGACGTATTGCTCATGGTATACAGATCATGGTTCCCGGGCGAAACGAACAGCGGGATGCTCACATTATCGCGAATCTCGTCATAAGCCTTCGGGTATTCGCGCTGATAATTTCCGGGCACGGAAACCAGATCGCCAGTTATGACCATGAAAGCCGCTCCGCTGTCGCATGCGGCGCGGAACACCGCGGCGCGGCGCTCGTCGGGCGTTTCAACGGATTTGGACATGGTGGATCGGGGATCGCCCGTATGACTGTCCGAAATATGGGCGAAAACCAGTTTTTCCGGCGGACCGCTCATCACCCACACGCTCCGCGCCTGAAAATCTGCCTCTTCGTTGAATTCTTTCCGCGCCCTGATGCGCAAACCGTACAATCCGGGTGCCACCCCCGGGCTGCCGATTACGGCGGAATACGTATTTGTTTCGAAACTCTCCGGCGCAATGCTTGAAACCGGCGTCTCCGCTCCGTCCTGCGCCACCAGATACGCTTCGAGAACCTTGTATCCTTCTTTCATCCGGATGTCGATTTTGTCGTTTTTCGACAGGTCAACAATCGCCGGATTGGTCATCAGCGGAAGCTGCATTATCCCTACCGGCGCGGATTCGGCGGGAATACCTGCGAATAACGCGAACAATATTACCGGTAGAATATAGTATCTTTTTATAAGGAATCTCATGATAATACCCTTCATCCGGAGCCGGATTCGAGCCTTTTCCGGGGTTAATCCAACACGATTTCACATATTGTATATATAGAATTCAGAGATTGAAATAAAAATTACCAGAAATAAATAAAAACGGACAATTGTTTACAACGGGGTATTAAAATCTTATAATCTGCTTGCTGGATTGGTCTGCGGATGGTCGTTTTGTGCGCAGAACCCGCACTTGACTGAGTGGGTTAGCCCACTTTTTTGTTTATAAGGGGAAATCCCGGTTTGCGCGAACAGGTTTTCAGGCGATGAAAACAGCGCGTGGCCGATAAGGTTCAAAGGAGAAGAGAAGTGAATTCGGATTTTATGCTGGCAATACGTCAGATTGAACGGGAAAGGGAGATTCCGCCGCTTGAGATACAGGGAATCATCGAAGATGCTCTTGTCAAATCGATACAACAGGAATCTGAAGGGCTCCAGTCGATTAACGTTGAGTTCGACATTGAATCGGGGCGATTAAGCATTATGCGAATAAGGGAGGTTGTGGAAACAGTCTACACCCCCGCACTTGAAATATCTTATGAAAACGCGCTGCGGGTCAACGACGAAGTTGAGATCGGAGACCTCGTGGAAACGCCGGTTTCGCCGCTTTCGTTCCGGCGAATCGGAGTCCAGGCCGTCAAACAGCACATTATTCAGCGCGTGCGCGAGATGGAGAAGAACATACAGCTCGAACGGTTCGTGGACAGGGAAGGCCAGATAATCACCGGAACGGTGAGCCGCATAACCAACAACGGCGTGCTGGTCAACCTCGACCGCATAGACGGGCTGCTGCCCCGCGAGGACCGCATACCGGGCGAGAACTACTCGATAGGCAAACGCTTAAAGGTACTCGTGCTCGAAGTGAGAACCGGAACACGCGACGGCGAGATCATTCTCTCGCGCGCACATCCCGACTTCGTCAAGAAACTGTTCCAGCTTGAAGTGCCTGAAATAGCGCAGAATATCGTGCAGATAAAAGCGATAATGCGAGAAGCCGGCTACAGGACGAAAATGGCGGTTATCTCGACACAGGACAAAGTGGACCCGGTCGGCGCATGCGTCGGCTACAAGGGCAGCCGCGTCAAAAATATAGTTAACGAACTGAACGGCGAGAAAATCGACATTATCCCGTGGGATGAAGACCCGGCGCAGTTTATCGCGCATGCTCTCAGCCCGGCGCAGGTCATTTCGGTCGAGGTGTTCGACGACCACAGCGCGGAAGTAATAGTGCCCGACAATCAGCTCTCGCTGGCTATAGGAAAACAGGGCCAGAACGCAAGGCTCGCCAACAAGTTGACAGGATGGAAAATCGACATCCTCAGCGACGCGGAAAAAGAAAGACTGTTGCAGGAACTGCGGCTTTCCGATCTTTATGAAACAGGCGTTGATGAACTCTCGATTGCAAAACGGACCCTGAACATATTGAAGGAAAAAGAAATCAATACCTTCTACGATCTGGCATGCATGACTGAAGAAGACCTGAAAAACGTGGATGGCCTGGGCGAAAAATCAGTCCAGGAACTGAAATCCGCCGTGATCGAAAGCGGCTTCAAGCTCCTTGAGGAAGGAGAAGAAAAACCATCGATTCCTCCGGGGCTGAAAATCAGTGAAGACACAATGGAATCAGAAGAAATTTCGGACAAAAAGCTTGAAGAAAGAGCGGAAGACGCCGAGATAAGAGCAATTATCGAAATGGCCGACAACGACAAAGAGCAAGCCGAACCGGATGAAATCCCGGAAGAAGACGAACCCGAAGAGGAACTGGAAGATGAGCAGGAAGCCCCGGTCGAAGAGGAGATAGAAGAAGAGGGCGAAACTGAAGACACGGAAGAACTTTAATCGCCTGAAGTCATTGATCTCGAAAGGCTGATCTTTGTGGCCGAGGTTTTGGAGGAGTTTTAACAGTATGGCAAAAAATAAAAAAAGAATTTATGAATACGCGAAGGATCTCCATATTTCCAGCACCGAGCTTATGAAAAAGCTCAAGTTCATGGGAATAAGGGTAAGCAACACCTTCAACGCGGTAGATGAAGATGTAATAAACCAGATTAAAAGCCAGATGGGACTCCACCTGTTCGATGACCTGGATTCCTCCATGGACCCGTTTATGGACGAGCCGCTGATCCCACAAAAGCCGTCGGAAAGCGGAATGCCGAAAATGGAGTTCAAAGCCAAAAAGAAAGAGGCTCCACCGGCACCGAAACCGGCTCCCGCTCCGCCGAAACCCGCCACGCCAAAACCCGCTCCGCCGAAACCTGCGGCCCCCGCTGCTACCCCGCAGAAACCGGCTCAGCCACAGAAACAAGCTGTTTCAAAACCTTCGGAAAAACAGGCGGCGGATGCGCCGAAACCCGCTCCCAGAACCTCGCAGGCCCCTCCCCCGCCACGGCCGCCGAAACAGTTTAAATCAGGGGCGAAACAGAATACCGGCGCTGATAAACGGCCGGAACAGGAAAAGAAATACGGGCAGAAACCATCCGGGGCTCAGCAGCGGCCACCGCATGATTCCGATTTCAAAAGAAGCCGGAAACCCGAACCGCGGACAGACCGCGATAAGGAACCGATCGAAAAAATAGACCAGCCGAAAAAATTCAAAAAGAAGGATATCAGCAAAGTAAAAGAGGTCGTTAAAAAAGAAAAAAGGCAGGAAGCCTCGTCAAGCGACGGAAAACCGGCCACCGGCCCGTCAAAAAGGCTTGAAGCTATAAAACAGAGAGGCTACCAGACGGAACGGCGCGGCACTAAAACGACGTTCATCAAGAAAAAAACTAAAAAGGAAAAGAAAGATTCAGACAGGGATCAAACAGGCGAACTCGAAATGCCGCAGGTGAGAAAAAGAATGCGCGTTTCGGGTCCGATGACTGTTCGCGAAGTTGCGAACGCGCTGGGCGCAAAGTCTTCAGACATAATCATGTTCCTCATGAAAGAACTTAACCTTATGTCCACGCTCAACCAGAGCCTGGACCTGGATGTTATTAAACTTATTGCGGAACATTTTGACTGCACGATGTATATTGAGAAGAAGAAGACCGTCGACGAAACACCTGCGCTGATAGACGAAGACACGGCAGACGTTACCGCTTTGACCCCGCGCGCCCCTGTTGTAACAGTGCTCGGGCATGTCGATCACGGGAAAACCAAGCTGCTCGACGCCATAAGGCACACGAATGTCGTCGATAAGGAATTCGGCGGCATAACCCAGCACATAGGTGCTTACCAGATTATTCATGAGGGAAGAAAGATAGCGTTTCTCGACACCCCGGGCCATGCGGCGTTCACACAGCTTCGCGCACGCGGCGCAAAAGTGACCGACCTCGCGGTTCTGATTGTTGCGGCGGACGACGGCGTGATGCCGCAGACTCTCGAAGCTATCGACCATGCGCGCGAGGCGAAAGTGCCGATCCTTGTCGCGATCAATAAAATCGACAAACCGGCGGCCAACCCGGACAGGATTCGCCAGCAGCTTTCCGACAAAGGGCTGATCCCCGAGGAATGGGGCGGCGATACGGTCTGCGTCGAGATATCGGCAAAGATGAACCAGAACATCGATGAGCTTCTCGACATGATTTTCCTCATGACGGACATGATGGAGCTCAAGGCACAGGCCAACCGCAAGGCTATCGGCTGGGTCATCGAGGCGAAACTCGACAAAGGCAAAGGGCCGGTCGCGACTCTTCTCGTGAGAAACGGAACTCTGCATAACAGCGACTACATTGTTGTGGGAACTACCTACGGAAAAGTCCGCGCCATGGAAAACGAGCGCGGAGAACGCATGAACGAAGCCGAACCATCGACCCCGGTCGAGGTGCAGGGCCTCAACAGCGTTCCGGAAGCGGGCGATCAGTTCTTTGTCATCGAGGACGAGAAGACGGCGAAGGAGATCGCTACATCGAGGCTGAACAAGTTCCGCGAGGAAAAACTGCATTACGATAACAGGGTCACGCTGGACGACCTGTTCAACAGGATTCAGGAAAATAAAATCAATGAATTGAAAATCGTGCTCAAGGGCGATGTGCAGGGATCGATCGAGGCCATAGTAACGGCGCTCGAAAGCATCAAGCACGAAGCCGTAAGAGTGAACGTGATCCGATCGGGCGTCGGCGAGATCAAGGAAACCGACATCATGCTCGCCGCGGCATCGAACGCTATCGTGCTCGGATACAACATAACGATCAATCAGGATGCGGCGGCCCAGGCGAATAACGAGAAGGTCGAAGTAAGGAATTATGAAATTATTTACCAGCTTATCGACGATGTGAAAAGAGCGATGGCCGGAATGCTCGCGCCGGAATATGAAGAGATGTTCAGCGGTCGCGCGGAAGTCCGCGCAATATTCGCCTCGTCACGTTTCGGGAATATTGCGGGTTGCATGATCACGGACGGAGAAGTCAAGAACAACCAGCTCGCGAAAATTCTGCGCGACGGCAAAGAGATTTCTCAGGACAAGGTAATATCGCTCAGGCGATTCAAAGACAGTGTGAAATCCGTCGCTCAGGGTTTCGAGTGCGGGATCACTCTCGGGAATTATTCGGATTTCCAGGAAGGCGACATTATCGAGACTTTCAGCCTTGTCGAGAAGAAGATCGATATGATCGACTGATCCGCGGAGGGTTGCCCTATCATGGTGGTGGGTGTTATGACGCTGGACGCGCGACTGCCGGGCATAAAATCCCTCAAGGCGAAACGCATGATTCTGCGCAGCCTGAGAGACAATGTAAGAAACAGGTTCAATGTTTCGATCTCCGAGGTTGAATACCAGGATCTCTGGCAGAGAACAAGGTTCGGAATCGCGGGTGTGAGCGGTGACCGGGTGTTTATAGAAAAAGAATTTACGAAAATCGTCAGGCTGTTTGAAAACCGCGAGGGTGTAGAGGTTATCGACAGCATGATCGAATTCATCTGATCGGGGAGTGAGGGTTGGATGATTCCAAACAGACTTAAAAGAGTATCGCAGTTGATACTCCAGACCGTAAGCGATGTCATCAGGAAAGAGATCAAGGACCCGAGGATAGGGTTCGTGACCGTGACGGATGTTGATGTCGCGCCGGACCTGAGGGCCGCAAAGGTTTTCATATCGGTTATCGGCGACGAAAAACAGAGAAACCAGTCGATAAAGGGACTGAACAGCGCGGCGGGTTTCGTGCATCAGCGGCTTCGGCAGGAGATCCGTATCAAGCGGGTTCCGATGATCAAGTTTTATCTCGACAACAGCATCGAGCGTGGCGTAAACGTCTGCTCGCTGATTGAAAAAGTTCGTATCGAAGACGAAGAAATTTTAAATAAAAAGCCTTCAGGGTAATTCACAGGCAGGGACTTCCTCAAGATGAACTTCAAAGAGCTGCACGACAAGCTGGTTTCCTACGACAATTATTCGATCTTCGGGCACATGAACCCGGACGGCGACAGCATCGGCGCGATAATCGCCATGTACCGTATCCTCAAAGGGCTCGGCAAGAATGCCGTGATGTATTCGCGCGACGGCGTGCCCGATTATTTCAGGTTCCTGCCGGACACCGATAAGATCATCGGTATCGAGCAGGCCGGCGGCCTGAATGTCGATACAGCGCTGCTCGTCGATTGCGGCGGGCCGAAACGCACAGGCGATGAATTTGTCCCGGCGCTCGAAGGCGCGAACGCCGTTTTTGTGATAGATCACCACGCGACCAACTCGGGTTTCGGCGACCTGAGCATTGTCGATCCCGAAGCTTCTTCGACATGCGAGATAATAGCGAGATACGCGGAGCATTCCGGGCTTGAAATCGATCCCGAAACAGCAACATGTCTCTACTGCGGGATTATGTACGACACGGGCCGGTTCCTGCATTCTAACACGACATACGGCGTGATGCGGCTGGCGTCGGAAATGGTGCGGCAGGGCGCGGACCCGCGCAATGTGGCGTTCAATGTTTACAACAGGAGATCACAGGCCCACCTCCGGCTTCTCGGCCATGTGCTGGACAATATGCAGACAACCGCCGACGGGCGTATATGCTGGGCGGTGGTGGAACGGAAGATTTACGATGAACTCGGCGCGCGCGACGAGGACGCCGAGGGCATTGTCGAGATGCTGGGCTCATATAACGGCTGCGAGGTGCATGCTACTTTCAGCCAGACATCAAACTTGAAATCGCGGGCGAGCATGCGCTCAGCGGGCCGGGTGAACATCGGGCGCATCTGCGCGGCTTTCGGCGGCGGCGGCCACGATTTCGCCGCAGGTATCAGGTCCGGACTGCCGCTTAACGAACTCGCGGAAAAGGTGATCGCGGAAGTGCTCAAAGCAGTCCGCGAAACTGACTGATTTGAAAAAGATAGAATTCGAGGACAGCGGTTTCTTTAACGTTTTCAAACCGCCCGGAATGACTTCACAGGATGTTGTGGGCTACCTGAAATGGCGGCTGAAACCGGGAAAGATAGGTCACGCGGGCACGCTCGACCCGCTTGCATGCGGGGTACTGGTCTGCATGGTGAACAAAGCCACGCGGCTTATGAACAAAATGTCGGCGACACGGAAAACTTATATAGCGGAGGCTGTTTTCGGATACAAAACCGACACAGGTGATCTCGGCGGAAGTATCGTGGAAACATCTCAAAAACAGCCGACAGGTGACGATATAGAGCTTGTTCTGGAGAAGTTCAGAGGCGATATCGAGCAGATACCGCCAATGGTTTCGGCAATAAAGAAAGACGGACAGCCTCTTTACAAGCTTGCCCGGCAGGGAATCGAGATAGAGCGGGCGCCGAGGCCTGTTACGATCTACAATTTGCGGATGCTGAGATTCTATCCGGAAACCCGGAAACCCGGGGCGCTGTTCGAGGTGGAATGCTCGGGGGGAACATATATAAGGACGCTGATGGAAGATATCGCCGCAGCCGCGGGATGCGTGGCCACCACCGCTTTTCTTGTTCGTACGGCGGTCGGGCCGTTCGGAATCGACAACGCGGTCAACCCGCAGGACATCAAGCCCGGCCCGGCGGAACAGCTTCTTCTCCCGCCGGAGTATCTCCAGTCTGCCGAGGAGGAACTTTTTTAATGCATGTTTATCATTCACCTGATGAAGTTCCCGATCCGGAGGGGATGAACGTGGCCCTTACGATGGGCTTTTTCGACGGTGTTCATATCGGGCACAGAAAAATACTTGAAAAACTCGGTCGGTATTATGACCCCGGCGTGCAGATCACCGGGCTCGTGACGATGGACCCCCACCCCGCTTCCGTTCTCGACCCTGAAAACGCGCCGAAACTGATTACCACTCTCAAGGAAAAAATCGACATCTTTTCTTCTTTCAACCTGTCATACGTGCTGATCCTGCCGTTCAGCGGCGACGTGTCGCAGATGCCGGCAAAACAGTTTCTCCAGGAAGTTTTAGTTGAAAAATTGAAAGTAAAAAAAATGATCGTCGGTTATGATACCCGGTTCGGCAGGAACCGCGACGGCGACGTGCGGCTGCTTGAAAAAGAAGGTGCAAGAATCGGCTTTGGCGTTGAAACAGTGCAGGCGGTCAAGCTTGGATCGAGCGGCCCTGTGAGCAGCACGGCGATACGCAATGCGCTCATGAACGGCAAGCCTGAAGAAGCGGCTTCGATGCTGGGGAGCAATTATATTATAAGAGGCAGCGTGGTCAAAGGGTTCGGGCTCGGCAGCAGGTTGGGAATCCCCACGGCAAACGTGGAAATCGACCCTGAAAAGCTCGTGCCCGGGCACGGTGTTTACGCGGCGTACTGCCGGATCGGAAACCGGAAACTGAAAAGCGCAGTGAATATAGGGTTAAGGCCGACGATTCCGCAAAAAAGCCCGAAGCCGGTGATAGAAGCGCACCTGCTGGATTTCAAAGACGATGTTTATGGAAAAGATATCGAGGTTGAGTTTGTGAATTTCATCAGGCCGGAGCGAAAGTACTCGGACGCAAAGGCGCTGGTCGGCCAGATGAGAAAAGACATAGAGCTTGCGGAAAACAAACTATAACCTTAAAATATACTGTCTTAAAAAAATGGAGAAAGGAAGGAGGTGAATACAAATGACATTGAGCGTCGAGCGGAAGAGCGAAATCATTCAGAAATTTCAGGCACACGAGAAGGACAGCGGTTCGCCGGAAGTACAGATTGCTCTTCTGTCGGAAAGGATAAGCCTTCTGACGGAACACCTGAAGAAGAACAAGAAGGATCACAGTTCAAGGCGTGGTCTTCTGAAAATGGTCGGGCAGCGGAGACGAATGCTGAACTACCTGAAAAAGGTGGACGCTAAGAGGTACGACGAGGTCATCAAGGAACTGGGCTTACGCAAATAGAAGCGTATTTCCGGTCCACCGGGCATCGGTTGCCCGTAAAAACTGAAGACATACTAAAAGAAGTGTCTAAGTTGGCAGCCGCCCCCCGGGCGGTTTTTATGCGTTTGGCAAAACCGCGTTTCGATATGATCCCGGAAAGCTGCCGGCGGGATCCGGCAGCAGGAATGGGCGTACCCATTTTTAGTCCGATCCCATTGGCCGGGCGTGTGCCGGGCGCACACGCCACAAAGTACGTGGCCGGGGGGCCGCGTATGGGAAAGGCTTAAAACAATTGGAGCCGATAGCTCCCGGAGGATTTAATGCAAGGCAATAAAGTTTTTGAAACACAAATCGAGATCGGCGGGAAAAATCTACTCATCTCGACAGGCAGGCTGGCTAAACAGGCGGGCGGCGCCATCTTCATGCAATATGGAGAAAGCGCGGTTCTCGTGACCGCCACAAGGTCCAACAAGGACAAGGATCTCGGATATTTTCCCCTGTCTGTGGATTTCGAGGAGAAAATGTACGCCGCCGGGAAAATCCCGGGTGGATTTATCAAGAGAGAAAGCAGGCCTACCGACAACGCGATAATCAACGCGAGGAAAGTGGACAGGTCGGTCCGGCCGCTGTTCCCGAAAGGGTTTAAGAAAGAGGTCCAGATCGTCTGCACGGTAATGTCTTCGGACATGGTCAACACACTCGACGTGATCGGGATAACAGGCGCTTCGGCGGCCCTGTGCATCTCGGACATCCCGTTCTCGGGTCCGATCGCGGGCGTTCGCATCGGTCGTATCGACGGGCAGTTCATCATCAATCCCACTTTCGAAGAGCAGGACAACTGCGATATGAACATCATCGTCGCGGGCGCGAGGGACACGATCATGATGGTGGAGGGAAAAGGCAGCGAGATCAGCGAGGAAGATTTTCTCGAAGCTCTCAATGTCGCGCTCCCGGAAATCGCCAAACAGATTGACGTCCAGGAAAAGATGATCGAAGCGGTCGGCAAGGAAAAGATGGTGTTCGAAGAGCAGACTGTCGACGAAGAGCTAACCGCAAAGGTTATGGAGTTTGCAAAAGCGGCACTCGAAGAAGCGATGGACGGCAAGGATAAAAAGGACCGCGAGGCGCTGATTGACGACATCCTTGAAAAAGCGATCGCGGAGTTTGCAACCGAAAACGAGGAAGTTGACTCAAAAAAAGCTTCCGATGTTGCGGCGGCGATAGGCGATCTCGAAAAGAAAACGATGCGCGACATCATCATCAATAAAAGCATCCGCGCGGACGGCAGGAAGCTCGATGAGATCCGGCCGATCTCATGCGACACTTCGCTCCTGCCCCGGACTCACGGGTCGGCACTGTTCACACGCGGCCAGACACAGGTACTGAGCACGGTGACACTGGGCGCGATTCGTGACGCGCAGAGACTCGACGACATCTACAGCATCGAAACGAAAAAGAGCTATATTCATCACTACAACTTTCCACCCTACAGCGTCGGCGAAACGCGCATGATGCGCGGACCGTCGAGGCGCGACATCGGGCACGGGACACTTGCGGAAAATGCCCTTGCGGGCATGATCCCGTCCAACGACGACTTCCCGTACGCGATCCGCGCGGTATCCGAGGTGCTGGAAAGCAACGGCTCAAGCTCCATGGCAAGCGTGTGCGGAAGCACAATGGCGCTCATGGATGCCGGAGTGCCGGTCAAGCGACCGATCGCCGGTATTGCGATGGGCCTCGTTATCGAGGACGGCAACGCTCATATTCTCACGGATATCCAGGGTCTCGAAGACCATCTCGGGGATATGGACTTTAAGGTCGCCGGATCGAAAGAAGGCATCACGGCTGTGCAGATGGATATCAAGGTCAAGGGCATCACGAGCGAGATCATGAAAGAAGCCATGGAAAAGGCGCGCGTCGCGCGGCTGTTCATTCTTGATAAAATGCTCGACACGATTTCGGAACCGAGAAAAGAACTCTCACCGTTCGCTCCTAGGACCCTTATGCTCCACATCGCCGTCGACAAGATCGGCACCGTTATCGGCCCGGGCGGAAAAACCATCCGCGAGATCGTCGAGAAAACCGGCGCCGAGATCGACATCGAAGACGACGGCAGAATCATCATTTACGCTGTCGACCAGGAAGCCGGAGAAAACGCGAAGAAAGAGATCGAGCTTCTCACCAAGGAAGTCGAAGTCGACGAAGTCTACACGGGCAAAGTCGTTCGTATCCTGAGCTTCGGCGCTTTCGTGCAGTTGCTTCCGGGAACGGACGGCCTGGTTCACATCAGCCAGATCTGCGAGTCACGCATCAACAAGGTTGAAGACGTGCTCAGCATCGGGCAGGAAGTTACTGTCAGGGTGCGGGACATCGACGATATGGGCAGAATCAACCTGACGATGAAGGGACAGGATAACCCGGGCGTGGTGGTTCCCGAAGGTTCGGACCAGCCCCCGGAACGCAGCCGTGCCCCTTACGACAGAGACAAAGGCAGAGGCAACGATAGAAACAACAGGCGAAGAAGCTGATCCCTGTACAAATGGCGGCGAGGCGTAACAGCCGCGCCGCCGCGCTACACCTTTAACCTGCATTTCTTACCTTTGCGGGGCAAACTCGAACACATTTCGAGAAAGGTGTTTCGGCAAGCGCCCCCTTTTTTTCGAGGGCTTTTACCGGAACACCGGGCTCGACAGGGCTTCCATCATATGAAAACTGAAATCAGAAAAGAAACACTTGATTGCGGCGCGGTTCTGCTGGTCGAGCCGCTCCCGCACCTGCTGACCACGAGCATCGGGTTCACCATCGCCTATGGTTCGAGATGCGAACCGGAGAACATGTACGGCGCCGCGCACTTCATCGAGCACATGATTTTCAAAGGAACGCCCGGCATGGGTCCGCGCGACCTCGCGCTTGCCATCGAATCAGTCGGCGGCTCCATCGGCGCGGCGGCTTCCGAAGAAAAGACATACTGCTACGCGCGCGTGCTGCCCGAGCATCTCGGCATCGCCGTGGATATCATTTCGGACATGTTCTGCCGCTCCACTTTTCCGTTGAACGAGTTCGACCTAGAAAAAGAAGTGATCCTCGAAGAGATCAAGGCCCACGAGGATACGCCGGAAGAGCTTGTGCTCGACCAGCACCTCGAAGACATCTACGGAAACTCAGGTCTCGGCCACAGCATTCTCGGCGAGGAATCCACGATAAACAACATAACGCGCGACAGCCTTTTCGACCTCTACAAAAAAATATACCGGCCGTCGCACGCGATAATTTCGGTAGCCGGAAACACGGGTGATATCGACATCGCCTCGCTCATCAACAAAGCGCTGTCACCGGACGGCGGGCAGCCCTGCCACGTGCTGGAATCGCCACCCTCCCCGCCCGACTTCACAACAAAGATCAGGCTCCGCAACAGGGACACGCACCAGACGCAGCTCTGCCTCGGCGCGCCGGGGGTGGAATACCACAACGAGAAAAGATACGTCTACACGCTGCTGGACGTGATTCTAAGCGGCGGAATGAGCAGCCGCCTGTTCCAGGAAATCCGCGAGCGCAGGGGCCTCGTCTACGACATCTCCTCCATGAACACCTGCTTTATCGACAGCGGATTCTTCACCATCATGGCGGGCACCAGGCCGGAAAATCTCATCGACGTTCTCTCCGCCACCACAGACGAATTGCTCAAGGTTAAAGACGGAGATGTCTCGGAACAGGAACTCGACCGCGTCAAGGAAATGCTCCGCGTCTCCATATCCATGAGCTTCGAAAGCGTAACAAGCAGGATGATGAAGCTCGCGCGCTCACAGATATACTACGGCAGGCCGGTCACGGACGAGGAAATCTTCGACTCCATCAGCGCAGTCACCGTCGAAGACATCACGATCGCAGCCAACGAGATATTCAGGCCCGGCACATTCGTGTTCTCGGCGCTCGGCCCGTTCGAGAATCCCGCAGACACCGAATCCCGCATCATCGACATTCTCGACAGGTACTGAGAATCAATCATTTTTTTTCTTGCTGGACAAGTTATTCCTCTTTACTAATCGAGCTTTTTTATCACTTGTGATATGATATCATCATAAAGCAACTATTTGCCAAAGGTATCATATGATACTAACATATTGATTTTTTGTGATATATATAGTATAATTGGGTGTGTTATATGGATATTAAAAACAAATTAAAGTCAAACAAAATTATTAAAGCTATCCGAAAATGCGCCCTGAATCCTGATAAAGTCCGGGTGACAGATCGAGCAAGAGCTTCAATGGTAAGTCTGAGGTTTACAAAAAACGAGGTTTGTGAAGCAATTGTAGATTGGATCGACGCAAAAAAAGCAATTGAACAAGACATATCATATCATGAAATTTATGCAGGACAGAAACTATATATTATGAAGCCTAAAATTGGAGAGGCCCAAAGATACGTCAAAGTATCATTATTAGAAAATGATGGGAAATTCTATATCATGAGAATTGTGTCGGCGCACGAGAATAATGGTGAAGGAGCAGGAAAATGAGTAATAAATGCCCTTTTTGTGGAAATAAATCTTTTCAAAAAAAACATGGCGACTTTCATTTCACAATAACTGACGACGGATCAAATCCTGACGCGCTGGAATTTGAAACTATTATTCCCGATTCCGACTGGGAAGAATGTCCATCATGCAAAGAAATACTTCTTTCAAAAGAACTCGATAGGCAAATAGAGAACTGGCAATATACCAGAGAGGGTCTTTTAACGCCTGACGAATTAAAACAGATCAGAAAAGAGTTTGGTTTATCTCAAGTAGAAATTGCAAAATATCTCGGAGTCGGAGAGAAAAGCTATACCAGATGGGAAAACAGATTATCTATCCAGTCAAAAGCAATGGATAATTTGATAAGATTGTTTTATGACGACCCCGAAAATTATTTTGATCTAAACGAAAAGATCAAACCTTATCCAATTATCAAAAAGAAAGTTGCCTCTTATCTTGAAAGCCTTGAAAAAAACAAAACCATAAAAAGCGCTGTCATTGCAGCACATGGAGGTTCCCACAATGATCAAAATATTGAAAAACTTGATAAAATAATTAAACGGGAAAAGAAAACCAGAAAGAAACCGAAATGTTGAATAATTCTATTGAAGATTATCCTGATAAATATGAACTGAAACAATATCTGATTAACGAGACTGATCAAAAAAATGTAGTTTCGATAAATCCATACCTTATTCTGGAGCTTTTAAAACTTGAGCTTCTTGATCTGGATTTTTCAAATATCGAAATCACCATTCCATCCAACGATCCTCTAAGAGCATTACTTCATTACAACGAGAAGGTTGTAGCAATAGACAGCGAACTAAGAGAAGAACGGAAAACATTCAGCATACTTCACGAAATTGCTCACTATGTTTTACCCACACATTTCAATAGAATATTTCTTTGTTGCGAAAGCCACATGTCAATAAAAACTGATATGTCTAACGAAAAAGAGGCAAATCAATTAGCCGCAGATTTAATATTTCATCTTCTGGATAAAAGAGCGAATGAATATAAACTGAATTCAAAAAATATTAAGTTAATTGGAAATGAATATAAAGCTTCTTTTGAAGCAGTGGCAAGAAGACTTGTCGAGAAAAGCATGAAAAAACACATGCTTGTAGTATATGAATCTTTTTACAATAAACATCAAAAATCAAGCCGGGTAAAATATTGTATCGTATCTCCACTTTTTAAAAAACATTATCATGCACAAACTATCCATGACGACAATAACAAAATTGCAAATAATCTTTTTGAGGAAAAAGGAAGAGATATTTCAAACAGCATAATTGAAGAAACAAAAATTATCACTCCTGCTGAAAAAACCTTAACCGCAAAAAACGAATATTTCACCAATTCTTATAATGTATTCAGAATAATCACAGTTAAATAAAAATATCCCTTATCTCATTTCGCCATACAAAAAACCCGCCAGGGTGGATCTCCCCGGCGGGCTGCATTGCTTATTGTCGAACAGTTATTACTTCGTTATCTTTATAGTCTTGATCTCGTGATGGTCGAGCGGAACAATGAGCGTCCGTCCGTTCGCCGTTCCCGGCTCCGCGTCCGGCATCGGGTCTTCGATCAGGTTGACCTCCGCGATCGATTTCGCATCGAACGGGAGTGTAACCTTCGCCTGAACGCCGTCGCGCCCTTCGAGCTCGACCAGCCTGATAACCACATCGCCGTCGTCTTCCGCCTTCTTGACGACGGAGAGCGACACCGCACCCGCCGGCTCGACGCTGAAGAAGCTCATTGCAGCCGGCCTGTCCCCGGCATGGGACGTCGTGATCATCGGCAGCAGCGGGTAGTTATACTCGTGCCCGGATCGCGGCGCATGCCCGTCGCTCCAGTTTCCGGTGTGCGGCACCAGCGCATATTTAATGTCATGCGCGCCGCGGTCCGCGAGCGGATCGGGATAGGTGGGCGACCTGAGCAGCGACATCCTGATCGTGCTGTTGTTCGCGTCGTATCCGTACTTGGCCTCGTTGACAATTGTCACCCCGTAGGCCCCGTCCTCATTGCTGAAGTCAACCCATTTCTGTCCGCAGTGTTCTCTCTTGGCCTTCTCTGCAAGCGTTTTCGGGATAGACTTTCGCGAAATCGCCGCGTAGGGAATGTTGTACCAGACTGTGTCGTTTTTGATATTGAAATTGAACGCGAGTTTTGCCATGTTGTGTCGTTCCTGCCAGTCGGCGATTATCCGCCCGTACGCTATCGGCATCCCCTCGACCAGCGACACGTATTGATGGAACGTCGAGATACCCACGCGGTAGGTGATCTTCGCGGTGATACGCACCGGGCCTTCCTCGACGATCTCCGCGTTGCCGTAGCGGTCCAGCCTGTACTCCTCGCCGAGCTTGATGTTCCACGCATCGTCGTTCTCCGGCGTGTCCTTGTAAACCTGGATCATATTGCTCGCGAACTTCGGGTCGAGCAGTTCCCGGTTCCCGTTTTTCTTATCCACGAGACTCTTTATATAGCCGCTCTTCGTATCGTAAGCCAGCTTAACAAAATCATTTTCGATGAATCCCTTTTCAGCATCCGCCGAAAGCGAAGTCGCGGCTGCCGCCGGCCCGCCGCCATCCGGCAGCACGTGATAAACGGCGTATCCGACCGCCGGCACATTCCGCGCCACGAACAGGATATGCGTCTCCGCGCCTTCCTCGACCACCTGGCAGGGCACGCCCCTGCCGTCCGGCCCGACAACCTGCGCCCTCGGGCTCAATCCCGGGATCGGGGTTTCCACCACGCCGTCGCGTTGCCATCCCAGCGGGTTGAACAGCACCAGCGGCACGCCCGGCCCCTGCGTGTCTATGCTCTTCGCAATCGTGTTCAGCGACTCGTTAAGCACAGACCGCCCATACCTGTACGTCTTTCCGTAATCGCGGTCCGCATCCTGGTACACCTCCCGGATTCCGGAACCGGGCAGGATATCGTGCATGTGGTTCAGCATGATCCAGTACCAGCCGTTGAAGATGGTATCCTTCGGGTACTCCATCCCGTCCATCCGCGCAACCGACGCGAACTTTTCCGCGTTCTCCATGAGAATCTCGGTGAGCCTGTTGTTCTTTTTCGTGTTCGCCTGCGTCGTGTATGTCCCGCGATGATATTCGAGATAAAGCTCATCGTTCCAGACCGGGAAATTGACTTCCGGCTTATCTTTTATTTCTGAAAGATGTTTGAAATAATTTTCCGATGTCGTGTAGTGGACATTCGGGTACGCCGGGTTGTCCTCCAGCGCCTTCGCCCGCTCGAGATGCTGCCGCGTGACGCCGCCGCCGTGGTCGCCGACTCCGAATATCACCAGATGCTCCTTCACATTGTGGCGTTCCATCACCTTCTTGAGCTGGCTGAGCATCGTCGGGCCGTGGACGAGCTCACCGTAGCCGCCCACCGGGAAATACGTCATGATCCTCGATCCGTCCACACCTTCCCACCAGAACAGGTTATACGGGAACTTCGTGGTGTCGTTCCAGCCGATCTTCTGCGTCAGGAACCCGATCATGCCCGACTTTTTCAGGAACTGCGGCAGGTTCCAGTTGTAACCGAAACTGTCCGGCGTCCAGCCTACTATCACGTCCTTGCCGAACCTGTCTCGCAGATATCGTTTGCCATACAGGAACTGGCGAACCATGCCCTCGCCGCCCGGCACGTTTGAATCATGCTCGCTCCATGTTCCGCCGTTTATCTCCCAGCGGCCTTCTTTGTACCATTTCTTTATTTCCTCGAACACGTCCGGGTAATCATCTTCGAGCCACTTGTAGCCATGAGACTGCGTCTGGCAGTATACAAAATTCGGATACTCCTTCATGAGCTGCATAACCGTCCTGGACGTGCTCCTGGTGACTTCCTCGCCCTCCGACCACGGCCAGAGCCATGCAAGGTCAATATGCGAATACCCGACGAGATAAATATCGTATTCTTTAAAGAACGACTCGAACTCCTTGAACACGCTCTCCGCGGCATTTATCGAAGCAAGATACTTCTCGTCCTCCAGCTTCTCGAACGCATCGAGATCAATCTTCGCGCATGCTTCCTCGATCAACCCATACCATTTCTCCGGGTCCTTCGCGTATTCTATAAACGAAACGATCGACTCGACCTGCGTAACAAAATCCTGGGTCCGGTTCCTGATCACATCCAGCTTCTCATACCTGACCACCGACGTTCTCAGCAGCCCGATATCCGTGCGGTTCGTAATCTTCATCGTGATCCAGATAACATCGCCGGGCTGCACATTGTCCTTGAGAAAAACCTCGCCCTTGCGATGCACCGATCTTACGTACTCGCCGTCTACATATACATAAGCTTCATTCTCGTGCTCGATATAAAAATATGCTTTCGAGCCGGTGATATCGCGTCCCTGGACATTTTCCGGCACGACATATTTTTTCTGGAAATATCCCGCCCAGTTTTCCTCATGCCACATCAGGCCCCAGTTTGCGGGTTTCCACTTCGGGCCCTTGATGCCGGGCTCAAGACAGCGGTCGTCGCATCGCTCATCCTTCGTGAATTTCCATTTGTAGATGGGATCATTGAACTCATTGGACTGCTTTCGCAGAACATCCAGCACATCCGTATAGCCGCGTGCATCGACCCCGGCGGCAAATGCCGTGCCGAACAGCGCGACAACGAAAGCGGCAACCAACAAACCTGTCAATCCCAGCGATTTAATCTGAAAACGAGATTCCATTATGCTTCCCCCCTGAATATTAGCCCGCAGACCCCGGCCCGCAGAGTGTCTATTATATAAGATTTACATTTTTAAATGAATAAAAATATTAACGAACCTGCGCGACAGCCGGTACATATCGGAAAATCCCCCTTATCCCTGATTATCCATAACAAAAACACAGTGCGGGAAATCGTCTGCGATGCAGTGCCACAACTCCGGAAAACTCAGGGCGCAGGTTTGCCCTTCTTTTTCGAAAGTTTTTGTCCACTGAAACATAGACTGGTGTAAAATAGGTGAAATAAAACTGGGTTCCACTCAGTCCAGCCCTCACAAATATAGAAACTTCGGCGGCTCAGGAGCTTGCCGAAGTCGGAAAATTGATATGGGGAATGTCGGCATAATAAATCACTATCGTGGTCATTCCCGGATCATTATATCGAGAGGATGCCTGTCCTCTGTGAGAATTGTAGTGTTTAAATTGACTGGTGATAAATTGAAATTACTGAAAAGATGAACCTGATGGAAAACAGGCATGAAACAATAGGGAACAAAGACTCGAAAAGAAACCTTCACCTTCTGATTATTGCGTCGGAGATGGTGATTTTCTTTGTGATAATCTACTTTTCCGTATACCGGAACTGGCACCAGCATGACATCCTGCGCTATATGATTCTGATACCGATATATCAGGCAGGAGTATATTACGGGCTCACCGGCGGAACCATAGTAAGCTTTATTTCCACTCTGTTGTTCCTGCCGCTGATACCCGTTGACACGCTGCTTCAAACCATGTCATACGGCGTCCACATGTTCATAGTAATGCTATTTTTCTTCGTTTTTTTCGGGATATATATTGGAGCTACATTAGGCAACGACCATAAGACACAGAGATACATTGACGGCCTTTCCATTGCAATGATGAATATAGCGCGTGCGGTCGATGCAAGAGATGCCATGTTGACGCTGGCCGGGGAATCACTCGGTATAGTTGACACGATGTTCGCGGCGGTTTGTATTGATGGTACCGCAAACGAAAACCATAGCGCCGAAATACTGATGATTGACGGACAGAACAGGGAACCCCAATCACTGGAACATATACCCGCCGACAACGCGCTGGTCATAGCCGCGAGAGAAGAACTTGCGATTGTGTCAAACTCCATAGCAGTGGATACTCGCCTTCAATCTCTGCCCCGCGGTGAGCTGCTGAAAACTGCGGCGATCGTCCCCGTAGCTATTAAAGATCGCTCGATAGGCTCGCTTCTTGTCTGCAATAAAAAAAACGGCGACTCTTTCACTGAAAACGACTACGCCGTTCTGCAGATGCTGGCGGAATCTGCCGCCGGAACCATCCTGAACATCGAGCAGGAAAGAGAAAGGCAGGAAGAGCAGCTCCGTGAGGAACAGATGAAAGAACTTTTCTCACGATATGTTTCGACCTCCATAGCGGACTTCGTGCTGAAAAATCCCGAAATGATGAAGGGCCACTGGCAGGAGGTGACAATTCTGGTGTCCGATGTGCGGGACTTCACAAAAATATCGGAGACACTGTCCTCGAAGGAGATAGTGCGGCAGCTTAACGAATACTTCACTCGCATGGTGGATGTTATTCTGGACCACAAAGGAACGATAGATAAATTCGTGGGTGATTGCATCATTGCCTACTGGGGAGCGCCGGCGCCGGATCCCGAGCATCCCCTGAACGCCGCGCGGGCAGCCGTTGCGATGGCCGGGGAACTGGACCTGCTGAACATGGAATGGCAGGCCCAGAATCGCCCGCAATTCAAAGCGGGCATCGCCCTGCATACCTGCAATGTGCTGATCGGAAGCATCGGCGACGAGAGAAAAAAGGCTTTTACAATCATGGGCGAGGAAGTCGAAAATGCCATTCACATCGAATCCATGACAAAAAGCCTGAATGCCGGAATCATACTCACCGATGAAACCTGCAGAGCCATAGAGAATAGTATTGATTGTGAACTGATTTCCAACGGAAGCGAGCCCGGAACTCGGAACCTTTACAAAATCAAGATCGGAAAAGAATGATGCTTCTAAAATACAGGGCGACGGAATCGTTTCACGACGGTTTTCAAAAGACCGGCTTTTTCGACGACAGAACCGTACGCATTTCCACGCTTATCTTCGTGCTGTTCGCGATAATTGCGGCGCCCGTCAAATTCTCAATAACAAGCGGTTTTAAATCCGAATCCGTCTCACTGATCTTATGGTTTCTGTTTATTTTTCCGCTATCCACCCGGCTCTGGGGCGGGATGTCTCGTAAGTCATGGAAATTGTATGCCGGATTCGTAATATTCTTTCTTTCAGGGCTGATCCCGGCGGCATGGGGCTCACCTGTTTTTCTGATCTTAATCCTTCCGGCGGCTTTCTTTGCGATCCTTCTTTTCATCGCCGAGCCTGAAATCCTACGCCGCTTCGGCTATTCAGGCAAACCGATTACACCGAGCGAAATTCTGATCACGCTCATCGCAACCTGCTTATGTGTTTTCATTATTTATTTTGCAACTGTAATGCTGCAAAAGGTAAATTTCGTGCCGCGTTTTTCTATTAGCTGCATACTGGCGTTTCTTGTTATTGTCCCCAAATATTTCGTGGTATGGGGAGTGCTGTACGGAGCATTAATGAAACGGCTGCTTGATCTGAAATTCGAATATCTCATTCCAATTATTTTCAACATTATTTTCACAATGATCCTGTGGTATACAGAACCGTACAATGTCGATGACCCGGCAATGCTTTTCGCTGAAATATTCTCATGGTCCATGATCCTGAATTTGATTTCGGGGACGGTCTACTATTTCACGAGAACCACAAGGCCGATCCTGATAGCCCATGCGATCACCTGTATTATTTTCTTATCTAAATAAGCGGCAGGAGTAGATGCGCCATGATTATTAAAAAAGCCGATGTTGTTTCCGAAGTCGCCGCCTTGAAATTCACAACAAACCGTTTTGACTTATGGAAAAAAACAAACCTGTTAAGAGAACCTTTGTTCCTGCAGTCTCTCCTGATTATTTCTTTCTATGGAATCGGGAACGCAATTCTTCAATTGTTATACAAGACAAATCATATATCTCTTACAGTCAAGGACTCGCTTTTCCCTTTTTTATACCTGAGCCCGCTAATCGGGGGCCTTATAATTGCAGGCGGTTTTAACAACCGGCGCGCCGTTCTCTCTTTCATTTTCACGTTCATGTATGCAATCTTCATATTCACGGTCAACAAGTATTTTTACGGTATTCATTCATTACTCGAAATATTTCAATTTATTCCCGGATGCTGGCTGATTATCTGGTGGATAATAACCCGGCCTGAACTCATGAACAAGTTCGGGCTTAGAAAATCCAATTTCGTGTCGGATTTGCTTTTCGCTTCGATTCTGGTTGTATTCATCACAGCATACGCGGTACACCTTTTTTTGGTAACCGGCTTCAAACTGGAGTTCATGCCGGTCAAAATGGCCGCCTATTTTTCGGGCAATATCATAAGCTGTATGTTCGTCAGCAACTACTGTTACGGCGTGTGGAACATTCTGAAAAAAAGAGGCGCTACTACCTTTCAGAGCATTCTCGCGCTTCTGGCGATTTCAAGCATCATAACAGGCCCGGCAATCCTGGCGTATGCGTCACTGGGATTGATGAACCCTGCGGTGGCATTTGGAGGTTTTATATGGACCATGATGCTCACATTGATTGTCATGCACTTTACATTCAACTGGTTGAGAAATTCACTGACAGCGACATTTTTGATCGCAATGGTCATGCTTCTTTTAAAGATGGCGGGGGTTACTTAAACGGACGTATTCACAGAGCCGCTTGAAAAACCGAGAATGAAACAGACAAGAAAAATGCTTTTCATAATATTCATGAGTGTGCTGTGCCTTGTTGTAATAATGGTTTCGCACTACCTTGAAATGCCTGTGTGTGTATGGACATGTCCGCTGGTAGCAATACCGGTCATCTATGCCGGAATTCATTTCCGGCGCGCCGGTTCCACTTCAATATCGTTTATTCTGTTGGTGGCACAGGCACCCGTGATGCTCGTATACGCATCGAGGCATCTCGACAAAGGAATGAAGTATTTCGTCTCTACGGTTGTGGTGTTGATTTTTTCGACATATTTAGGACACCGGCAGCGGAGAAGCAGGGAGAACTCCCGGCATCTCAATAATATCAATAAAACGATCAGAAAGACACAGCAAAACGCCAATCAAGACAGCCTGCTTTCCAACCTTCATAAACAGTTCAGTGAAATAGGGAAATCCGATTCGGTGGAAATATGTCTTCTTGATAAGGAAAACATTTTAAGAGAATACAAATCGGGAGAAGAAGTATCTCCGCCGGACCACGTATACTACAGGGTGCTGGAGTCGAGGAATTCAGTAATAAGCAACAACGTTCCGAACGATGCGCGATTTGAGCACACGGGCGGGGCGGACAAAAACGACGCGATAGAGCAGTTCGCGATATTCCCCATTGAATACGGCGGTGCCGCAAGAGGAGTGATCTCCGTAATAAACACAAGATACAACAAGCTGGGAAAAGAAGAGATTGCTTTTCTCAACGCATATAAGAATTCCATCGAGAACGCCCTTGAGATTGTCGAGAAACGGCAGAAAAAAATCCAGCACGAGATACAGAACAAACGTATTCGCGACACGTTTTCCTCCTATGTATCCCGAAGTGTCGCCGAAGAAATACTGAAGGATCCCGACAGGTTTGAACTTGGAGGAAAAAGCCAGAACGTCACTGTTATGTTCACGGAAATAGTCAACTTCAAGGAACTTCAGAAATCTGTAGACCCGTTGCTGCTGTTCGATTCTCTCAATGAATATTTCGCCGCCGCGATAGACACCGTATTTGAATTCGATGGAACACTGGACAAGTTCATCGGCGACAACGTCATGGCTTTCTGGGGTGCGCCGCTTCCAATGCCGGACAGTGAATTGAGAGCCGTCAAATGCGCGATAAGCCTGAACGAAAAGGTCAAAACCCTCAATGAAAAATGGAGACTTGAAGGGAAAGAGGAATTCCTGTTCACGATAGGAATAAATTCTGGAGAAGTCATCGCCGGCAACATCGGAAGTATTCGGCGCATGGAATACACGATCATTGGAGACACTGTTAATACGGCATCGAGAATAAAGGCCCTGTCACGGTCAAAAAACATCCCGATATTGATAGGAGAAACAACCTGCGAAAAAATCAGGGGTGATATCGGCGTCGCAGGCAAAATCGAAGCGTTCGTCAAAGGGAAATCAGAACCCATAATTGTATATCATCTGACTGTTTGATATAAACGGCTTTTGCCTTCACATCACCATCCCCCCCCTGCAATGATGCCGTCTGCTTCGCTTTTACATTCTGATTCCATTAACCTGCATTTCTCACCGGTGCAGGTTAAAAATCGTGATAAGGCTGATAATACAAGGAACAGCAAGTGAGTGGCG
>ERZ795048.717-NODE-717-length-33906-cov-51.288204_pt1 | contig 33906 bp, 29 predicted proteins | sample MGYA00375132_ERZ795048 | MGnify/ENA primary metagenome ERZ795048 (study PRJEB30177, sample SAMN05720225) | activated sludge metagenome | isolation source: Anaerobic digester | place: Hong Kong | collected 2014-12-17 ... | reverse complement strand
GAAGTGAACCATGATCAACACAACTATACCAACAACGATCGCTATCGTCGTGAACCCTTCGTGGGCTCCGCCGCTCAGCATCGGCATCAGCACGTAGAAAGCCAGCTGGTTTGCAGCGAAAGCGACGCCCACCGACGCGAGGCCTATGGCCAGAAGTCGCAGGTAGCTTATCAGGTTGCTCACAAAGAACGGTATGTGAGTCGCACCCATGACACCTTCGGGCCCCTTTACCATCATGACGATGGACGCGACGATGACCAGCGCGCTCAATATCACCAGGGGGTTGCCCAAGCCGCCGACGATCAATCCGAGCAGACCGAGGCCGAAGAATACCTGGAAGAGAAGCACAGGAAGCCTCTCGTAGTAGGCATGTCTCTTCTCGCCGTAAGCGAGTTCGGTCTTGACGCCCAGGATAGAACCGATACCGGTGTGGACGACACCGATGAAAATGCTGACGCCGATCAGTACCAGAACAGAGGCCGTCGCCAGCCTGTACATGGGGAACATCGCCCCCGCGAAGCCGCCAAGGCCTGAAGGTCCGATCCTTCCAAGAGGACCGTAGAACCCGGCACCAAAGTCAGTGCCGACATGATGCGGATCTGCCACCGTTCCCAAAAGGCCCACGTGGTGAGCACCACTGAATATATAGTCCCACAGACCCAGGGGTCCGAAGATCTCGCCGAACAAGAAGCCGAATATTATAGCCCAGATGCTCGCTATGATCACGATGTTGATCAGAGACTGCCAACCTGGTGTCCTGAACTTGCGCTTGAGCATGAACATCACTATCAGGGATATCACGCCGTATGCGACGTCGCCCAAGATCAGGCCGAACATCAACGGGAAGAATATGAATATCAGCAATGTCGGGTCGAACTCTTTGTACTCGGGAATGGCGAAGAGACGCGTTATCAGTTCATAAGGCCGGACTATGCCGGGGTTGTTCATCTTGGTGGGGATATCCTCACCAGTCTCCACCAGCTTATCAGCCTCGGAGCCATCCAGCTTCTCGACCTGGATCCTTCCACCTGCTGCGCTCTCAAGCTCCTTCTTCAGCGTCTCGTATTGATCAGTGGGAAGCCACCCATCGATCACGAAGGCGTTGTCGGTTGAAGCGAACCTCAGAGGCGACTCCGCTTTCTGGGACTGAATCGAGATATACTCGTCGATGGCCAGAACCACGTCCTCGTGCTGAGCCCTGATGTCCTTCAGCTTCTTCTGCAGCGGCGCCTTCTCGCCATCCAACCTCTTGGCATCGGACTCGAGGGTGCTTATGGCACCGGCAATGCTCCCGGTCGGTCCACGGGGTACGGATATCTCAGAGAACCCATGCTCGGCGAGAACGCCCGAAGCTTCGCCTGCTTTGTCCACCGGCACGAATACTGCCACCGCATTGGTTTTGCCAGTGCTGGCGGTGAACACTTCGTTTACGTATGAGACCTTGGATACATCGGCCTCAACGGGAGAAGCGACCGTTCCCACGAAGGCTGCAAGGGACTTGTAACCGTATAACAGCTCCAGATCGAGCGGCAACCCGGCCAGGGGCTTCAGGGCCTTGGCCTGATCCTGCTTGATCTTGACCTCGTTATCGATCTCGGCGATTCGCTCCGCGGTGGCGATGACGTCATCGCCTACGGTGCCGAGGATTCCGTCCATCTGTGAAAGAACCTGAGACTCGGGAAACTGTTTGTCAGGCATCTTGTCACTGATGTCCAGATATCTCTCGATAGACCGGAGCTTTATTAGCTGTTCGGCGTATTCAGACGCCGTTCCCAGGGGCTTGCCCATCTCGAAGGCATCATCTGCGCCAGAATAGTTGACGAGATGCAACAGGTTTAGCTCATGCAGCTTCTCTATGACAGGTTCTATAACCTTATTCGACCCGGCGACGACAACACGGCTCATCTCAACGGGTCTAAGCATGCAATAACCCCATAAACTCCTTTAACAGATGTTCGACCGCAGCGTTTACCTTGCCACTGGCGCTGCTCTTCGTTGCATTGACCTTCTTCATGCCATCGTCGATGATCGCCTGCTTCTTGGACTGAACTCCCTTCTCAGCATCTGCAAGACGCTTGTCGTAATACTCCTGAGCTTCAGCCTCGGCATTTCTGACGATATTCGTCGCTTCGGCAGTGGCATCGGCGATTCGCTTGTCTCGCTCCTGTTGGGCTCGCTCGATGCTGGCTTGAGCATCGGCTTCCGCTTGCTTGATCTTCGATAAGATCTCGTGTCTAGTCATCTGATCCCTCTACCCTCACTACATCCTTACCGTTTTCAGACAGCGCTACCATCACTCAAGCTGTGATAAACGCTGTGATCTCATTACATGTAACAATATAAACTCTTCGGTTTTGGGGATATCGTCTCCCGTTCTGGAATCTCATCGAGACCAGAACTTCAACGCCGCTTCCAGCTCTTTGTGGCTTTTGGCGTACTCCTCCGTCGAGACGCCAGCTCTCCAGGCCTCCACCGCCTGGACCATCGCCCTCGCGCCTCCGGTGGTCCCCCAGGGGTGGCCGTGAACACCTCCGCCGGCCTGGACTATGCAGTCGATGCCGTAGCCCTCCAGGTTGGGGCGGACCTTTCCCGGATGGACCCCCCCCGAGGCGACGGGAAAGACGGGGCGCAGGCCGTACCAGTCGTCCCGGAGAGCGTCTCTGCATTGATCGTTCTCCTCCCGGTCGCCCGCCATCTTGCCGAGGTAGCTGCCGGTGTGAAGGTTCGTGCCTCCGGCCATCCGAACGAGCCTGGATATGGGGACCATCGATATGCCGTGATGCGGATCCCGGGTGAAGGCTCCGTGCATTGTCCTGTGGACGTGGACGGGGACCTTCACACCTCGGGACAGCACCTCCAGAGCTGAGAACCCAGCGGTGAGGACGTCCACCATCACCATGTTGGCGCCGCGATCGATCACGTCCTCGGCCCGCTCCAGGATCTCCTCAGCGCCGCAGGTGACGTTGACGGCGTAGAAGGCCTTCTTCCCGGTCTCGTCCTCGACCTTCGATAGCTCTGCCATCACCGCCTCCACCCTCTCGTCGATGGGGCAGAAGGACTGGTCGGTCAGAGTCTCGTCGTCCTTGATCAGATCAAGGCCACCCCTCACCGCCTGGCCCGCCACCTCTGCCGTCTCTTTGGGGCTGAGGCCCACCTTCGGCTTGATGATCGTCCCCACCAGAGGTCGGTCGAAGACGCCGAGGATCTTCCGAGCCTCACCGATCCCAACCCTCGGGCCTTTGTGGGCCTTCACCAGGCTCTGGGGGAATATGACGTCCAGAAGCCGGACCTTTTTGAGGGCTCCCAGGCCGAAGAGGTTTCCGGCCACGACGGACAGGTACTGAGGGATGTTCCCCGGCTCAAAGAGCTCTTCGGGAAAGCCGATGTAAGCGAAGTTCCCCTCGGCTTTTATCACCCTCGCGGCGAGGTCTGATGCCAGCTTCTCCCTCTCCACCTCGGTCCAGGTCCCGGTCGACTGCTCCGCGGCGATCTCCTCCGCGGCCTTCTCGATCGAGAGGTCGGTTTCGACGCGATATTTTGCGATGACTTCCATAACCTCAAACGCTCCTCAAACCGTTGGGTTTGGCTCTCTCCCGTAATAAAACTCTCTCTCTCTTGAGCGATTGCCGGGCGCTGGAGGGGCAAAATCGATGGGATCACCACATCGGGGCCCCTCCGGCCATCAGGCTCTAAAAAAACGGAACCGTAACAGGTAAAAGGCTATAGGTTACAGCCAGATTCAATAGAATCACCACGGCCGGTTGGCAACAATCCGAATCGAGACCCCCCATCGGTCATCGGCCAGGGGCGGAATCATCTCGGTGGCCGCCGATTTAGATTCGAGGGGTCGACCGGACAGAGGGGATTGTAAATGAGCAAAATCACTATCAGCTTGATCAAGGCAGACGTCGGCGGATGGCCCGGACACGCCACCGTTCACCCCGCACTGAAAGAGGTTGCAGAATCGGTACTGGCCCAGGAGAAGGCAAGAGGAAGGATCATCGACTTCAAGGTGATGTCCGTCGGCGACGACCTCCAGCTGATGATGACACACCTCCTCGGCGAGGACAACGCAGAGATCCACGGCCTCGCCTGGGACGTCATGGTCAAGGCGACGGAGAAGGCCGAGGAGCTGAAGCTCTACGGCGCGGGCCAGGACCTCCTCTGCGACGCCTTCTGCGGCAACATCAAGGGTATGGGGCCCGGCGTCGCCGAGATGGAGTTTCACGAGCGTGCGGCAGAACCGGTCGTCGCCTTCATGATGGACAAGACCGAGCCCGGGGCGTTTAACCTGCCGATATTTAGGATATTTGCCGACCCCTTCAACACCGCCGGCCTGGTCATTGACCCCAGCATCCACCAGGGTTTTGTCTTCGAGGTCTGGGACATCATGGAGCACAAGAAGGTACTGATGCAGTCCCCGGAGGAGATGTACGACATCCTGGCTCTCATCGGAGCCAAGAGCAGATACGTCATCAAGAGGGTCTACCCCAAGCCCGGAAAGCTTCCCGAAGACGAGCCCGCCGCAGTCATCAGCACCGAGAAGCTCTACCAGACGGCGGGAACCTACGTCGGAAAGGACGACCCCGTAGCCCTGGTGAGGGCCCAGTCGGGCCTTCCCGCCCTCGGCGAGGTCCTGGAGCCCTTCTCCCTCGGCCACCTCGTCAGCGGCTGGATGAGGGGGAGCCACAACGGTCCCCTAATGCCCTGCGCCTTCGAGGACGCCTGCTGCACACGGTTCGACGGACCCCCACGGGTCATAGCCGCCGGGTTCCAGATCGCAAAGGGGATGCTGATCGGCCCCGTCGACCTCTTCAGAGACCCGGCCTTCGATCTGACGAGACAGAGGGTCCACGAGATCACCGATTACATGAGAAGGCACGGCCCCTTCGAGCCCCACCGCCTCCCGATGGAGGATATGGAGTACACCACCCTCCCCCACGTCCTCAAAACCCTGGGCGAGAGGTTCGAGGACGCTGAGTGAGCATTCTGAACAGGGGGGGCCTCCAGCCCCCTCACCACCAACGGACCTTTTTCCATCTAAATTCGGCTTTTATCCATCAACCACCAATTTATCCATCGACCTTTAAAATCCTCTTTTCATCCTTCTCCCGGCGGACCGGCCCCTTCTCCGGAAACCCGGACGAGAAATGATTAATTATTATGCGAACTAATTTTTAGACCATTCTGGCCGGCGAAAGATCAGATGAGTTCTGCCGTCCAGAAAGTGCGACTTGGACCGATCAATATCGAGGTTGTGAGCTGGTTTGGAATCGTCCGCAAACCCCGGCGAGCTGGAGACGGTGACAGCACCGATGAACGCGGTCAAAGGCGAGGCCGAGGGCGAATCGAAGAAGGCGGGGCAGAAGAAGGCGACGAGAAAGAGGCGGAGGCTGAAGGTCGCCCACCCTGAGAGGTGCATAGGATGCCTCTCCTGCATGTTCGCCTGCAGCAGGATCAACACGGGCCGAGCGTCCCTTTCCAGAAGCGCCATCAAGGTCAAGACCCAAGGAGGCCTGGAAGGCGACTTCGCAGTGGTGGTCTGTCACGCCTGCAAAGACCCCCCATGCGTCGCGGCCTGCCCAACAGGGGCCCTCGAACAGAGAGAGGACGGAAGAGTGGTATTCCACCGAGACCTCTGCCAGGGATGCGGCGACTGCGCCGACGCTTGCCTCATCAGGGCCATCTCCCTGGACGCCGAGGGAAAAGCGATCAAGTGCAAGCACTGCGGGGCCTGCGTCGCCTTCTGTCCTCACGGCGTCCTGGAGATGGAAGAGGTGGAAGAAGAGGTGGATAAATGAAGGCGAGAGGAGGGAGGTGAAACCGGATGCTCAGAAGAGTCCTTTACATCGATCTCGGCAAAAATGAGAGCTGGGTCGAGGATAGGTACGACCTCTTCGAGGAGTGGCTCGGCGGAACCGGTGTGGCGACGCAGCTCCTTTTTGAGGAGTGTCCCGCAGGGATTGATCCCCTCTCGCCGGAGGCCCCGATAATTTTTTCCATCGGACCGCTGACCGCCCTATTTCCTGCGATGACCAAGACCGTCGCTACCTTCAAGTCCCCCTTGAGCGGCGAGCTCGGCGAGTCCTACGCCGGAGGAAGGCTCGCCATGGCCATGAGGTTTGCGGGCCACGAGTCGATCGTCATCAGGGGCGCTGCCGACCGGCCCTGCTACATCTCCATCAGAGACGGCGAGGTCCAGATCAAGGACGCGAGATCGATATGGGGGATCCCAGCCACCGTCGTCGGCTACATCCTGCGCGACGTCGAGACGGGCGTTGGCCGAAGGTCCATCATCAGGATCGGGCCCGGCGGAGAGAGGCTCGTCAGGTACGCGGGGGTCGTCGTCGACACCTACAGACACTTCGGAAGGCTGGGCCTCGGGGCGACCTTCGGGTCGAAGAAGCTGAAGGCGATGGTCATCTCCGGAACCGAGGACGTCGAGGTTCCTGACTCAAAGAGGTACAGGGAGATCTACAACAAGCTCTACAAAACCGTCGTCCAGACCGACGCCATGGAGAAGTATCACGACATAGGAACCCCCATCAACATCAACGTCCTAAACCAGCTGAAGGGGCTTCCCACCCGAAACTTCAAGGAGAGCAGCTTCGAGGGGGCGGAGAAGATAAGCGGCGAGGTTCTCGCCGACGACTACCTCTTCAGGCGAGTCTCCTGCGCCCACTGCCCAATAGGCTGCATCCACATCGGGATGCTCAAGACCTCCTTCTCCCGCGAGCATGAGTACGAGATCAGGAAGATATCTTACGACTTCGAGCTGATCTACGCCCTCGGCTCAAACCTCGGCGTCTCATCCCCCGAGGGGGTTTTGGAGCTGATCGAGGCCTGCGAGCGGCAGGGGATCGACGCCATCAGCACCGGGGTCGTCCTCGCCTGGGCGACGGAGGCCCTCGATCGGGGGCTCATAACTACCGATGACACCCTGGGCCTGGCCCTCAAATGGAACGACGTCGAGGGCTACCTGAAGGCGATAGAGAACATAGTCAAGATGAAGAACGAATTCTACTCGGCCATGGCTGAAGGGGTCGAGGTCGCCTCCGAGAGGTACGGCGGCCAGGACTTCGCCATGGCCCTCGGCAAAAACGAGGTTCCCGGCTACCACACGGGTCCCGCATCCATCGTCGGCCTGACGGTGGGGGTGAGACACTCCCACCTCGACAACGCCGGTTACAGCATCGACCAGAAGGCAGCAAAGAAGAACCTCAGCCCCGAGGAGATGGTCGACGCCATCATCAAGGAAGACGACTCAAGGGGCGTCTACAACTCCCTCATCGGCTGCCTCTTTGCAAGAGGCGTCTATTCCACCGAGAACATAATCGAGGCCCTGGCCTCGGTGGGGATCGAGAAGACCGAGGAGGAGCTAGAGGTTCTCGGCCGAAAGATCTTCGATGAGAAGTATAGGTTCAAGAGGCGGGAGGGCTTCGACCTCGAAGCTGCGAGGATCCCCCGCAGGTTCTTCGAGACCGTCTCCACCATGGGGATGGTCGATCCGGAGACGATAGAGACGATGATGGAGATTTACCGAAAGCGGAGAGGATGGTGACCTATGAGAGAAGGCCTGCAGCCTTCCCGCGCCCTTCCTCTCCGAAGTTAAGATGTTGATGACCAAAAATTCCACTTTGTCAATCCAAATACGGCGGCTTCATCCATGATTTACACAATAACCCTCAACCCTGCCCTCGACCGAACCCTCTGGATCAACGAGATTCGAGAGGACGTATCAAACCGGATCATAAGAGAGGAGAGCTACGCCGGAGGCAAGGGGATCGACGTCTCCAAGGTCCTGACTGCCCTGGGAGTTTCGAACCGGGCCCTCGGCTTCATCGCGGGCTTTGCGGGCCGGCAGCTTGAGGCCCAGCTGATCAGGGACGGGACCTCGTGCGGGTTCATCCCGGTCTCCGGCGAGACGAGGATCAACGTCGTCATCCACGAGATGAGCACTGGACGGCAGATCATCCTCAACTCCTCGGGCCCCGAGGTGAAGCCCTTCGAGCTTTTGGAGATAACCGACGTTGTGAAGAGGCTTGAGGACCCCGAGTTCATAAGCATCGGAGGGAGCCTTCCGCCGGGAGCCCATCCCGAGATCTATCGAAAGATCATCGAGACGGCGAAGCTTCGGGGTGCGAAAGTGGTTTTAGACGTCGATCGGGAGGCGCTGAAGATCGGGATCCAGGGAAAGCCCGAGATCATCAAGCCGAACATCCACGAGCTCTCATCCCTCGTGGGAAGACGGCTTGAGAAGAGGGAAGAAATCCTGGAGGCGGCCCGCGAGCTGAACAGGCGGGGCGTCGGGATCGTCCTCGTATCCATGGGGCCGAGGGGCATCCTCCTCGTCTCGGACGGAAAGGCCTACCAGGCGGTGCCCCCGGAGGTCGAGGTTGTGAACACCATCGGAGCCGGCGACTCGTCAGTGGCGGGTTTTATCTACGGTCAGGTCTCGGGAAAGGACCTCAAAGAGTCCCTCATCTACGCGACGGCGGCGGGGACGGCGACTACCCTCAGGCGCGGCACCGCCCTCGCCACGAAGGAGGACGTCGAGAGGATCGCGCCCCAGGTGGAGCTGGAAGTGATATCGGAGGAGTGAGAAGGAGGAGGGAGGAGCATGACCATCAGAATTGGAGCAGAAGACGTTTTAGTGCCCCTGGATGTTACGCCCGAGAGGCGCGACGAGTACGTCGACAACTACCTCAAGATCACCAAGGAGACCGGCCGGCTGATGCTCTTTGCCGGCGACCAGAAGGTCGAGCACCTGAACAGGGACTTTTTCGGCCCCGGCATCAGCCCTGACGACGGCGACCCCGAGCACCTGTTCAGGATAGCAAAAAAGGGTAGGATCGGGGTCTTCGCGACCCAGCTCGGCCTCATCGCGAGGTACGGGATGGCCTATTCGGAGGTACCCTACCTCGCGAAGCTGAACTCGAAGACCGACCTCGTGAAGACCGACCAGATGGACCCCGTCAGCCGTCAGTGGGTCGAGGTCGACCAGGTAGCGGAGTTCGCCGACGACAGCGGCCTTGACGTTTTGGGGGTCGGCTACACCATCTACCTGGGAAGCGAGCACGAGGCAGAGATGCTCCGGGAGGCGGCGCAGATCGTATACCGGGCCCACCGCCAGGGCCTCGTCACCGTCCTCTGGATCTACCCTCGGGGAAAAGCCGTCAAAGACGAGAAAGACCCCCACCTGATCGCGGGGGCGACGGGCGTCGCCGCTGCCCTGGGGTCGGACTTCGTCAAGGTCAACTACCCGAAAAAGGAGGGCGAGAGGTCCGAGGAGATATTCAGGGAGGCGGTGGCCGCCGCCGGCAGGACGAAGGTCGTCTGCGCCGGGGGCGCAAGCCGCGACCCGAAGTCCTTCCTCCAGCAGCTTTTCGACCAGATCCACGTCAGCGGTGCCGCGGGGAACGCCACCGGGAGGAACATCCACCAGAAGGACCTCGATGAGGCGGCGAGGATGTGCGACGCCATCAGCGCCATCACCCTCGACGACGCCACCGTCGAAGAGGCCCTGAGGATATACGAGGGAGACTGAAGAGCTTGAGGCAGGCTATTATTCACGCGGCGGGGGAGGGCGAAAGGATGCTGCCCCTCACCTCATCCCGTCCGAAGGTGATGCTTCCCATCGGCGGAAAGCCCATCCTCGCAGCACCTCGCCAGGCCTGCCTCGGTAACCCGAATCTATCACCGTTCCTGGATATATCGTGGTGTTGATCCCGGTCTTGACGTCGTCGCCCATTATCACTCCGAGCTTATGTCTTTCGCTGTTCACCCTCTCCCCCCTGATGAAGGACCGGATATCTCCGCGATCGTGACGGAGATTTGCCACTATCGTTCCAGCTCCGAAGTTGCAGTTGGACCCGATGATGCTATCTCCGACATAGCTAAGGTGGGCGACGTTCGTATCATCCATGATCGTGCTGTTTTTGATCTCTACGGCGTTGCCTATGCGGACGTGATCTCCTATGCACGTAAAAGGCCTGATAAAACAGTTGGGCCCGATGTCACAGTTCTCCCCTATCGCCACCGGTCCCTCGATATAAGAGCCGGACCTTATCCTCGTCCCGCCGCCGACGGATACTCTGCCGGAAAGGGCAGCGTTCGGCTCCACGTCGCCCAAGACGGAATGCTCCTCGAAACTGAGCAGCTTTTCGTTGGCGTTCAACAGGTCCCAGGGTCTGCCGATCTCGATCCAGTCCTCTATCTCGGCCACTCGAATCTCTTCTCCCCTCGATACGAGGGCGTTCAAGCCGTCGGTCAACTCGTACTCGCCCCTCTCCGAGACGGGGACATCTCTCAGCACTTCGAAGATCTTATCGTCGAGACGATATATTCCCGCGTTGGCCAGATCCGATGGAGGCGACCGGCTCTTCTCCTGAACGGACTTGAGCGCTCCACCATCGACCTCGAAGACGCCGTATCTTGAGGGGTCTGAGACCCTTTTTGCGGCCACAGCGAGCCCGCCAGCATCCACCATCCTCTTCAGAGAGGACGCGTCGGTCAGAACGTCGCCGTTGAGCACCAGAAACTCATCTTTTGCCATCTCTTCAGCCATCATAAGGGCGTGGCCGGTGCCTTGTTGATCTTTTTGGACCGCATACTCGATCTTCGTCCCGAGATCGCCACCGTCTTTGAACCTCTCCATGACGGATTCCGATCGATATCCTACGATGAAGACGAACTCGGTTATTCCGGCTTTGGAAGCTCTCTCGACAACATGTTCAAGAAAGGGCTTTCCACCTGCGGGAAGCATGACCTTGGGCCGCGAAGAGGTGAGCGGCCGCATTCTGGACCCTTCGCCTGCTGCTAAAACGATCGCCTGCATGAATAGATCGGCTCCTAATATGCCATTTTGAGCATCTTCACCCTTTTCTCGTCACCCCGACCCGCCGACCGTCGCCTCCTCGATGAGGAGGTGGGGCGAGCCGTCGCTGACCGGCACCAGCTGGCCGGACTTTCCGCACCTTCCGCTGTTGAACGAGAGGTCGTCCCCGACGGCCTTCACCCTCTCCAGGATCTCCAGTATGTGGCCCGAGAGGGAGACGTCCCGAAGAAGAGAGGTCACCTCTCCATCCTCCACCAGGTAGCCGCGCTTGGCGTTGAACTGGAATACCCCCTCAGCGGTGGAGACCTGGCCGCCTCTGCTCCCCAAAAGGTAGACGCCGTCCTTCAACTCCTCCAGGATCTCGGAGAGCTTCCAGCCGTCTTTTCCGGGGGCGATGTAGGTGTTGCTCATCCTCACCACGGGCCTTGCGCTCCCCTGGGCCCGGGCGTTCCTGGGGGTCCCCCCCAAACGGCCCGCCGTCTCCCGCGAGTGAAGGTAGGACCTAAGGACGCCGTCTTCGACGAGGACCGTCTCACATGATTTGGACCCCTCGTCGTCGAAGGGATAGTGGCCGTAGAGAGGGAGGCTCGGATCGTCCTTCACCGTCACCAGGTCCGAGCCGATCCGCTCGCCGATCTTCCCCTCCAGGATCGATCCCCCTTCCAGGACTATGTCCGCCTCGACGGCGTGGCCAACGGCCTCGTGGACGAAGACGCCCCCCAGCTCCTGGTCGACGACTACGGGATAGCCGCCGCCTCCGGGAGCCTTGGCGTCCAGGAGGGCGACGGCGGTCTCTCCCGCCCGCCGGGCGAGGCCCACCGCATCGACCTCATCGAAGAGCTCAAGGCCACAGGTTCCGGCCCTGCTCTCCATCCCGGCCTGATAAAGCCCCGCCCGGCTGGCGACGGCGGTGATGTAGAAGCCGACCCTCGTCGTCTCATATTCGAGGTCCCTGCCGTCGGAGCTGGTGTAGCTCGTCTTCACCACGACCTCGTTATAGACCGCCTGGGTGCTGGATACCCCGTTCACCTTGGCTGCGTCTTCTACCTCCCGAATCAGCCCGACCTTCTCCTCCAGCGACAGGTCGCCGGGGTTTTTCTTCACCCGGATCTTCTCGCTCTTTCCGGGTAGTGAGGGCGCCAGATCCAGCCGCTCGTCTCGGCCTATCTTCCGGGCGGCCCGTTTTGCCGTCGCCAGATCGCCGGGGAGGTCGTCGAGGCTCTCGGTCTGGACGAATCCCCAGGCCCCTCCCGAGAGGGCCCTGATGGCGGCCCCCGCAAAGAAGCTCTCCGATATCTCGTCCAGCTCCCCGTTGTCCAGGACTATCCTGGTGGTCCTGCCCCTCAGCACCCGCAGATCGTGAAACTCGTCCATCTGAAGTACCTCTCCAAGCCTTCGAAGCGTTGGTATGACTTAACCTTGTCTGTAATCCGCAGTTGAATAAAATAATATAAATAACCAACGCTGAAAATAATGCTATAAAATGGTCCGAAGAGGGGGGACTCGCCCCTCTCTACAGGCTTTTGCTGGGGTTAGATATCGGCTCGGGGAGGATTATCCCGAGCTTCTTCTCCGCAGCAAACTTCTTCAGCTTCTCCAGAAGCTTCGGCTTTTGGCCCGAGAAGCTGTACTCGAAGACCTCGCTGATGGAGGTGACGGGGATGATCTTGATCCTGTCTTTGAAGGTATCGTCGATGAGAACGTCCCCCTCGTTGGACTTGGGGATCAGGACTGTGGTGATCCCGGCCTGGGCCGCGGCCTCGATCTTCTGGGTGACACCGCCGACGGGGAGGACGTCGCCCCTCACCGAGAGGGAGCCGGTCATGGCTATGTTCTGCTTTATGGGGACGCTTTCAAGAGCAGATATCACAGCCGTTGCTATCGATATCGAGGCGCTGTCTCCCTCGACCCCTTCGTAGGTTCCTATGAACTGGATGTGAACGTCTTTGTTGGTGATGTCCTCGCCGAGGAACTTCTTTATCAGGGCCGAGACGTTCTGGACCGCCTCTTTTGCGATCTCCTGGAGCCTTCCGGTGGCGATCACCTTCCCCTCCTCCTTCGACTGGGCGGGCGTCACCTCGGCCATTATGGGGAGGACTATACCCGAGTCGCCGACGACGGCGAGGCCGTTGACCCTGCCGATCTCGGCGCCGGCGTTCTTGAACATGGAGTAGTCCTTCCTCCGCTCCAGGTACATGTCGGCGAGCTGCTGCTCGACGGACCGGGCCATCTTCTTCGCCTCGAGGACGTGCCTCGTATCGGTGAGGGCTGCACCCTCTGAGCGAGCGACGTCGCCTGCCACCCTGATCAGGCCGCCGAGGTCTCTCAGAAGGAGAGTGAGGTGGCCCTTCCTTCCGGCCCTTCTCTTCGCCTCTCTTATGATCTCGGCCACGGCGTCCCTGGTGAAGTGAGGAATCTTCCCGTCCCGGATAACCTCCTGGGCGACGAACCGAACCAGCTTCTCCCGGTTCTCGACGGTGTCGTCCATGGTGTCCCTCATGTAGACCTCGTAGCCGTACCCCTTGATCCGAGACCGAAGAGCGGGGTGCATCCCGCCCATGGCGTCGAGGTTTCCTGCGGCGATCATGACGAAGTCGCAAGGTACGGGATCGGTTCTGACGAGGGCTCCAGAGGAGCGCTCGGACTGGCCGGTTATGGGGTACTCGCCCTCTTGCAGGGAGGTGAGGAGGCTCTGCTGAGACTCGAGCCTCAGGGTGTTGACCTCGTCGATGAAGAGGACGCCCTTGTGGGCCCTGTGGATGGCGCCGCACTCGACCCTGTCGTGGCTGGGGGTCTCAAGACCGCCGGATTGGAAGGGGTCATGCCGAACGTCGCCGAGGAGGGCTCCTGCGTGGGCTCCCGTGGCGTCGACGTAAGGAGCCTTCTTCTGTTTGCTGTTGTCCACGAGGAGCTTCGGCACCAGGGTGTCGTCCTTGGGGATGAGGTACCGCATGGAGAGGAATATCAGGGCTGCGGCTATGATCCCGAAGAGGAGCTGGCCCGTGTAGTAGGCGTAGACGAGGAGGCCCATCATGATCAGCATGAAGAACATGTTCCTGGTCTGGGTCTTCTTACGCGCCTCCATCTTGTGGGCGTCCACGATCTGTCTACCCCTTCCTGCAGGGACCACTCTGACCTTGGGGTTGTTGTTGTCCTCGGGGTTATTGTAGACCAGGACGTCCTGGAGTTCCTCTACAGGGAGAAGCTCGCTCATGGCCCTTCCCAACATCGATTTGCCCGTACCGGGCGAGCCGATGAGCATCACGTGGCGGCGTTGGTGGGCCGCCTTCTTTATCACCTCGACGGCCTCGTCCTGGCCGATCACCTGATCGATCAGGCTCTCAGGCACCTTGACGCCGCTGGTGTCTTCAAACTCGGTGTTGCCCAACAATTCCTTCTTCTCGTCGTCCAACAAAATACCGGCCCTCTCGCTCATACTCAGACCTTCTAACCTATATAACTGATGCTGAGATCGCTGATGATCAGACGTCAATTTGCGTTTACACCTCGAATTCTTTCATCAACCTCTGATAATTCGCCGCCATCTCCGGTGTCAGATGAGGTTTCGCCCTCAGAAAGGCCTCCCGGAAGTGGCGTTCTTCGACCTGGATCTGGTCGAGGATCAGATCCTCCCGTCTCATCCCAGGGGTGATGTTCTCTCTCAGGGCGATCATCCCCGCCTCCCGGCATAGGGTCTCGACGTCCGCTCCGGTCCACCCTTTCGTCATCTCCGCGAGGTCTGTGACGGATACGTCATCGGCAAGGGGCATTCCTGAGAGGTGGATCTCGAAGATCCTCTCTCTAGCCAGTCGGTCTGGGATTGGGATTCCTATAAGCCTATCAAACCGACCAGGCCGGAGAAGCGAGGGGTCCACCAGGTCCGGCCGATTGGTGGCGGCCAAGACCACCACGTCCTTCAGCTCGACGACGCCGTCGAGCTCTGTCAAAATCTGGCTCACCACCCTCTCGGTGGCGTGAGAGTCGAGCCCCGAACCTCGGGCTGGGACCATCGAGTCGACCTCGTCAAAGAAGATGAGAGACGGTGCCGCCTGCTTCGCCTTCCGGAAGACCTCCCTCACCGCCCGTTCCGACTCGCCGACCCATTTGGAGAGGAGCTCCGGCCCCTTCACGGAGATGAAGTTCACGCCGCTCTCGGTGGCCACGGCCTTGGCGAGGAGGGTCTTACCCGTGCCCGGAGGGCCGAAAAGGAGGACGCCCCGGGGAGGCCTGATCCCGATCGACTCGAAGGCGTCGGGGTACTTGAGGGGCCATTCGACCGCCTCCACCAGCTCCTGTTTCGCCCGGTCAAGCCCTCCAACCTGGTGCCAGTGGACCTCCGTCACCTCGACGAAGACTTCCCTCATGGCGGAGGGCTCGATCATCTTGAGGGCGAACCGAAAGTCCTCATCCGTCACCTTCAGACCTTCCAGGACTCTGATGGGTATCGACTCCTCGGAGTCGAGGTCCGGGATCAGCCTCTTCAGGGTGTGCATCGCCGCCTCCTTGCATAGCGACGCGAGATCCGCCCCCACAAAGCCGTGGGTCATCTCGGCGATCGTCTCCAGGTCCACCTCCTTGGCCAGGGGCATCCCTCTCGTGTGGACGTAGAGGATCTCAAGCCTCCCATTCTTGTCGGGGATTCCGATCTCGATCTCTCGATCGAGCCTTCCCCCTCGCCTGATCGCCGGGTCGAGAGAGTTGGGCCGATTGGTGGCGGCGATGACGATCACCTCGCCCCGGGAGGAGAGGCCGTCCATGAGGGACAAGAGCTGGGCCACCACCCTCCGCTCCAGGTCGCCCGCCACCTCCTCCCTCTTCGGGGCTATCGAGTCGATCTCGTCTATGAAGATGATCGATGGAGCATCTCTCTCCGCCTCCTCGAAGATCTCCCGGAGCCTCTTCTCGGACTCGCCGTAAAACTTCGAGGTGATCTCTGGACCGCTGATGTTTATGAAGTTCGCCTCGGTCTCGCTCGCCACCGCCCTGGCTATCAGAGTCTTTCCGGTCCCCGGCGGGCCGAAAAGGAGGAGGCCCTGAGGCGGTCGTATCCCCAGTTTCTGGAAGATCTCGGGGTGGCGGAGGGGAAGCTCGATCATCTCCCTCACCATCCTGATCTCTCTTGCGAGCCCTCCTATGTCCTCGTAGGAGACGTCTCTCACCGACATCTCCTCGAGGGTGTCTTTGAGGATCTTGATCTCGGTCTCGGCAGCCACGACCACCGGCCCTTTCGGGGCGGTGCTCACCACCACAAACCCGAGGGCAGAAGATATCATCTCGACCTTCAGCTGCTCTCCCTTCACGATCGGCCTTCCGAGAAGCATCCGATGGAGATACTGGGGACCACCGATGAGCCTGGTTTTGGTGGTGGGGGCGACGACGATTCGTTTGGCGGGCCTCGCCTCGCTCTTTTTGACCGCGACCCTGTCGTCTATCCCGACGCCGAGGTTGCTTCGAAGGTTTCCGTCGATCCTGACGATGTCGGGGGAGTCTTTAGTCGAGGCCTGCCAGGCGACTGCGTAGATGCTCTTTTTGCCGAGGATCTCCACGACGCCTCCGCCCTCGACTCCCATCTCCCGGATCAGATCCGAAGAGAGCCTGGCGATCCCCCGGCCGACGTCCCTGTGGTAGGCTTCCGCCACCCTGAGAGTGATGGTCTTGTTCATGCTGATCGAGATCCAGAATCGTTCATATCGTCCAGGCGTCGTTCCGCTTTTGAACTTTGCCCTGGAGGGCGAGCTTTCCGAGCCGCTCCTCCACAACGGCCTGGGGTATGCCGAGCCTTCTTGCCAGGGGCTCGGCCCTCGACTCGCCGGAGACGAGGGCCGTGAGGATCTCGGCATCCAGCTCGTCGGAGGCAGAGCTTTCGATGAGCCCTGTGGCCATCCTCTTGATCAGCATCTCCTCGGAGTCGATCTCCTCCATAAGCCGTCTCAGGTGGAGCCTCTTCTCCTCCAGATCCCGGAGGCGGGAGCAGATCTCTTCCAGCTCCTCGGACCGTCCAGCCTCCCGGTCCGATGAGCTTTGAGAGGGAACACCGGAAGGCTTGGCGACCGAACTCTGAGATACCTGGGGGCGGTAGGTCCGGATCCCGTAGGAATGGGGAGAAAAGGTCACCTCAAGAACGACGTTATCGGCTATCCTGAAGTACTTCCGGCGCCGCCGGTCGTCCCGGTAGCACTCGATGAGGCCCGCCCGCTCCAGCATCTCCAGGTGGTCTATCACCGCCTTCGGGCCGAGGTCGAGCCTCTTTGCCATCTCATTGAAGTAGAAGGGCCGGAAGGAGAGGAGCTGCAGTATGCGCCTCCGATTCTCGTTCCCCAGTATGTCCAGAATCTCCACGGGATCCAAAACGATCACTCAAAAGGTAATTGCTTGTTAGTAACCTCTGGTTAATATATAAAGGTTTCGTCGATGGTCGAAGAATGGAATGACCGAGAGCTTATCGACGTGGTGGTGATCTTCGCCCTCCACCTCAAGGCGAAGATTCTCTCGTTTAACCTCCCGTTCGAATTGGCTTTCAAAGGAGCGTTTCAGGTCAAGGTGCATCATCAAAGACACCATAAAGTCGCTCAGGATCTGAATGAGGCCGCCATCCTGAGTTTCGCAGCCACGCAGAGATGCTCGCCTTCGAGAAGATGACGACGGAGAATGCAGGGATCTGAGGGCGCTCCGGGTTCATAACAGGGCGATAACACCGAAACATATTTCATGAGAAGTCACCATTCTCTTTTTTCAGGAGAGTGATGGAGATAAGACTTAAAATGATTCTGGCTTTGCTGTTGCTGTCTGCGCTGACGACGTCATCTGCTGCTGACGAGGTGGACGATCTCATATCAGATCTTGAGGATGAAGACTCTTCTGTCAGATCGGATGCTGCCCAAGCCCTCGGCATTATCAGCGATCCGAGGGCGGTCGATCCTCTCATCGAGGCTCTAAATGATGAGGACTCTGGGGTCCGAGCGGATTCCGCATCAGCTCTTGGCATTATAGGCGACTCGCGGGCCGTAGACCCTTTGATCCGGGCATTGAACGATTCGAATAGCTATGTGCGAAAAAAGGTTGCTGAGGCGCTCGGCGAGATGGGCGACTCAAGAGCCGTCGATCCACTGATCCTAGCGTTGAACGATTCGGATAGCTATGCCCGATACGGAGCTGCGTCGGCTCTCGGTGATATAGGCGAACCAGCCCTAGCTCATTTGATCCGGGCACTGAACGACACGAATAGTTGTGTTCGAGGTTCAGCTGCAGAGGCGCTTGGCCAAATACGCGATACGCGATCCGTCGATCCCCTGATCCTGGCATTGAACGATTCGGATTGGTATGTCAGATATACAGCTGCTTTAGCTCTCGGCAATATAGGCGACCCACGTGCCGTTGATCCTCTCATACTGGCATTGAACGATTCGGATTGGTATGTCAGATATACGGCTGTTTTGGCTCTCGGCGATATCGGTGACGCAAGAGCCGTTGATTCTCTGATTCTGGCGTTGAACGACTCGAATGATATTATCAAAAAGGGAGCTGCGTCGGCTCTCGGTGATATAGGCGATCCAGCCTTAGATCATTTGATCTGGGTACTGAACGACTCGAATAGTTATATTCGGGCGGAGGCTGCGTTTGCCCTCGGCCAAATACGTGATACGCGATCCGTCGATCCCTTGATACTATCGTTGAACGACCCGGATAGCTATGTCAGATATACTGCTGCTTTGGCTCTCGGCTATATAGGCGACCCACGATCCGTCGATTTCCTGATTCTGACGTTGAAAGACTCGGATGCCGATGTACGATATCGGGCAGCAGAGGCGCTGGGCAGAATCGGAGATCCAAAAGCCGTCGAACCCCTGATCCTGACGTTGAACGATTCGGATGGCGATGTCCAAGAGATTGCTACACTATCGCTTGGCTGGATCGGTGATTACAAGGCCGTTGACCCGCTGATAAAGGTTCTGAAGGATGAGGACTCTCAGGTCCAAGTGCAAGCTGTAATTGCTCTCGGCCTGATCGGTGGTTCCAGGGCAATTGATGTCCTTATCGAAGTCCTTAATGATCAGGGCTCTGAGGTACGATGGCGGGCTGCGGAGACTTTAGGCGAGATCGGCGATCCCAGAGGGATCGATCCTCTCATCGAGGCTTTGAAGGATGAGGATTCGAAGGTCCGAGTGCATGCTGCTTTAGCTCTCGGCCGGATTGGTGATCCCAGAGCGATCGAACCCCTCATCGAAGCTCTCAATGACGAGGATTGGCGAGTCCGATTGAGGGCTGCTGAGGCGCTCGGCGATATAAGCGATCTCAGGGCTGTCGATCCCCTGGTCGAAGCTCTCGGTGATGACGACACGAATGTCCGAGTGAAAGCTGCAGAGACTCTCGAAAATCTGGGGTGGAAGGGCTGAGCTGCAGATTCCGTCTTATAATCCGAGCCACGGATCGATCGAAGAGACCGTGGGGAAAGTAGCGGGGGTGAGTAGCGGTGGTCTCTCCCAGGCAGGTCGGGTTTCAAGCAGAGCGATAACACCAAAACGTATTTCATGGGAAGTTATCATCTCCTTTTTTCAGGAGAGTGGTGGAGATTCGACTTAGACTGATTCTGGCTTTGCTGTTGCTGTCGGCACTGACGACGTCATCTGTTGCTGACGAGGTGGACGACCTCATTTCAGATCTGAAGGATGAAGATTCTAGTGTTAGAGAAGAAGCTGCGCTGGAGCTCGGCGAAATAGGCGACCGGCGAGCCGTTGACCCCTTGATCTCAATATTGAACGATTCGGATAACAGGGTCCGATCGAGGGCTGCACAGGCGCTTGGCAAAATCGGCGACTTACGAGCCGTCTCCCCCCTTATCCTGGCTTTGAACGACTCAAATATCGACGTCCGATGGAGGACTGCAGATGCACTTGTCGAGATTGGCGAGCCGGCCGTCTCCCCCCTGATCCAGGCATTGAACGGTTCGGATAGCACCGCCCGAAGTGGAGCTGCAAGAGCCCTCGGCGAGATCGGCGATCAACGCTCAGTCTCTTCTCTCATCCTGGCATTGAACGACTCCGATGGGGATGTCCGATGGAGAGCTGCTGAGGCTCTCGGCGCGATAGGCGATCCACGCGCCATCTCTCCCCTGATCTCAGCATTGAACGACTCAGACAGCGGGGTCCGGGAGAGGGCTCAGGAAGCGCTAGTCGAGATAGGCGAGCCAGCAGTCGTCCCCCTAATCCAGGCATTGAACGACTCAGATAGCTATGTCCGAAGTGGGGCTGCATTGGCGCTAGGTGATATAGGCGACCCGCAAGCAGTAGATCCTCTGATCCTGACATTGAACGACTCAGATAGCGGAGTCCGAGGGAGGGCCGCATTGGCGCTCGGATATATAGGCGACCCTCGCGCAGTCGATCCTCTTATCCTGGCATTGAACGACTCAGATGGCAGGGTACGATGGTGGGTCGCACTGTCGCTGGGCGATATAGGCGACCTGCGAGCGGTCGATAGCCTAATCCTTGCATTGAACGACTCGGATAGCGACGTCCGAAAGGAGGCTGCTGAGGCGCTCGGCGACATTGGCGATCCGCGATCTGTGGACCCTCTAATCTTTGCGCTGAACGACCCAGATAAGTGGGTCCGATCGAGAGCCGTACTAGCGCTTGGCGATATCGCCGATCCGCGAGCTGTGGACCCTCTAATCTTTGCGCTGAACGACTCAGATAGATACATCCGACGGGATGCTGCTCTGGCGCTTGGATATATAGGCGATCCGCGGGCCGTGGATTCCCTGATTCTGGCTTTGAACGATTCAGATAGCGATGCCCGAAGTGGAGCTGCACGGGCGCTCGGCGATATCGCCGACCCGCGAGCGTTCAACCCCCTGATCCTGGCGCTGAACGACTCGGATATCTATGTCCGAGGTGGGGCTGCACGGGCGCTCGGCGATATCGGTGACCCACGAGCTGTCAATCCCTTAATTCTGGCATTGAACGACCCAAGTCGAACGGTCCGATATGGAGCTGCATCGGCGCTCGGCAAAATAGGCGGACCTGCCATAGATCCCCTCATCGGATCTCTAAAGGATAAGGACCCAGAAGTCCGATGGTTTGCTGCGCTGGCTCTCAGTGAGATCGACGAACCCAGAACAGTCGAACCGCTGATAGAGGCGCTCAGCGATGAGGACTCGAGCGTCCGATGGAGAGCCGCTGAGGCTCTCGGCAAAATCGGCAATCTAAAAGCAGTCGATCCTTTGATAGAGGCTCTCAAGGATGATAAACCACAAGTCCGATATTGTGCTGTGTTAGCTCTGGGCCAAATAGGCGATCCCAAGGCAGTTGATCCCGTCGTTAAGGCCCTCAACGACGAAGATCCAACGGTCCGGTCGGCAGCTACCGTATCGCTTGGCAAGATCGGTGATATCAGGGCTGTAGAAGCTCTTATGCTAGCCCTGAGAGATGAGGATTCTTGGGTCCGAGAGAAGGCTGCAGAGGCTCTCGGCGAGATCGGTGATCCAAGGGCGGTAGATTCCCTCGTCGAATCTCTCGATGATGAGGACCCAGATGTCCGAGCAGCGGCTGCTGAGGCACTCAGCAAAATAAATTACACCCAAACATTTTTGTATTAAAGTGAATGCCCCGCAGCTTGCAGCGGGGCGCGCTTTCGACTTTAAAAATAATGCGAGATCACAACTTTACTTCTTCGGCTTCCTCCACGGAGTAGTTCTCGTGGACGACCTTGCAGAGCCTCTTTACAAAGAGGGTGGGGTTTTGGGCCTGGAAGATGTTTCTTCCTATAGAGAGGCCTCCGCCGCCGACGTTAATCGAGTCGAAGACCATCTCTAAAACCTGGTGTTCTGTATCCATCTTGGGGCCGCCCGCGATCACCACCGGGACGCTGCACCCCTTGACGACCTCCTTGAAGGTCTCGGGAGATCCGGTGTAGTTCGTCTTGACGATGTCGACTCCGAGCTCCGCTCCGATCCGGGCGGCGTGCTTGACGTACTCGACGTCGTGCTCTGACTTGACCTTCGATCCTCGCGGGTACATCATGGCGAGGAGCGGCATCCCCCAGCTGTCGCAGGTCCGAGCGACTCGTCCCAGGTCCTGGAGCATCTGGGCCTCATCGTCGGCCCCCACGTTGACGTGGATGCTGACGGCGTCGGCGCCGATCCTGATGGCGTCCTCCACCTGGGTGACGAGGACTTTGTGGTTTGGGTCCGGGCCGAGGCTGGAGCTGGCGGACATGTGGACGATGAGGCCGACGTCCCGGCCATAGCCCCGGTGGCCGAAGAGGGGAAGCCCCATGTGGCCCAAAACGGCGTTCGCCCCGCCCTCGGCCACCTTGTCCACAGCCTCCTGGAGGTCTATCAGCCCCTCGATCGGCCCCACCGTCAGGCCGTGGTCCATGGGGACGATGACCGTCCTGCCCGTCCTCCTGTTGAAGATCCTCTCCATCCTGATGGACTTTCCGACGTTCCTCATGGGGGAAAGGCATTGAGGAGTCGAGATTAAAAGGTGATGGTCAATCCAAAAAGACCGGTTTATTTAATTACTTTCGAATCAATCGTCCATGGGGGTTGTTTATGAAGATATTTGAAGCCCTTCTGCTGGCAATGGTAGCGATTCTGGCGTCGTCAAGCTCCTGTCTCGGAGCCGGCGACGAATCTGACGCGATATCGACGCTGACGGTCTCGGGAACGGGGGATGCAACCGCCGACGCCGATATGGTGACGATAGTCCTGGGAGTTCAGACGAGAAACGAGAGCGCGGCGGGTGCGGTAGCCGACAACGCCCGGATGATGGCCAGCTCCATCGAGGCCCTGCTGGCGGCTGGAGTCCCCGAGGACGAGATCAAGACCTTGCGGTTCTCGATATATCCCACGAGGGACTGGGTAGACGGCAAACTCTCCGAGAAGGTCGTCTTCGAGGTATCAAACCAGGTCACCATCGCCCTCGACCTCACCGATGAGGTGGACATCGGCGAGGTCCTCGACGCCGCCGTCGGCGCGGGAGCAAACAGTGTCGAGAGCGTCACCTTCGGCCTCCGGGACCCGACGCGGGTCCAGGAGGAGGCCCTGGAGAACGCCGTCAATGATGCCATGGGGAAGGCACTGGTGATCTCGGAGGCCGCCGGGGTGACCCTCGGCAGGATATTATCGATATCCGAGAGCGAAGCCTCGCCCGTGCCGATGGCTGAGAGCAGAGTCTACTTCGCCGCCGACGCCGGGGCGACGACGCCGATCGTCCCCGGAGACGTGGAGGTGACGGCGACGGTCACCATCACCTACGAGATCGAAGGGTGATCGAGAGCCCGTTCTGAAAATATCGTATCCGCCTACGGATCCGCCCTCGGGCGGATCTCATGCGATTTTTCCCTTCTTTTATGCCCTCATCAACCTATTAATACCTTGAAAGACTGGATCTCCATTCATGAAGAAAGTAATCTTTTCTGGCCTCGTCGCGGGGGCTTTGATGTTCGGGGTGTCAATCGTCCTATCGCTCATCATTTCGGCGATCTTTCCGGACGCCATGGTAGAGTACTCAAATTCGGAGATATTCAGGCAGTGGGACGATCCCCTCATGTACTACTTAATACTTCATCCCTTCGTGATGGGCATCATCCTCTCTTTCATCTGGCTTAAGGTGAGAAGGCTGATCGATGAAGAAGGACTTAAGAAGGGCCTAGTCTACGGTTTTTACGTTTGGTTATTCTTCGGGGTTCCCGGAATGCTCATGTCCATCAGCACCTTCCAGATCTCTGCGTTTCTGGTGGGGACCTGGACGGCCAGCATATTGGCTCAGGATCTGGCGGCAGGGGTTCTCTTTGCCCGCATGGCCAGATGATACTTGGCTGAGGCAGGAAGCCATTGATTCCCTCATCATTTCAGCACCTCAACCTATAACTGAAGATGTGAATCTCTGCTGAAATTCTTTTGTATTAGTAATTTGAGGTGGTATCATGGGAAGGAAGACCACGCCTTCCCGGTGAAAGGATATTTCGATATGTTTTCAGACCGAAGGTTGTGCTATTTGATCAGCATATTCTGATTTATCAGAAAAGCTTAAATCTTCAGAGAACGCTGTAACGAACTGGGGCTGAGGTGCGATTGTGACTCCTGAAGATGAGAAGCACGAAAAGGACGGGATGCGTGATAGAAAAGCCAGCTGCAATCAGGGGGAATCGAGCTGCTGCAAAGTGGAATCGATCGTAAGCGTGGACGAAAGAGGGCAGATGGTGCTTCCTAAGGACGTCAGGGAGAAGGTGAAGATCCGGCCTGGAGAGAAACTGGCAGTGGTGAGCATGAAGAACCAGGACGGCGAGATCTGCTGCCTATCCCTCATCAAGGCCGAGGAGCTCGAGGGGATGGTGAAGTCGATGCTCGGGCCCGTCATGAACGATGTCTTCAAGACGCGGATATAACGAAATTTATGATTATTAGTTCGATAAAAATCTTATTTAAGGTGAGGATATGAAAGATCAAGAGGCCAAGAAAGTTGTGAAAGATAGGTACGGTCGCGTTGCGAGAGAGGCCAGCTCGTGCTGCTGCTCTTCTACCTGCTGCGGGACTGCGAAGCCCGAAGAGATCGGCAGGAAGATCGGCTATTCGGTGGAGGAGCTGGCTGCTGCGCCGCCGGGAGCAAACCTTGGTCTTGGCTGCGGAAACCCCATCGCCTTGGCATCGATCAGAGAAGGGGAGACAGTCCTGGACCTGGGGTCGGGCGCGGGTTTCGATTGCTTCCTCGCATCGAAGAAGGTCGGCCCAAAGGGAAGAGTCGTTGGCGTGGACATGACCGAGGAGATGGTGGCACGGGCCATGGCCAACGCTTCCGAGGGCGGCTACAAAAACGTGGAGTTCAGGCTGGGCGAGATTGAGAAGCTCCCCGTCGAGGACGGCTCCGTCGACCTGATCATCTCAAACTGCGTCATTAACCTCGTGCCCGACAAGATGGCCGCCTTCAAAGAGGCCCATCGTGTCCTCAAACCCGGAGGAAGGCTCATGGTATCAGACATCGTTCTCCTCGGGGAACTGCCGGATTTCATCAGAGAGTCGGTCGAAGCCTACGTAGGCTGCGTCTCCGGGGCGGCGAAGAAGGGCGATTATCTCGACTCGATAAGATCGGCGGGGTTTGAGGACGTCAGGGTGATCGACGAGTCAGTCTTCTCTCTGGACTGCGTGACCTGTGACCCGACGGGCCCGGCGATCTTGGACGGCCTGATGATCCCGGACGAAAAGCTGAAAGAGGTCGAGAGGAACATCGCCAGCGTAAAGGTCAGCGCCGTCAAACCCGAAGCTCCATAAAATAATTCAATCAAATTGCATGCGGCCGGTTTTCCGGATTTCAGAAATCTTCAAGTCTTTGTTGCCCAGATTCCCATGAACAGTCACTAATGTTTTATCGACTTAAAGGAACACGAAAAACGGGCGAGGGTTCACTTCATCCCCAACCTTAGGTTGGGGTATTAGTGACCCTCCGCGCTCCCGAAGTAAAAAATCACGGGACGGCCCTTTGCTCATCCCGCATCGTAATAGCAGACCTCATCGACGTCCAGGACCATCGGCGACCCGAGATTGAAGCTCTTGACACTTCTCACCCGGCCGTGGCCCACCATCTGAAGCTGGACCCTCGCCGCCTGGGCCTCCCTCTCTTCGTAAAAGTCGGCTCCTGCCTGGACCGTCTTGTGAGTCACCACATGAATCTCCCTGATCCTGGTCAGCATCCCCCCAGTCCCGGTGACGATGTCGGGGCCGCTCGCCTCCGTCAGGAATATGACGTCTCCGGGGCTCAGGTGGAGGAGGGCTAAGAAGTTGTGAGGGCTCCTGATCTCCAGGGTCCTGATACCGTTTGCCACAAGCTCCCTGATCACATGTCTGGATATCCCCGTAAGTGCAACGCATTCCATAGCCATCTCCATCACCCGTACATCGGAAACTGCAGCTCTTTCTTCCTCGGGACCTCTTCGGCAGAGGTGCTCTTCACCTGCTCTGCGAGCTTCTGCATCTGAAGCTCGATCTCGTCCGCCCTCTCCTCAAGCTCCGTCGTGTCGGCGTTCAGGCCGTAGAGGGTGTTCAGCATCTTGACGGTGAATACCGCCGCCCTGGGGTCGGGGGCCATGCTGTGGGTCTCGCCCAAAAGGCATATCGCTGGCACCTTCCTCAAGAGGCACTCGTTCATGACGCTTCCCGATATCCCCGATATCGTCCCGATCTCGAAGACCTCCACCTTATCCCTTATCCTCTCAAGCATATCTTCGGTGGTGGCGGCGCCGAAGACCCGCTGCTCCTCGCCCATCACCGTAATCCCGGCAAGACAGACCATCTCCTTCGCACCGATCGACTCGACCCAGGATACGATCCCCCGGGCGACGTCGTAGGAGGCCGCGGGGTGGACCGGAATGTCCGAGCTTATCACCACCACCCCCAGGTCCGCCTTCTCGTATATCCTCACGGGCATGTGGGCGACCCCGCCCACCAGGACAGATAGCGGCGGGAAGAATCGAGAGTCTATGGCGCCGAGGTAGTCCATCTCGAGCTTGTTGACGATGTACTGGCTTGCGATATTTCCGATCAGCCCGATCCCCGGGAACCCCTCGATGACCACCGGGTTCTTGGATCGTGGTCTCTCGGCTCTGACCTGGACTTCGTCAGTCATGAAAATATGTTTACCCTCTGATTGCTGATAAGAGCATCGCTCACCGCCCATCAGAACCCATCGTCCGGGCCTGCTTGCTGTAACACTTGCTGTAACAACTTATTAATTCCATCAACGCCCTACATAACCTGCAAATCTTCGAGATGGTGTGATCCTATGGGATTTGAACACGTCGAGGGGGAGAACCGGGGGAAGGTGACGCTCTACGCCCTCAGCACCTGCGTCTGGTGCAAGAAGACCAAAAAGCTACTCCAGGACTTGGGGGTGGAGTACAGCTACATCTACGTCGATCTTCTGAAAGGGGACGAACGAAAGAGAACGCTCGAAGAGGTGAAGCGGCACAATCCGAACACGTCTTTTCCGACAACGGTCATCGACGAGGACATGTGCATCGTCGGGTACAAGGAGAAGGAGATAAAGGAGGCTCTTGGGCTATGACCGATTTTGAGCCGTCTTCCGAGGAGGTGGAGACCCTATACGAGCAGCTAGACCGGGAGGCCGAGGAGATGGGCTACCACCTGAACCCGGACCTCGATTTCACAAGAGACCTCGCCAGGGGCCTTTTGGTGAACGAGAAACGCTACGGCTACCATTCCTGCCCCTGCAGGCTAGCCTCTGGAGATAGAGACGAGGACCTGGACATAATATGTCCCTGCGACTATCGGGACCAGGATCTGAACGAGTACGGAGCCTGCTACTGCGCCCTCTACGTCTCCGGGGAGGTCCTGACGGGCGAACGAGATCTGGGGCCCGTCCCCGAAAGAAGGCCATCGCCAGAAGAGCGGGAGAAGGCGGCCCGGCCCCTCTCCGCCCCCTCGGGCGAGACCCTCTCCTCGCTTCCTTACCCGGTCTGGAGGTGCAGAGTCTGCGGTTACCTCTGTGCAAGAGAAGAGCCGCCGGGAGTCTGTCCCATATGCAAGGCCGGGATGGATCGGTTTGAGCGATTCATCTGAACTGCCAATCTGAACTGAAGGAGAGATCTGTTGGGACGATCTGAACGGAATATCTGTTGATTGAGGAGAAGGGGACAGTGGCTGAAGAGGAACAGAAGATGGAGAGGAAGGAGACTAAGGCCGACCTCAAGATATCGGGGATGATGTGCGCCACCTGCGCCTCCACCGTGGAGGACGCTCTGAAGGAGGTGGAGGGGGTCGCCGGGGCCAGGGTGAACCTGGGGACAGAGACCGCATCCGTCGAGTACGATCCCGCAAAGGCGAAGCTCGCAGACCTGGTGAGGGCGGTGGTGGAGGCTGGGTACGGCGTCGTCAACGAGAGGGTCGCCCTGAAGATCGGAGGAATGATGTGCGCCTCCTGTGTCTCCACCGTGGGGGACGCCATAGGAGAGGTGGAGGGAGTCATCGAGGTCACCGTCAACCTCTCGTCTGAGAAGGCGTACGTCACCTACAACCCGAAGGTCGCCACCGTCGCCGATATGAGAGCTGCGATCGAGGCAGCGGGCTACCAGTACCTGGGCGTGGTGGGTGAAGAGAGCGAAGAGAGCGAGAGGATGGAGAGAGAGGCCCAGGAGAGGGACCTTCGGGATAAAAGAAGGAGGATCCTCGTCGGCTTTGCCGCCGGGGCCTTCATGATGATCCTGGGGATGGCGCATCTCCCGCTGCCGGTTCCGATGCCCTATCTGATGCTAGTTATATCGACCCCGCCCTTCGTGTACCTGAGCCGCCCGATTTTCGCGGCGGGGCTCAGGGCCCTCCGACACCGGAGCCTTACGATGGACGTCATGTACTCCATGGGTATCGGCGTCGCCTTCGTTTCGAGCGTCATGGGCACCTTCAGGATCGTTCTGACGCCCCAGTTCATGTTCTACGAGACCGCCGTCTTTCTTGCGGCCTTTCTGACCCTGGGAAGGTACCTGGAGACGAAGGCCAAGGGGAGGACCTCTGAGGCGATAAAGAAGCTTCTGGGACTGCAGCCGAAGACGGCCACCGTCCTCCGGGACGGCCAGGAGGTGGAGGTGGCTGCCGATGACCTCCTGGCAGGCGACGTGATCCTGGTCCGGCCGGGAGAGAAAGTGCCAGCCGACGGCGTCGTCCTCAGCGGCGAAAGCTACGTCGACGAGTCGATGATCACCGGCGAGCCGATCCCATCCCTCAAGAAGAAGGGGGACGCCGTCGTCGGAGGAACCCTCAACAAGAACGGAGCCCTCAGGTTTCAGGCCTCGAAGGTCGGACGGGAGACGGCCTTGGCCCAGATCATCGCCCTGGTGGAGGAGGCCCAGGGCTCGAAGCCCTCGATCCAGAGGCTGGCGGATAGGGCCGTCGCCTTCTTCATCCCCGCTGTCCTGACGATCGCAGCCCTGACCTTCATCCTCTGGCGCTTCGTCTTCGCTGGCCTTGCCCCCGTCGATCCGCTCCTCTTCGCCCTCACCGCCACCATTTCGGTCCTGGTGGTGGCCTGCCCCTGCGCCCTGGGCCTTGCAAGCCCCACGGCCATCACCGTCGGCCTCGGCCGGGCCGCTGAGCTCGGAGTCCTGGTGAAGAGCGGCGAGGCTCTGGAGGTCTCCGAGAAGCTCGACACCGTCGTCTTCGACAAGACGGGGACCCTCACCGTCGGAAGGCCCGAGGTGACAGATCTCATCGGCTTTGGGATCGACGATGAAAAGCTTCTCCGCATCGCAGGAGGGATCGAGGCGAGCTCGGAGCATCCTCTCGCCGAGGCGGTGGTGAGAAGGGCGAGAAGCGAAGGCTTCGCCCTCGCCGAGGCCGACTCCTTTGAGGCCCGAGGCGGAAAAGGGGTCCTCGCCCGGATCGATGGGAAGGATGCGGCCGTCGGAAACCGGGTCCTTCTCCGGGAGATGGGGATCGAGATCCCTGAAGAGGTCGAGGGGGCCGCCCTCCACCTCGAAGAGGAGGGAAAGACCGCCCTCCTAGTCGTCATCGGCGGGGAGGTCGTCGGAGTCGTCGGCGTCGCCGACACCCTCAAGGAGAACTCCGGAGAGGCGGTCGGAAGGCTGAAGGAGATGGGCTTTGAGGTCCTGATGATCACCGGCGACAACCCCCACAGCGCCGGGATCGTGGCAAAAGAGATAGGGATCGAGAAGGTTCTCGCCGAGGTTTTGCCTCAGGATAAGGCCCGGGAGGTAAAGAGGCTCCAGGAGAATGGGATGGTCGTCGCCTTCGTCGGGGACGGGATAAACGACGCTCCTGCCCTCGCCCAGGCCGATGTGGGGATCGCCATCGGGAGCGGGACGGACGTCGCCATCGAGAGCGGCGAGATCGTCCTGATCAGAGATGACCTGATGGATGCGGTGGCGGCGATCGAGCTCAGCCGGAAGGTGATCGGAAGGGTGAAGCTGAACCTCTTTTGGGCCTTCGCCTACAACTCCGCCCTCATCCCGGTGGCGGCTGGCGTCCTCTACCCCTCCTTCGGTATCGTCTTCCGGCCGGAGTTCGCGGGGCTCGCCATGGCCTTAAGCTCCGTGACGGTGGTCAGCCTGTCCCTGATGCTGAAGGGCTACGTACCCCCCGCGAAGAGGGCGAGGGGCTGAACGGGGAAGACGAACGAAGGATACCGAACCGGAGAAGATGAACGGGATGACGAACTGGGGAAACCGAACGGGGAAAGGAGATATCCAGGTCGTTTGAAGATCAGCTGGAGGTGAAAAATTTGGCGATAGATCCGGTATGCAAGATGACCGTCGACGAGAAGACGGCGAAGTTCAAGACCGACTACAAAGGGACCACCTACTACTTCTGCGCCCCCGGGTGCAAGAAGGCCTTCGAGAAGGAGCCCGAAAAGTACCTGAAAAAGTGACGGCCCGAGCCTCGAAACCAGGTGTCACCGCATGAAAAAGTACGACATCATAGTCGTCGGCTCGGGAGCCGGGATGATCATCGTCTCGAGGGGGATCAGGGCCGAGATGAAGGTCGCCCTGGTGGACCGGGGCCCCATGGGCGGGACCTGCCTCAACAGCGGCTGCATACCATCGAAGGTTCTGATCTACCCTGCGGACGTGATCAGGGACCTGGAGGCGGCGAGGGCCGTCGGAGTGGAGGCCCGAATCGAGAAGATCGACTTCGACCTCATAATGAAGCGGATGCACTCCATCGTCGACGAGGGGAGACGAGGGATGGAGAGGTCTGCTGAGGGGGCCGAGAACCTGGACTGGTATCGGGGCTGGGGCGAGTTCGTCGGCGACCTCGAAATCAGGGTCAACGAAGAGACGATCACCGCCCCAAAGATCTTCATCGCCTCGGGGGCGAGGGCTCTCGTCCCACCGATACCGGGCCTGGAGGAGGCGGGCTATCTCGACAACGTCTCGGTCTTCAGCCTGAAACGCCCTCCCAGAAGCCTTGCGATCCTGGGCGGGGGCTACATAGCCTGCGAATATGGCCACTTCTTCTCGGCGATGGGAACCGAGGTCACCATCATCGGGAGAAGCCACCGACTTTTGAGCAATGAGGACCCGGAGATCTCCGAGATCGTGGAGAAGCGGCTCAGCGAACACATCAACGTCAAGACCGGCCATGAGGCCGTGAAGGTCGAGTGGGAGGGCGGAAAGAAGGTCGTATCCGCCCGAGACGTCGACTCCGGAGCCGTTAAGGAGTTTGCCGCCGAGGAGGTGATGGTGGCTCTGGGTAGAAGACCGAACACCGACATCCTGAAGCCGGAGAAGACGGGGGTCGAGGTCGACAGACACGGCTGGATCGTCGTCGACGACTATCTTGAGACGACGAGGCCGGGGATCTGGGCCATCGGGGACGCCACCGGAAAAGACATGTTCAGACACGTCGCCAACCGCGAGGCGAGGATAGCCTGGAAGAACGCCTTCGGCGACCTGAGGGAGAAGGAGAATGGAGGAATTAAAGAGGAGTTGATAGAGAAGGAGAAAGTTGATTATCACGCCGTCCCCCACGCCGTATTCACCTATCCCCAGGTCGGTGCAGTCGGGATGACCGAGGAGGAGGCTAGAGCCTCCGGCTACAAGATCCTGGTGGGAAGGGCGAGGTACACGGACGTCGCCAAGGGGTACGCCATGGCCGAGAGGGAGAGCCTGGTGAAGGTGGTCGTCAACAGAAACGACGGCCGGATTCTGGGATGCTCCATCGCAGGCTCCGAGGCGGCAGACCTCGTCCAGCAGGTCGTCTATTTGATGAACGCCGGATATCAGGACTACGGACCGGTGGCGAGGTCCATGGTGATCCACCCGGCGCTGAGCGAGGTGGTGGCCCGAGCCTTCGCAAACCTCATGCCGCCGAAAGAGGATATAGTCAAGTGAACTGTAAGGGCTTTTCCTTCGAAAGCCAAAAATATTTGAAAATTCTGTCTGAATATCCACAAAACTGGAGGAGAGTCGAAGGATGTCAAACAAAGCTCTTATCGGAATCGGCATATTGCTAGTTTTGGCGATTCTGGTGATGCTCTACGCCAGCGGGGTCTATCTTCCCAAAAAGTACCTTGACCCCTGGGACAGGTCTTACATAGCGAAGTTTGAAGATCCCAGGGTCCAGGTGATCGCCTGCGGCCTCCTGGCCCCGAGTTCTCACAACCTCCAGCCCTGGAAGGCGCGCCTCGACGAGAACGAGACGACCTTCACCCTTTTCGTGGACACCGAACGTCTGCTTCCGGAGGTGGATCCTCTATCAAGGCAGATCATGGTGAGCCAGGGAACCTTCCTCGAGAACGTCAGGATAGGGGCCGAGCATCTCGGATATAGCCCCGATATCGACCTGTTCCCAGATGGGGAGATCGACTCTGAGGGGTCGGCTTCGAGCATGATCTCAAAACCTGTAGCCAGGGTATCGCTGGATCTGGATCCGAGAGAAAACGATGTATCGCCTTTATACGAGGCCATATTCGAACGGGTGACGGTGCGGACGCCTTACCTAGATCAACCCCTGACCGACGATCAGGTAGAGCGACTTCAGAGCCAGAGCGACGAGCCTGGCGTGAGCATCCTGATCTTCCAGGACGAGGAAGATCTCGAAGAGATCAGGGACCTGGCGGTCCAGGGCGTCGAGATCGAGTCGAGCCTCTCCGGTCCCATGAGGGAGAGCGGCGAGCTCTTCAGGATAAACGAGCGGCAGAAGAACAGGGATCGTGACGGCCTGACCCTGGACTCTCAGGGCATGCCGGGCGCCCTTCAGGCCCTCGTCGAGGGCTTTGGAACCATATTTCCCCTGAGCGACGAGAGGATGGCGGAGACGTGGAGGAAGGGCGAAGTCGATCGGATCGGACGAACTCCTGCCTACGCCATGATAATTACCGAGGGGAACAGCAGGACCGACCAGGTGAGGGCGGGGATGGTCTACGAGCGGCTTCAGCTCGCGGGAACCGGATTGGGCGTAAGCATGCAGCCCGCAAGCCAGGTCCTTGAGGAGTACCCCGAGATGAGCGCCCTCTACGAGGAGGTCCACGAGAGCTTCGCGGGCGATGACCGGACTATACAGATGCTGGTCAGGATGGGGGTGGCGGAGAAAGAGGTCGGCCACAGCCCGAGACGGGACGTCCTCGATCTGTTGGCGTGACGACCGGTAGGCTCGCCGGAGAATCGGAGATTAGGCGGCCCAAACGGAGGCGGCGAATACGAACGAGTTCATGAAGATAGCCCTGGAGGAGGCGAGAAGAGGGATCGAGAACGACGACGGCGGCCCCTTCGGCGCCGTCATAGTCCGGGACGGGAAGGTCGTCTCGAAGGCTCACAACGAGGTCCTGAAGCGAAACGACCCCACCGCCCACGCCGAGATCCTGGCGATCCGGGAGGCCTCCTCGATCCTCGGGAGGTATGACCTCTCCGACTGCGAGATCTACTCCACCTCCGAGCCCTGCCCCATGTGCTTCTCCGCTATATTCTGGGCGAGGATCAAAAGGCTCGTCTACGGGACGACGAGGGAGGACGTGGCCAGGATCGGCTTTGACGACAGCCTCATCTACGACGTCATCCGGGGCGAGGCGGAATTGGAGCAGATGGAACTGGTGAACGTCGATCGGGAGGGGTGCCGGGAGGTTCTGGAGGAGTGGAGGAGAAAGCCGGGGCGGAGGGTGTACTGATTTCCACAAGTGATCAGATGTACCGCCATCGAAACAAATCGGAATTCCAAGTTCAGATTCATTTATTTAGCGATTCTAATATCAATTTCTGGAGACTTAAAGGGAAATCTTCACTGGCCTTCAGTAAAACGGACTCAGCGTCTCCGAGGTCAGATTTCATCTTTTCTATAAATTCACTTAGATCAGAGTCGCCCCCCCCATATTCCTTCTCTATTTTATTTTTTATCGCTTCTATTAGCATACTTTCAATTTGGCCAATAATATTTTGTTTATTTTCGTCATCGGGCAAATCGACCCGTAGTTTGTGTAACAAGAAGAGGTCCTCATAATCAATCATTTCTTTCACAGCGGTGGCGTTGTATAACCCCATAGCTAGCGGTTTTCGAACCTCGGGGTCGTCGGGATTGTCGGCGCCGAGGCGGCGGAGCTCTTCGAGGCACC